>Ga0179593_1262151_pt1 | contig 22750 bp, 25 predicted proteins | sample CZODoug2_1_08_16_FD_185931 | JGI IMG/M metagenome (GOLD analysis project Ga0179593, IMG submission 185931) | Vadose zone soil fungal communities from Angelo Coast Range Reserve, California, USA - CZODoug2_1_08_16fungal (PacBio error correction) | ecosystem: Environmental > Terrestrial > Soil >...
TACAGCGGAGGAGCTCAAAATGAAGGAATGAACCTGCGAGTTTGTATGATCACATGCGGCGAATGCACGAAGGGGAAACAAGCTTTAAAGAAGGGGCATTCCTGGAAAAGAAGGAGGGAGAGGGTGTCAATCACTGCATGCAGGCACGTCAGAAACCAAAGACGGAAGTTTACCAGTTCAAAGGAATTGCCCAAACGATGAAACCTACCGCTGATTAAGGTAGGGAGCCGGAACAGGAAAGGACTCGCCGTAAAAAAAAAACTGTAAAAGAAAAAATGAATTCGTATATGATGGTGCCGATCTTGGCGTAACGCCGAAAAGATTCTAACCATGAAGCTGAATGCCGCAACCTCTCCAGGGAGTAAAGAAAAAAATCACGTCGACGACGATAAATCAAGGGGTACCCTTTGCCCTACAATGCTCGGCGATGCAGTATCGCGCGCAACGGAAACGCAAAATTCCATGCCAAGGAGGAAAAGGCGTCATAAAGGGAAAAAGACAGGGAATAACTATCCCTTAAAGTGTCGTGGAAAGAAAAAAAGAATGTAGCCAGCTAAGCGATGACGCGCTCGTAGAGGGGGAAGGATAACTAGAGCCATTGGGAAAAAAAGAGAGAAAAAAGCGACTTGGCATCTAAGCAACAAAAAGTTGACAAAACTTGGAGAAAAGGCCGGACCTTGAGCCCACCCTCGTACGACAGTCAAAAGAGCGTCTAAAGAGAGAGGAAGTATATTTAAGAAAAAGCGGCCAGTTTCCTGAGGGAAGGGGGAAAGGGGAGAAAACTAAGGTCAAAGCGGAACACTGGAACTGCAGAGGCTGGAAACGCGAGTCATTGAGAGTTCTGCTCAGGGAGAGAATTGGTCGAGAGATGCGGCGTACCATGAAAAAAAAAGGCAAGCAGTTCATCAGAATCCTAATGCGCGGCGCCCATGCGGGAGCGGCGGGGGGGGAAAGAGGGGAATCCCGGAAGTGGGAAAAGAAAAGGGGAATGGACTTTCTACCTCCATCAGCGCAAGAAGGCGTAATGCCCGCAACCAATAAGAACAAGCAAATGGATTGGGGAGGGAAGGGCAAGCCTCCAAAGGAAAAGGATACTCACTTAGGTAACTTCCAATTCAGAACCAGCCGGCAGCTACGAGCCAGAAGAGAAAAACGTCGAAAGGAAAGGGGAGGAACCCTTCTTAGAAAAGCTTCACAGCAAAAGGCAGGAAAAAAATCCGTCAAAAGAGTTTGGAAACGATGGCATCGGGGAAAGACAGCACAGAGGGACAGGAATAGGTGCCAAAATCAGACAAAAAAAAGAAAGGTGGTGTAGGGAAAGCAAACAACCCCGTAAAGCAGAAACGGAAAGGAAGGATGGGGGTGTGACCGGTGAGGGAAAATCGCAGAGATGCTACGAAAAAAAACTAGGATTACTCTTCTGCAAGCACCGCGCGCCCGGCAACAACCAAAGACCGCAGCCGAACGAGAAGGAAAGATTCCAGAAAAAGGGGAGGAGGGCTTCCTATTAACTAAAAAGAAAAGTGTGTTGGGAAGGGGCAAATAGACTATGTCGACCTGGCGACCTGCTGCAATTCAAAAAACCGCATGATGGTTCGTCGAAAGAGAGGGGGAGGAAATTCTCCTTGCGAAAGAAAGATCGTGATTCAAAGAGGTGTGCAGCCTGACAAGGCGAAAAACAGGTTTGTCGCGCATTAACGAGGTCGATAAACGACGGCCATAAAAAAAAAAAAAAAACTAAAAGGGGGGAAAACAGAAGACTCTCGGGGGTGCAAAGGATCAAGGGAAACGCCAAAGTGAAACACTCTTCCGCGCGCCGCAACGGAAAACAGAAGATTCCCATAAAGAACGGCAACAAACATACCTTCGGGAGGGAGAAGAGAAAGAGACGGGTAAACAAAAGAGCATATTTAAGGGGGTAGGGAGACTGTCATGTCGGAGAGAGTGCGTAATAAAAAAGAACAAATGGAAATGGGAGAGGTCAGGCTTTGTGGAAACGGAGAGGAAAGCTACTCAGAGAAACCGCACCCAATCAAAATACGCTATGGGGATGCGCCGTTCGTCTTGGCCGCGCCGCAACGGCCAAAGGGAGTCTCCGAAGCGAAAGAAAAAATCACGTAAGAGGCAAGGGAGGTACACACTGCCGGAGTGGGAGCGCTTGACTACAAAAAAAAAAACACGCAATCATGAGGGGATGCAGGGAGAAAAAGGATAAGGCCACTCAACATGTGTCAGAATTTCACAAAAGGAAAACTATCAAATCGGCAGGAACTGGGAAAAACGCAAAACGTCCATGAAAAAACCAGGAACCCGGTCTGGTCCCTGGGAGTAGGGGGAGGGTCCCAAAAAAAAAAAATGCACAGGGAAAAAAAGCTCACTTTGTCAGAGGAAGAAAAGCCGTTCCAGGCAAAAAGGGAATTGACAAGATACACGAAAATTTCTGGGGGGGGATAGGAAAAACTAAAAAGGATATGCAAACAAAAAAAGCGTATCTCCTTAGCAAGGAAATGCGTCGAAAAAAACGCGTCAAATCAAATAAGAAGGTAAGATCAAAAAGAGGGAAAAAAACGAGAGAAAGAATTGAACATCAGTAATCTTATAATGAGCAGCGGAAGACGAAATGCATCAGGTACAAGATGAGAAAAAGAGGAGGGCATCCGAAGCTATGAACCCATATGATCAGAGGCTACAACGCGACTCGTAAAAGCGAAAAAACTAGAAACAACAGTAAAAGAAGAGAAGGGAAGGATCAACAAGCAGACGCGAGCGAATAGCATTTGGGGTATCAGAGCGATTCTGAAACCGGCAAAAATCAAATCGGTCCGTTCTAAAATGATCGCACAAGAAGAGGAGAGATACCTCTCAAGAGGAAGGGAGGAAGGGGGCTACAATGGCTTTCTCTCTGCCTGCGCGAAATGGAGCGGACCTGCCTGGCGTCGGGAAAAAGAGAGGGGGGAAGAGGCGTGAGGAGGAGTAAGGGAGGGCCTCAAAAAGGAAGAAAACCCGGCAGAACCAAAACCTGTGGCCGCTTGTTAAACGATCAAAAACGGACGAGGGGGATCTTTGAACGAAAAAGAGGACAACAAAATGATGCTGGAAGTGCCGTGTGCCTTCTCTGACCAAAGGGCGTGGGTGCAGGGGAATAGGGGGGTACACAAAAGGAAGAAGACCGAAGGAAAGGGGTAACCTTGACGAAACGGATCATGTTCCTAAAATGCGTCGTTGTTCCTTTGACGCGCAAATGGTGCGTGAATGAGCAGAAGTCCGGAAGTGGGAAAAGAAGATTATCAGGAGAGGGGAAAGGTGTCAAAGCGAAACCAAAGGCAGGCGAGCGGAAATCCATGCAAAAAAAAAAAAAAAATGGAAGGAGCAAGGAAAGAGTAGGAGAGGCCTTGGGGGAAGGAAGTATTCAGGGTCAGAAAAACCTGCTCGAAAAAAGAGACGGCTCGAGCTCCCGAGTTCTGGGACGCTGAATTCATCGCGGCGTCGACTTCGAGCGTTCCGACAGAAGAAACGACATCCAAAAAAGGGGGGAAGGAGGAAAAACGCTAAAGAAAAGGAAGAAGCCAAACAAAAAAAGGGGAAAGGAGGAAACGCAAAGAAAAGACAAGTCGGAGATGAAAGCCGCTCGGAGACTGCCGTCCGGGAGGAGTCAGAAGAGGAAAGCAAAATCCACTGTTCAACTCAAACACGTACGAGGCGAGCGGCAAAGGTGGCCCCTGGCGGGCAGTGATAGAAAAAAAGATGAGGAGTCTGATGTAACATCCGCTTTAAAAAGAAAAAACTGCGCTGAAACACTGCGGTCAGGCCGTCGCATCAAAAATTGAAAGGATCGTCTAGGAACATGGGAAAAGAACAAAAAGAAAGGAAGCTTTCATAGAACAGAATGAAGAAAAAATTAAGAAAGTCGACCGGCCCGACACTTGGGCCTGGCCAGCAAACAAAACAAAAAAACGGAGAGGAAAAGGTCATAAGGAACAATTCCATTAACAGGAAAAGGGCATCTTTGTCTAGGGGAGAGGGGACTGGCGGGAGGGAACTGTTGGAGAAAAAGTGAACCAGAGGAGGGGAGGGGGTCCAGGGAAGTAAGGGGGACAGCCTGTCGTAGGCTTCTAACTCCAAAATTTTGCCGAAAAGGAAAACAAGACATGACAGGTCAAAAAATTTACGGGAGAAAGCTGTTCCGAGACAAAAGGGGGGAGGGTGTCGAAGGAAGGGGATGGAAAGAGATGCCTGGTGCAGGACTCAATCCAACATCGAAACTGCTTAAAGCGATTGCCCCGCCCAAACGGGGTGAAAGGGGGGGAAAAATTTGGGGGAGCCGGGGAGGGGGGAAGCTGTTGTGTCAGACGGGTACATAACGAACACTTAGAGTGATAAGGAGAGAGAAGATTGTAAAATCTCTGCCGATGAAAAAGGAGTTACTCAGTGATCTAGTCTAAGAACGTATGGCAGAAAAAAGGAGACGGGAGACCAAAAAAAAGGCATACAGGGAGGAGGGAATCCGAAGGAAGGCCGCGCAGTTTCTACCAAACCTGTACTCGAGAAAAGCTAAAAGCAACGAGGGGTTAAAAAAACCGTCAACGCATGTCTCCGGGAAAGAACCGAAAGTCCGGGAAGGGCTGTTAAAAGGGGAGGAAGTCTGCTGTACCTGAATACGCAAAAAGCTTCCGCTGACCGCGCCGACATGGGCAAGAATAGACGGAACCAAAACAAAAACAAAAAAAAAAACAAAGGGTAAAACGGTGCTTGGAAAGAAAAGCAAGTTCCATCGTGTGGAAAAGGGTCTTTTCTTCAGGGGCGGCGCACAAGGGGGGGGGATAGATTGTCTACCTGTCGATCCAGTCAAAAATCGAAGTTAAGAACTACATGGGAATAAATCTCGGGGGAAAGATGTACCCGGAACGAGGTGTGCTGGAAATGGATTTCAAGTGCGCAAGTTTGACCTCAGAAGCGCGGGTAGAGCACACTTCTTCTATCATTTCGGTCGTACAGATCCTGGACGTATATCGCACACCCAATGGAAAAAAACTCGCTTCCGAAGGAGAAGAAAGAAGTGCCCGGGGCAAAGGAAAAAGGACAAGCCAAAAAAAAAAGGTCGCGTGAGAATCCCCGTCGCGCCCTCATGGCATCGATTGATAACCCGAAGGGGGCTTGAGTCAGGAAGAAGGAACCAAGAGAAAAAGGAATCGGATGCAGGGGTAAAAACACCGGCCGAACGCCGAACTGATCCCCGTCGAAAAACGGAGGGGAGAAAAAGGAGTAAGAGAGGCTTTTGGGCGAGAATCCGACAACGGAGGTTACGCCAAGATAGCACACCGTCAAATAACAAAAGAAAAGATCTTCCAAGATGGGGGGAAAAAGTGGAGGGGGGCTAAAGAGAAGGAGACTGACGTTGATATCGGGGCAAAAAATTCAGAGCGGTAAAAACGTTTCATCCAGACCGGGGGGGTAAGAAGGAAGGGGTACACCACGCAAAAAGAATGTTCACTTGCGAAGTTAAGGACAGGCGCGGCAATTGGAACGAGACTGACGTGCTGCGGCGAAACGGTGGGCAAACGGGTAAGAAAAGCGAAGGACTGACGCCGAGGGGAAGATCCTCCCCAAAAAAACGTCGGCTGCATCCAATGGCGAAAAAGAAAATGGGAAGACATCTCGTCAAAAACAAAAAAGGGAGGAAAGGCGTCAAAAAGGAGGAGGAACAGCGGACGCCGAATGGATCCAATCAAGTCGAATGGTTATATCGGAAAACATTGCTTCGATTCAAATAGAAAGGGCAAAAGGAGGAGCCTCCATGCAGGGGAAAGTGAAGTCGAGGTAAAATGTCATAACGATTTCAGGACGTCGCAACAAAGCGCTTCTTGCCGGGGGCCGTCACTTAAAAAGCCTCGGGAACGCACCAGGGAGCAAGGTGAAGGATACCCTGAAAATCATCTCCTAAACTAAAAGGTCAAAAGGGGGAACGGGGGGGAAATCAGGCCAGGGAAGAGGAGAAATGAACGGTGCCGAAGCTGGCGAAACCTCGTCGGATTCTAGCCCCCAGGTCAGCTCGGACAGGGAAAGGAAAAAAAAACATAAAAAATTTATCGAGAGACGGGATCACGTAAAAGTCTGTCCTGGCCCGACCTGATCGCTATGCATTTATTCTGTTCGCGATCGAACAAGCGGCTGACCGATAAGAACCCTGCGGTCCGAGACGCGAGAAGGGTCCCAGAAATCATGGAAAGAACGGCAACCTGTGTCAGGGAAAAAATGAGTCCAGGAGGCCCGACTGTTCGTCGAGGGGGAAATATCCGCCGTCTCAAGGTCAAGAAAAGGCTAGGGGATCGGGGGGAAAGGGGACTATCGAGAGACCAGGCTGTCCACAACCGAAATTCCCTGACAACCAGGCGTTCACAGACATATTTCGAAAGAAGGGAAAAAAGGAAGAGAACTGAGAAGCCTAAAAAGGGTAGCCGCGCGAAAAAATGGACGCCCCGCAATCGCCACCAGAGACGTCAAGAGGGCTGGAACATTTATGAAGAAGTAGAGGAGGAGAAAAAGTCGGAGCCGGTCAGAGCGAAGCGTTCCAAACCGCAGTTCACGCCTTTCTCACACTCCAAGTCCGGCTCGCAACTGCACGGAGGGACGGAGGGGGGCGTGGGGGTCAAACACCGACACAGATCAAAAGCAGCGGCTTGTAAGAAACGGCTACTCCGTCCCGAGGTAAAAGAATAAGAAATCCGAACAAAGTAAGGAAAAGTCAGGGGAAGACACGCAAGAACGTAAGATCCGTAACCTCCACGGAGAAAACGCAATCCTACGTCGACCAAGCTTCAGAGGAGAAAGAAGGGGAAGGGAGGGCCCGTCTGGACAAAAGCAGAAAAAGCCCACGGAAAAAACGGCCGTACACTGGGAAGAAAGCTCTGGAGACAGTTTCGCGCCTGGAGAGAATCGCCATCAAAGGAAAGTCCATTGCACCGGAAAAGGAAAAAAAGAGACGGTTAACAGCCGAAGGATTTAAAAACGACCTGACGGTAAGATTGGGGGGTCAGGTGATGCAAAGAGGAATCGCTAAAAGCAAACGACAGGGCTGACCAAGTCTTCAAGGCCACTAAGCGAAAAAAGAAAAAAGGGAGCAACACGAACGTGGGCGGTTGACAAGCCAAATCAGAACAGCTCAATCTCAAATGGGCCCTGAGTATTGAAAACAAAATTGCTGTCCTAGAAATTATACAAAAACTTGGGGGGGCTTTAGGGAAAGAGACTATGTCGAATGCGAAAATTGCATGGTAAGCGAGAATAATATGCTAGCTTCGACACAGCGGGACATGGAGGTGAGGGCCTTCAAGAGGCGGAAAGGAAAGGAGGGATGCCATCTTTGATGTCCGAAGCCAATAAGTCAGGGTTTCGCCGCAGTGTACGAGCGAGGAGGCGTGCTCTTCCATATAAAAACGAGATGTTTTTAGGAGGAAAAAAACGACCAGTAAACCCCAAAATGGAAGCCGGCGCCGGGGTTGGGTAACCACGTAAGGGGGAAGCGGGAAAAAAGGGACTTAAAGTCAAACATCACGGCCTCGCTCCGACAAAGAGTCAATCCCTCACGGACCCGAGACTATTGGCAATTGAAAGGTAGAAGGTGTCATAGAAGGTCATGTCTAAGGAGGGAGTAGAGCACCATTCGGGGAGCGCGTGGGAGAACAAAAAAAAAAAGACCGGACTCCGGGAAGGAGCTCGGCCCGGAAATGAAGGAGGGAAAAAGAGAAGGAGGAAATCAGCGACCGTACGGAATACGCTCGGGCCAATCAGAGAATCCTGCCGGTCTCAAACACTTTACTAAGCCGCGGGCTTTTCCATAGCGACCGGGTAGCAGTTGAAACATCCCGACGCGGGAAGAGGCGGGGAGACGAATATTAGAAAATCAAGAAAATGCACACCACGCAAAAAGGTGACCGCTGCAAAGAAAACTCAGCACCATCGGAAGGACAAATTAGAGCGCAAAAATTCAAGGGAAAACCTGAGGGGGTCCAGGGTACTGTTTCAGGGGAAAACAACCGGGGGAAAGAGCAACCTCCCGTTAAAAAAATAATGCAAAAAGGAACGGGGAACAGGAAAGACAAGGTGACGGGGGAGGTCGTTCGAGAAAAGGCCTTCCACGGTCTCGAGGGGAGAACGACGAAGCGGGACCACTCTGAAAGAAGATCTATAACTTTCTGCCCTCGGGTCGAGAGACAAGTGAAGTGCTCGTCAAAGTCATATCACATTATCTCTAAAGGCAGCTAGAAATAAATGGCGACGCTCACAGCAGGCCGGGGACTGAAGGGAAAAAATCGAGCACAGGACAAGGAGGATACAAGTGGAAAGGAAAGAAAAATCAGTCATCTACGCAGTCTATATAAAACAAGCTGCTAAATAACACGCGATCAGATGGACAAAAGAGCAGTCAAATGAATAGACAAACAACAAGGGTAAGGAAATGAGATCCTGGCGCTAAAGACTACGGGCAGTCGTAGCAAATTTGGGGAGACTAGCGGGGGAGGACTTAAGAAGGAAATCTCTAATCGAGTGAAGAGACCTGATGATCAAGTCAAAACGGCGCTGCGCGTAAACTACTGACCCTGAGAAGCGAACATGGTCTTTCTCGCTGAAACCTGGGAAGAACTATCTGAGGCAGACCGCTTAGAGGGAAGAGATTCCAAGTAGAGCAGACAAGTCAGCGCCGGGGGGGAACTGCATTCAGGATGGACTGTTCCTCTGAGTTGTGGAAAGGGCACGACAGAGCATGGTGGAGGGAGGGAAAGACAATCTGACAAAAAGGTTAGGGAACGAGTTTATGCCTTCCGTTGACCAAGGCTCGGTGTAAGGGTCCTGGTCGGGGGGTCAGAAAAACATTACGTGAAAGGGAAAGAATACGGGGGGGGAAAAACGGAGGCGGCTAAATCACACCGCCGGGAACGTTTACTTTTGCAGCGAATGTTGCGGGCCCTGGGAGCCGGGAAAGAAGGAAGTATACAGCGGAGGGAGGGGAGGAAGGGAGGGTCTTAAAAGAGAACCAAAACAAAACAAAGCTCTGATGAGGGAAAAGACCATGGAAGGGTTGATAACCAATAGTTTGCCTTGGAGCAGGCATCGGTCTTCTCAGAAATGGCCACATTCGGCAAGACGACCCTTCTTTAAGAATCCTCGCAAGGCTGAGGAGACAGAGAGTCTGGCAAAGGGGAGGCATCGCGGCAGGACCGTGACGATCTAACCACCGAACGCGACATCGCCAGGTGTGTGGAAAAGATTACCACAAAGTATCGACAGATCTTCCGCCAGCACATGCAAGCTGAGATCGCAGTGGGAAGTGAGATGGGAAGAGAGAAGCCTACGGAGGAGACGGGTAACGTGATGCTGGTAATCAGTAGAGCCAAAATAATCAAATCACGTTGTCCGGCATGCTGAGCTGCAGAGTCACACTGGGGGGGGGAGATTGGGAGAAGAAACCGCGTCGTCGGACAAGGGGACGCTCCTATCGAAAAAAAGAAATGGATCTTAAACTGCGCGGGAAAAGCGAGGAACTGGCTCATCAACGATTGGAAAAATAGGTCGGGGGACAAGGGGGATCAGAAAAGGAAAATGACTAGAAATACTAAACCATCATGGGGAAGTGCATTCAGCAGCGACGGCCCGACAGTTCTAATGTAGAAAAAAACACTTTAAGTCAGGAGGGCAGTAAAGGCTGAGGCAACTTCCATGAACCTGTCAAGCGGTGTTAACTCGGCTGGCGAATATCGGAGGGGGATCAAGAAAGGGGAGAGGAGAGCCTTAGGAAGTCATCCTGGGACGAGAGCGGAGAGCTCGATACGATTTGCCGAAAATTCAACAATCGCATGAAAACGGGGAGGACTTCGGGAAAGGGAAGCTGGAAGGGGAAAAAGCACAACTTGACGTGTTTAGGCGCCGTAGAGACAAGGAAATTGCCGACGGGGGGCTGGGCAATAAAATACTAAAACTGCAGTCAGAGAAAAAAACGCCCAACACGGATTTTTTGTGCCGGACCCTTGGGGGGGCTTTGGAGCTGTTTGGGCTCAGAAGTTACATCCTGAAAAGGTGTTTAGAATTCTAGCATAGGAGTAAGCCGAGGGGAGTAATTGTAAGGGGAAAAGGTGAAGAGAAAGTTAGCGGGGAGGGACATAAAGACAGCTCTGGCTACCTGGCGAGGGGAAGGACGCCTGGCGCTCGAAGGATGTCTAAAGAGGGAGATCGAGAAACCTCCTGGCCGCAACGAGTTGAACCCAACCCAACCAGAAAGGGGAAAAAAGAACGGCGCCGCGGAAGGAGGATTGCAGAAGGAGTGAAGCTGGCGTTGACCAGGGGAACCAATTCTTCGCGCCTGACCGGCGCAAATACATTGTGAGCAAAGAAAAAGAGGAACGGGAAAAGGAGTGTAAACCCCGCGCGTTTACAGAAGCATGGAATTGGAAGGAGTTGGGGAGGGGGGCAGGTCGGCGGGGCGCGCCCCCCGTGGCGCGGGGAAAGAGAAAATCTCCCCAGCGACGTGCAGTAGAGGAATGCCCAAAAACACGGACTGAGGTCCAACTACATGGGTGGAAAAAATAGGTAAGGGGAAGGGTTACGAGGGTGGAAAAGGGCGATCGGGCTGGGCACGAATCTCGAGAAAATGCTGGCTCATGGGGCAAAACGTACCTGACGCTCGTCCATGAGAGTCAATGAACCATGGACAGAGGGTTGAAATGTGAAAAAAAAAAAAAAAAAGGAAGATAATGCATCATCGGCTGGGAGAACCTAAAATTGTTGTTTCCAATCGTTGGCGAAAATGGACCCGCGGGTGGCATGGAAGGGGTAAAGAACGAAAAATCATCAAATGGAATACGCGAAAGGGCAGGGGGGATTAAAAACCGAATAGTCGACGACGTATCAAGGCTGTTGGGCAGAAGGGCTGAGGGACGTGGGAGAGGACCGGATCGGACAATTTGAGATAAACGATCCGAAGCGGTGTAACAGGAAAAGGGATTCCTACGAGATCTTCAGAGGGGGACAGTTTTCTTAAAAGGACGGAGAGGGGAGGTGAAAGGCGTATCACGGAACCCGGCAGAATACTTTGGTCAAAACAGCTCGGAGGCTGTTTCAAAAATTTCCAAAACACGGGACTGAAAGGGGGATCAGGGGAGGGAGAAGTTCAAGGATGCCTCACTGACACAAGCGCGTCAAAGGGCAGAGGCTGCTACTTTTTCAACTTGTTCGCAGGCATCGACGACGCCTTCCCGGCTCACCCACCGCCGAGGCGAAAGGTGGGAACCAAGTTTTCATACACGAGAGCAACAAAAAAGGGATCAGGGGGAATTCTCGGGCTCATGGGATGACCCTCGGGTCGCGGCAACCACTAATCAGACCTCGAAAACGGGGGAGATTGGTATGATCACGGCGCGTCGGGACGACGACATTGGAAAAATTTTCGGGCCGCCGTCACACATTTACGGAGCATAGGGAAAAATGAGCGGCAGGGAAATAGCACCGACCAGCTAGTTGCGCGATTGTCCATAGTCACAGCGAGGATGAAACCGAAGCGGTCAGGACCGGGACTAAAACGTCCGCGCAACGGACGTTCCGCAAGGAAATCTTAAGGATCGGCTGTGACGGGCAAGATGTGGCGAAAACGGGCGTAAAACTTAGTTCTCGAAACCAATGACTAAATCTTCTCAGAGACCGGGACAAGACTGAAATTCCAAAAGCTGAACGGGGAAGTAAAAACCGATATCGGCCGGCCAGAAACTGCATGCTCTATTAGGTAGTAAACTGTGGAGTCGAAATCCTCTCAATAGGGGGGGGGAAAGGGGAGGATCAGAAAATGCTGTCGAGAAGGGCGAGAGTTTGACTACACCTCATTGGATCAAAAACTCCGAAAGGTCGTTTTAAAGGGGCTGCTTGAAAGGTAAGAATCTGCAAAAGAGAGCACGGGTTTAGTCAGAGGGTTCGATATAATCCTTCTCCAGGCGTGGGACAAGCATATATACGAGATCGACCGGCATCGACGAGCAGAAAGGAATTTCAAAAACTTGGGGAGGCAATGAAGGAAATGTGGAAGAAAAAACTGAGGGAATCGGAACAGAGGGAAAACAAGGAGCGGCTTCCTAGACGCACGTAGATGCAGCCTGAGTAAATTTAGAACGAGACCTCACAGGGGGAAAAACAGAAGGAAATCACAAGGAAAAAAAACCCTCGGGAACGGCAATTAGCGGTGCTCACACGCCGGAAAAATATGCAGGGAGCAAAGGGTTACAGGGAATCGAAACGGCGGATTTAAAAGGAACAAAAAAGCAGCTGTCACGCCTTTCGCTACACCGGGCTAAAACGCCCTGGACAGCGCGTTTTGGGGCAAGAGTGGCCGACCGAAGGTGTTCGCGACGACAGGCTGTAAAAGACCTGGGGCCTCGAAGGACCAAGGGCCGGAAGGAAAGGAGAAGGGAGACATACCACCTAAACGGAGTGTTTGAGTCAGGCAAAGGAAAAAATCGAGAGGCGATCACTGCGTAAGATCACACGTCTAAAACAAAAGCAGGGAGGAGAAGAGAAAAACGTATCGCTGGAGAACGAGTGACGGGAGAACGCTTAGAAACACAACAGCCACTTCTTAAAAAAAATCAACGTAAACGGGGGGGGGGGGACGGGGGGGAATATCTGGAAAGTTTCGTATGGATCGCCCCCCTGGCACAGCCCTAAGACCGGAAAACAAGAGAGATTTTTTTCTAAAGAAATCGTAAAGCCGACCAAAGGAAGAAAAGTTGCCCGCTTCGGCAAATAAGCATAGCTGGGAGACAAACTAAGAAAGAAAGAGTACCATCATTCAGTGGAAAGATTAAAAGGGGGAAAGAAAAAAAGACGATATTTAAAGCAAACCTAACGGTCACACCCCTACAGGTTCATTTAAGGAGTAAGTGATTAAAAGAGGGAGGACAAAAAGGGGGTTGGCAGGGCCTTCAATAGACGATGGCGGGCCTGTCGACCTAATGCAGTGAAAGGACAGTCCCGCATATGGCGTTCGTCAAAAAAAATCATGGATTCCGTGCCATCTTAGGGAAAAAGAGAGGGAAATGCCCAAATCTTTGAGTGACCTGCCAGTTCGAGCCGATTGGTTACGCGCAGGCTCTCGAGTTTCGATAGTCGGGGGCTCAGTCCCATAAATGAATACTCAGTTTGGGGGGGGAGGGAGATGACACGCAAACAGGCAACCTCTTGCTCGGCCAAGAGAAGCCTTGAAACGGGAGGGCTGGAAGAAAGGGTGAAGAGGGGGACTGATTCCACATCAAAACGGAAAGCAGAAGAACAGTGAGTCAAAATGAGGTACTCCCCGCTACGGAACACAACGATTCGGGAAGAGTGAGGGGAATGGTTAGCGGCGATGCGGAGAAGTTGCGGAGCAGAACAAAGGGCGATGGAGCTTTGATATGCGAAAGAGGCAGGCACGGGTAGACCCGCCGGCGTTCGGCCCAGGCGCAAGCTCGAAGACTTCTAGGATGGGAACATCATTGTTCCGTCTAAAGCGGAAGTCTCTAAACAATTATTAGAAGAGATTTACAGGAGAAAAGAAATAGTGACGCACCAAGTGCTTGTTTTCCCTAATCGCATGAGTTTTTATCCTGGGATTAGCAAGAAGATAAGGGGAAAGCCTGCGTCGGCAGAAACTCGAGGTCAGGCTCCACGGGAAATGTCCACTAAAGTTTAAGGGAAAAAAAAAGATCAAAGAAAAAGCGGAAGGGAACGTATCGCTACGATGGTAACCCCGAATTCTTCTGGGTAGAACTGGAGGGAAAAAGGGGGATGACAAAACAACGAACGTGACCAAGCTAAAATGGTCAAAGAAGCAAAAGAAGCCGAAAAATAAGGATGAGGGTCTTGAACATCTATCAAGGGAAGCAGGAGATAGCACAACAAAGGAACAGGAAATCTGCCAGGGCGGAGCGAAGGGAGCGATCTTTCTCTAAAGCGAAAACTCTGAAGAGCGCGAGAAGCCGTCATCAGGCCGATCGGCGAAAGCGCGAGAAAGTCTGTAGAAAGGAGAACCAGAGACTTGGGTCCTAAGAAGGCTCCGAAAGGAGGGCGAATTTAGAACGGAACGATCTATATCGGCGGCAGCATAAGACAGGCAGCTGAGAGGAAAAAAAAAAGTAAATTCCCTCTAGTACGCTAAGCTGGAAAGCACATCAGAAGAGACCGCAAAAAAAAAAGGAGTAAAGAGGAAAAAGATGGAAAAACGCTGGCGCGAGCTCGCGGGAGAGAGAACATTGTGGTACGCTCGGAGGCTTCAGAAGGAGATGAGAGAGGGCCTTTCTAAATATCTCAGGCCGGTCGGATCTGCTCGATACCTAAGGCGGAATGCGGGAAAAGAAAAAACCATGGTCTCCTCGAGTTCAGTGCGGAAGACGGGGTTAGGAGAAAAAAAAGAAAATGAGCCGAATGCAGAAAAATGGAGAAAAAGAGAACGAAAGAGGAAGGTCCTCCTACTTCAGATAAGACCATTTCATAATCCTGTAAGCGTTCGTGGTCGATCGAAAAGCAGGTAAAAAAAAAAAAGGTCACGACCAGATGCACAGGAAGTAAGGTTGAACAGTTGAAGGGGGGCCCTGAAGGAGGAAGAGGTGGTCAAGGGTGCCGGGTTTTGGCACCATTCGCCGTCCACCGACTGGGGTTAACCGAATCAACGCGCCTATCGTTCAAGGGCCTCTTTTCGAGCGGTGGTCAAGGGGGAGAAAAGGTGCTGGAATGAAGTTGGGAGCCGTCCGTAAGAGGGAACAGGCGTTATAGAGTCTAAGACAACCAAGGCGGCGGAGGAAGCCAAGGGACAGGGAGACCCAGGAAAGTTTGAAAGAAGCTTATTCGCGATCTTTAACCCTGATTCTAACTAAAAGAAAGAACATCCGAGCCGCATCGGCGAGAACTGGAAAAAGAAAACCTCGACTTCATCGTCGGAGGAGAAATTGAAAAAGAGGGTCAGAAACAAAAAGAAGACGAAGGTGTGACATTGTGAAACACTATCGCACAGACCGGCCGAAAAACCAGAACCGCAATCAGAATCTGCTGGGTTGCACGGAGCGGAGAAGCGAAAGTCCTCCTGGAGATAACGAATTCTGGGAAGAAGTCATACTCTGCGGTCAAAGGTAGGAGAAAGCAGGGGGCACTTTTGAGTGGGAAGTGGAGACCCAAAAAAGAGGTCTTTCCTGACGAGCAAACAAGATATCAGAACCTATTAAAAAACTGCGCAAAAAGGACGCGACTTGGGCCGGGAAAACGTTTGGCAGACACGATCGGCTATTGCCGCATGATCAGACAGGACAAGGGAAAGAGGAGAAGAAGTCATCACACGGGAAACTGGGTCGACAGAAAGAATCAGGAGAGGAAAACCAAAACCGTTAAAGTAACGCGAAAAAGGGAACAGAAGGGAAAGTCCAAAGGAAAAGGGGGGGAATATTTTGCAATGACAGGGGAAACGCGGGAATGAAAGGTTCTTCTTTTTTCATGTTCAGGGCGCGGGGACGGTCCTTGAAGAAGGGTCAAAAAGAGGGCTGGGAAAAGATCAACAGATGCGATTGACAACGCGGCAAAAACTCAAGGACAGTAGGGGGGAGGCTTGAACAATATCTCTGGGGAAGAAACCAACTTGGAAGGGTGGTAAGCCGGCGAGGGCAATGTGAAAATTTAAGATTATTCTATCCAGACTAAAATAGGAAAAAAGAGAGGGACCCAAGGACGCCCCAAAACACGACTGGGTGTGAAAAGAAATGTGGGTAATCAAAGGGGATAATACTGGTCATGCACCTTTCGAACGATCTATAAGGGAGGGGATAGTATCACAAACGGTGATGATAGTGGATCGAAGTTTCTCAGTGGGAGTTGCAAAAATCCATTACGCTGTGATTACCTTGCTAACCTGATGAGGTTGCAGGACGCCGGAACTAAAAGATGGGGTCTACAGCTGTCGCTCGAAAAAAAAGAATGGGGGGTGGAGAACCACAAAGATGGTGCAAGATTTCAAAAAACAAAAAAAGCGCCTCCCTGAATGAGGAAAAAAAAAATGGTTGCGACTTGAAAACGGGAATAATAATTCTTCTCTCCTGGAAACGGGGCGCCTACGGGAACAGAATCTAGCAAAATGAACCGCGTTTCCAGACTCTGCACGTTCCAGCGGTGAGAAGTTGAATTTCTGGCAAAATTCATTCACACGTTTGCTCTCTTGAGTAACGGAAAAGAGAAGGAGGATAGGGGGGGGGGGGAGATAGTCATGGTAATCAAAACGACTAACGACCTATGTCCCTAAATGAGGGAATGGATTAGGAAGGGGGAAACAGTACGACGGTCGAAAGGTCACTGGCCAAAGGTCTATCGAGGGGATCAGAGGCATGTCATCCGGGATACGGAGGATAATCCCAAACAAAACTCAAAACGCGAAAGTACATAGGTCTGGAATTGTACATCAGAGGCAACCGAAGAGTGCCCTTAATAAGGCGTCACGCGGCGTGAACAGCTCTCAGGAACGCAGGGGAAAAAAGGAAAAAAATGCTGGAAAAAGACGAGGTAATCTTCAGGAAATCAACTACTCCGTCATCAGAGATGAAAGAGGGAAGCGAAAAGGAGAGACGTCGACAACGTGAGAAACGTCGGTGGCATCAAGTCTGGAGGCATAGAAGAAGCAAAATAGGAGAATCCGACGAATGGGCTTGAAGAAAATAGCGGAGAAAGGAAGCTCAACGAAGGATATGCATATGTGACGTTGCGAACCTGAAAGAGAATCAGCAGGAGTAGAGGGGAAAAAAGTGCAGAAGAGGTGGAGAGGTCATCAGGGCGCGTGGCAAGGCAACGCCGAAAAAAAGGCGGCGACTAACTTACGGCATGCGAAGGGGACACGAAGAGAGGTCAAGGGCGACTGAGGCAGAAAGCGGTGGGCAACTGAGTCGCTCGAGCCGACGACACACCCTGATGCAGATCAGCCCATAACACCGACTTCTCAAGATGGAGTTCCATGGCGGCGACCCGCGGTGCACATCGCACCCAAAAAAAAACGTCTTAGTCAAGAAGGAAGAACGGTAAGGGCACCTACGGGAAGCGAAAAGTGAAAGCGCATGCGACGGTTAAGGTTGGTGATGATAACGGCCAGCGAAAAAAACGAAGAGTAAGGAAAACCATCTGTAGAAGGGGCAGGACAATTTACTTCGAAAGAGTGGGTCCAAAGGAAGCGCATTCATTACGGGGCAAAACGACCCCGCGTTCCGGTGGCCAGGCCTTGAAAACAGCGAAAGTGGACATACCGCTTCTTACTGCTAGACTCGGGAAAGACAGAGCATCTGAGGGGAAAAGAGGACCTTATAGGAGGGAAGGCCCTAGTAAAAAAAGCATACAAACAAGAAGGCTGTACTTATTCTTCACCAAAAAAGCGGCTCGATTACTCCCGCGACCTTCCCACCACGGGGAAGCACAAGTCGAAGATAGGCTTCGGAAACCACCCTTTAAAGAGCGAATGTCAGTAGTCTTTTGAGATGAGCAGATTCCATGCTGAGGGGAAGGAAGAAAGACCTGCCATAAGACGAGAAGAAAAATTTACACACAGAAGGGGGAAAAAGTAGAAGGTGCCGTTCGGAAAATTAACTCAGGAGGGGAAATACGACAGAAAAGGAAAAATCGGGCGTTGAGGCGAGGTGTTGGGCGAGATCCTCCGTCGGACCGGATGCAAAAGATCAGAGACAAAGCAGGAAAACTAAATGCTGTCACCCGGGGGGAGGCAAGGGGAAGGAAACTTAAAACCATGCTTGAAACGCGGAAAAATCTACAGAAAGATCGGCAAAGAGAGGAAGAAGTCGAGAAATTCACGCATCCCTGTGAAGACAACTCCTACATGAAAGGAAAAAACAAAAGGAGGTAACTGACCGATTCTGGGAAAAAAGAGGAATCAGTGCCGTCGATTTCTTCTCCCATTTAAAGGTAAAGAGACACGGAAGGGGAAAGGAATTAAAGGGAAAATCCTTTAATAAGCATCTCCATTCCGGGACGAACGGTTCTAAGGATTGAAAAAGAGGGAGTGGGGTTGGGGAAAAACTCTTTGCCTACAAAGATGTTCTCACGCAGAGGGAATAAGGAGAGCATCAGGAAAAGGAACCAAAAAGCCAGTACTCAAAATTCCTTTATTTGGGTGGGAGGAGGCAATAGAGAAGAGATAACGAAATAAACTGAGTAACAGACCAGAAACATAAATACGCGAAAAGAGAGAGCGATAGAAACTGGGGAAAACTGTAATGTACCAGATTCTCAAAAGATGACCAAAAAGTCAAAAAACAGTCCCGGCCCAGGGGGAGGGTGGACATCGCTGAAGAATAAAAAATCTGGAAACCGCCCAAAGGCGTCAATTGAAAAATCAAGAAAAACTGAAAATTGGGGGCATGGAAATCCTCCTTTAGGCCGAAAAGGAACGTAAATGCGTTGTGAAGCGGTTTCGGCAGAACGGGAAGAGGAAAGAAAAAAAAAAAAACCGGGCTTCAAGGCCTATCTGCGAAATAGGGATAAACACGAAGCTATTCACGTACAAGCCACGACGCGCCGGAAGAAAAAAAGGGACACGTTAAAAAGGAAATGAAGGATGCCTCTAACGGACTCGAGAACGGTGGGAACTAGCAAATAGAAAAATTTCGATGTCAGAAAGGCTAGTTGGCGCCGTCCCCGAATGATGCTATAGTCGTAGAAAGAGGAGGGGGGGAGGGAAAGGCCTAATCAGTCCGTCAAAAGATACGAGCTGTGATGGAAAAAGCAGGTTATGCAGAAGGCAAAAATTAGGAAGCATTGGTTTCGCGATTAAGAAGGAGGGAGAGAAGGAGAGGTAACAAAGATCTCTGTTTTGTAGTAATGGCCCCAACATGAACAACCGCTACTCTCAGACGCCAAATAAACGGGAGGCAGCCATGAATAGGGAGTAAAAAAAAAATGACTTCTCCAGGGAAGAGGCTTGCACGTCTCACAGGAAAAAAAGAAGAGTGGACCTGATGGAAAGGTGATGTTCAAGCGGACAGGAGGAAATAGCGTCGGATCCTGGCCCACCATGGCATGGATAGGTCGAGGGGGAGGAAAAGAAAACGACTCCCTCCGGGGGGGGAAGACGAACAAAAGCATCGAGTAGAAGCCAGGCAGTGAAGCGCAAGAAGTGACGTCCTGTTAGAATAGGAGAGGGGAAAAAGGATAGAGAAGAAGCCCGTCTCCAAGGGGAAAGAAAAAGGAATAAGGGGAAATGGAGAAAGACAGCAGGGTTATCGCTTGACGAAATCCTCTACAGAAATAATAAAAAAGACTCCATCAGTATGAGGTACTGGAAGGACAGTGAAAGCAAAAAAGGGGGAAAAAAAGGGGAAAACATCAAACACTGCAGGAACATGGGGTAAGAGGCCCGGGGGTCAGGGCATTTAAACCAGTATTCTGGAACGGAACTAGTGCTGCCCAACGCAAAACAGGCCAAGGGAAAAAAAAACCACGGGCTAGGGGTAAATCAATGCCAAGGAACTCGTGGCAGCCATACTAAGTGATGGTAGGAAAGAAAACGGTCCGCAATATAAGCACAACGAGCGGGAAAACATGTCGTCCATGTCAGAGCTCCGTCAAAAGGAGGCCTGCGGAGGAGAGGAAACGTCCCGCGGAAATCATGCGAAGTAGCCGTCAAAAACCCCACATCAACTTAATATCGAAAGGCAGCGAAAAACTGGAACGATACAGGGAAGAAGTGGTAATCAGGGAAGAGCCTGACAGGCTGAGCATCAAAGGTAGAACGGAAACGAAAAACGTGGCGAAAAGCATAAAACGAGCACCACATTCTGAACCGCAGAGTGAAGGAAGCTGTGGTCTCGAATACACAGCTAAAAATCTAAACAACAACCACTAGATGGGAAAATAGGAGATGAAAGGTTCTAGGGGCCACTCAAGGAGGGGGAAGTCTTGCGGATAAGAAGGGTGTCTAGAGAGGAGTAGGGGCCCAACTAGCTCGATCGTCCAAGACTGGGTCAATCTCAGCGCTGTCAGAGAGGTGCCGATACCCGAGGAGGGAACTGCATTAGAGGACACGGATGTCAAGGGAGATGGATGCGGGGGCAGAAGAGGGATGAGACCGAATCCGCCAGATGGTCACGGGAACGAGCCGAGAGGGCGCCTCCTACGGGAGAGGAAACGCAACTGGGCAGACCCCTCTTCGTTTGGTAGCACCGCGGCGGTAGAGAGGGAAAAAACGGTAAACAAAGGGAGGGAAGGGGGGCCTTAAAAATTCACCTTTTGGGGAATTAAGGCGGAAACAATTATAGGTTGTCAACGGGGGGGGACTTGGAGGGGTGTGGGGGAAGCACCATTACGCCGTTGCACCGGGTTCCCGGCAGCGCGATCATATGAGGGAAGAAAGGGCGGCCAGTTTCCGGGGGGGCACTTCACCTTGGCGGGGTAATTAGCAAGGGGGGGAGCCGGAACGATAATTAGTGATAAAGCAAAAGAGCGGGTAGAGGAGGCTGAGAGCTACAACCCGGCGGCCGAGCAAAACCCAACGGCGTCACTGGTAGTGGACCCGGAAGATGAGAGAGAGAAGAACCGAGCAGATGAGCAATAAAAAAAAAGATTCGCAATCAGAAAGAGAGGCGCACCGAGTTCAGGATTAGTAAAAGGAGCTCGACGGAAGAGCGCCGCCACACGTCGAATGTTTCAAAAAAGAGAGGAAAAAAAAAGAAAGGAAGCAAAAAAAAAGCACCGAAGATGCAGAAAAGCGGAGGGGGTTCCGTCTAGAGGAAAGCGAAAGGGGGGGCAAAAGGTAAGGAGCCGTGAGGAGGGGCAAGAAACATACATCGGAAGCTCGAAAAAAATTAACGGCGCGAGCCGCAAAGAGGGGGAAAGGGGGGGGAAGGAATGGAGAACTAAAAAAAGCTCGGTCCGTCGCTTCTGGAAGCCTCTACGAAATAAGATTAAAAATGAGGTAACAAGGGAGGCTAGGGAACTTGGAGGACATCAACGATGGGAAGAAAGGAGGGGATATGAAAGTAGCAAGGACTAAACATGACGCGTCAGGACCCGAATATAGCCATCAAGGAAAGGCAGAAAGCAAGAAGGGGAAGCAGGACACGTCATGCAGCCAAGCAAAACAAGTCGCGAAAAAATCGAGAAAGGCAAAGACCTTCAAGGGAGATGTTCTTGACTGGGGAGCGGTCTGCTGGAGGGAAGGGGTAGGGGTTGTAACCCGTTCCCGGACGCGAGCGGCCTTGAAGAAGGGGAAGAAGGAGGAGAAACGCGACAAAAAGAAGAAAAGAACAGAACTGAAAAAAAAAGACAGGAACCTTCATGGGAGAGGTACAGAAAAGGGAGGGGGGTCAAAAAAACTTTGGATTTTAAAAGAAACGTCAGGGCTGACTGCCTGAAGGGGGAAGGAGGCAATCCAGAGGAAAAAATTGATGCAACATCTATGGAAAACGAACAACACTGTGACAGGGGGGGGGAGGGTGGGGGGAAGAAGGGGAGGGTGGAGACTGTTTGAGGCATCTCGAAGAGGGTGACGTAGAGGGGAAAGCACTGAGATCCTGATTGGGTGCTATTTTAGATTCACAGGGAGAGGGAAATTAATGGAGGATGAGCGACAATAACAGGACGGAAACGAAGAGATACCGGGGCGAGGGAGGACGCCGGGACGTTCTCAGGAGTGAGACAGAAGGTCCGACGAACCTCTCCAGGTCTGTAAGTTACCCCAAGGGGAAAAAGTCACGCAGGTCAAGGGGGGATCACGAAGGGAGGGAAAGGTATGATGAATGGCGGTGAAGCCGGCTTGAAAGCGCAGTCGTCGAAAGTACCGGATCCGCTGGGCTCCAGAAGAGGGGGGAGGCAGGGGATGGTAAGGTTTCAAAAGAAGAGGGAAAGGGAAATCGTTTGAGGAAGTTCAGGATTGAGTTGCGCGCACACGGGGGAAGAGGCATACACTGGCGATCGCCAGCAAAAAACTAAACCGCAAAACTGGGAAGAAGAACCTAGGGAAAAGAACAGGGTGTTCAAGGAAGTTAAGAAGTAAAAGACCTGGAAGAGGGATAGCCAAAGGGTCAGAATCTCGAGTATAGTGCTGGCCATAAGGGCGAAAGGCGAGAAAGAAAGACGAGACATAGAGAGGGTTGAAGGGGGAAACATCGTATTGGAGGGGAACGCAAAGGGCCAGGACGTGAGGCAACTCGGCTGAAAATCTAGCAACGTCTCACCGCATGGGCCAATGCGATTGATTGGAGAAAGAAAGTGCTGGACCTGAAGCGTAAAGACTAAATTCGAAAGGACGTCAGGGACCCGGACGAAATATCTACGAACGTGAAACCCGTCGGTGCATCCGGCGCGGTCGGGCAGAAAAGAAGAGGGGGGGTAAAAAAAGTTAGAGAAAAAGACCGAAATCCGGAGGGGGTACGAAAAGAAGAGTCAACTTCAGAAGAACGAGAGAGGAAATTGGACAGGGGAGGCCAAGAAAGGCCCATGACGGATCTTCGATACAATAAGAAAATAGGGAATAGGTCAGACAGTTCTGTGGAAAGGCCGGGCCAACAGCCAAAAAATCTTTAAGCGACTAAAATCAGGGAAAGGGAAAATAATCGAGGGGGTAAAGGTGATACTGGTCAGGAAAACTGGATGTGGGGGTCAATTTTAGACTGACTCGGCAGACGACTCCCGGATTCGAGAAAAAACAACCAGCGAACGTCTCGTCTTCTGCACACTTGTCGGTCGGAAAAAAGAGGGAAGAAAG
>Ga0179593_1672903_pt1 | contig 22750 bp, 26 predicted proteins | sample CZODoug2_1_08_16_FD_185931 | JGI IMG/M metagenome (GOLD analysis project Ga0179593, IMG submission 185931) | Vadose zone soil fungal communities from Angelo Coast Range Reserve, California, USA - CZODoug2_1_08_16fungal (PacBio error correction) | ecosystem: Environmental > Terrestrial > Soil >...
GACGGGCGGCTTTGGGAAAGGTCTCGCTTCGATACGATACTGTATGCCCGGTGCAAGAACAAAAAAAACCGCTGTGATCACGAAAAAGGTCAACCGGGCAGTAACACAAAAATGTGCGGCGGTCTTGAAGCGCACAGAAAAAACAATTATGAAATGAACTTTCTTCGACACCGGTCGAGCGAAAAAAAAAAACAGGCAGCTCGGGGGAAGCTGCATAACATCCCCACCACCACGGGACGAAAATAAAAGAAAGGGAAAAAAAGAAGCCGCCGCGGGGGGCCGGACGAATGGGAATCCCGCCGCGCCCGCCGAAACGTAACGAGCTGTCGGCCAGGAAAAAAAAAGGCTACGTTTCCGCAAGGTGGAACACAGATGGACGCCGGCAAAAGGTTTCGGGAGACGATAGGGACCCAAAACAATCTAGATAAAGAACAACAACGAGGAGAAGGGGGGGAAAGATCGATCACACATCTTGCCCGCTTCTGGACGGCGCCAGAAGGGGCATGCTTCTGGAAGAGGAAGGTCTAGATGAGAGAAAAAGCCAGAATAGGGGGTTGCTCTTCTTTAAGGGGAAGGAGGGGAGGCACCTGTCTTAACCAATCTTCTGCTTCAATGGTGGAAAAGGAAGTCGCTTTTTTGGGAGGAGGGAAGAGCTAAAAGTCCCCCAAGGAAAAGAGAGGGCGGGACGCTCCAGAAGGAAGGAAAAAAAGAAGTATCCTGGCTGTGAAAATCCCCCAACCAAGGGTTCGCTGGGGAATGGAGAAAATGGACGAAGTCTTGAGAACCGCGGGGCGGAGTCGGGCACCCGGCCACACGGAAAGGGGAATCGGCCGCAACCCGAGAAAAAGACCGCCCGTCCTGCACGCAGCTCCCTGCCCTAGTTTCTGGAAAAAAAAGAGCGTCGCTGGTGATAAGGGGTTACTTCGGGCGAAAAGAGGGCGGGGTGACCTTTCGGAAAAAAAGTGGGGGGGTTTGCTTCTCGCAGCGACCTTCCGAAAGGAGGGAAAAAGGAGCTATCCGATGTGAAAGACCGACGGCGGTGGCTCGCGAGTCACGAAAACGTGGACGCTACCAGAGAAAAGCAACGTTGTGTCACCGCCACTGCGGCCGACCGGGGGGGAGAACTTCCGACGACAAAGAAAAAAAAAGGTTTTTGTGGAGAAGGAACTGGCTGCGCAGCTTCAAAATCGCGGCGCCGGTACGTATCTCATAGCCGTCCGCTGGAAAACTTCGTGGAGCTAAAAGGGGGAAGTGCCTATCTGCGGGCCGCCGAGGGGAAACGCACGTCTTCAGGGAAGAAAATAGAAAGCGATGCTCGATCTGCTCGGCGATCTGGAGAGGAAAGCTCTGCTCACGGTGGTCCTGAAAAAAAGGGAGGCCTCGGCCCGGATGAGAAGGACCTAGCTCGGGAGGATCCGCGGAGCAACTCCCTCATCGAGCGTTGCGGCGGGGGAGCAATAGGTCCCCGATCGAGAGGAGGGAAAAACAGTGCTTGTGGGTCCAGCCTCGGACGCAGGAATCTGACTGCTACCGGCGGCCTGGTTTCTCGACCGAAAGTTCGACTCTGGTGCGCTTGTAAAAAAAGAAAAATGACTCTGCCTTACGAAAAAAGAAAAAAAAAGGACCGAGGAGGGATGAGGAGAGAACCGAGACAGGGGAGTGCAGTTGCCGACGTGCGCACCGTTACTCCGCACCCCGTTTCGAAAAACCCCCCCCCCCCGCGAGAAACTACCACCCGCGGCTGCGAGAAAAAAAAAAAGAAGAATGGATCCCCGGGAAGAGCCCCCGAAAAGGGGTGGGCCGAATGTCTTCCCCGCCGGCAGAAAAAATCCTTCTCGCGGCAAGAGGGAACAACGCTCTAGGAGCCGGAAAGGAGAGAAAAGTGACGAACCGAAAGAGGAAGTGAAATCGGAGACCGACCCCGGTCGTAAAAAAAAGAAAAGGCAACTCCGGTGTGCGCGGCGTGAAAGGGGGGGCCGCACCTTTCCTGCGTGGGGGATAGAAGAAAGGAATCTGTCTGACTACGTGAGGAGGCAAATTGGATTTGCCCGGCCACCCCGCGCGTTGCGGCGCTGCGGAGAAACGGTCGACCGCAAAAAAAGACCTGCTGGCCGCCACGATGATAAGGGAGGGAGGAAAAAAGGAAGAGAGTACAGAGAGAATCAGCGAAAGAACGAAATCATCGGGGACTGCCCGCAAGGATGGCGAACCGCCCCACTGGCTCACTCCCGGTCGACCGAAAAAAAGAACCAGCCCTTCCCCGCAGCGGAAAACAGCTGGTTGCCGGCGGGCCCCAAAGGGGGAAGTCATCACGTCGTCGAAAAGAGCCAAACTGCGTATCGAGCACCGCCCTCATGAACCAGAAAAAAACTGCAGCTCCCGCATCTCACCACCGTAAACGGTGCCTCGACGAACAACAGGGGTAAAAAAGGAGGGCGATCTTTCCGCGTGAGGAAGTCAACCGGGCCCCTCACACCGTAGCTTCTCCGCGAGCAGGTTGCAAAAAAAAGGAAAAGCTCTACTAAACGCCGTTGCTGGGCAGCAAACTGAGGAAGCGCTTCCAGGGTAACAGGCGACGGAGGCGGCCCGCAGGAGGAGCTCAGCGCGGGTGTGTCAGAAAGACTGAGCTCTCAGGACCTGTTGACCAGCCGTCGGAAACCAAAAAGTACTCCCCCGCCTGCGAAGCCGGGCCGCTGAGATCAAGGGCCGAGTCCCGCCCGTGCCACAGGAACCCGTTGCTGACAGACGCCGACTCTCGTCCAGTCCGGAAAAGAAAGGGAACCCTGCCCTCGGTAGCCTGCCAGGAAAAAAGAGCGGAGAACCCAGCAACGCCTTCCCGGGAAAGGCCGCCCGGGACCTCCTCTCGTAGCACCGCCGCAAAAAATGATGCTCACGCCCGATCCCGGTATACAAGAGCTTCGGCGTCCGGACAGCCAAAACCGCGCTCCGTAAAAGACCACCTTGCGCAAGTAAGACGCCAGAAAACCTGGGCGCGCTCCATCTCGGGAAGAAGCTCCGTGCATCGCAGTCATCACTACTTCAGGCTAAATAATGACCGCGCCAGCAGCTCGGCCAACGCCCATGAGCGCTGCAGCAAGACATCGACGAGCTCAGGGACCCGATGAGCACGCCCGGCCCGAGAGCCCTAAGAAACCCAGGACGTGCGGAAAAAAAAAAAACATTCGTTCTGAAGTGCTGGACGGGGTCGTCGGGGGAGGGCCCGCCGTGCGGGACACCAAAGCCGGCCACTGCGGGTGGGGGGGGGAAAAGACGGCACCGCCGACCGGCTAGCGGAAAACCTCGGCTCGGACGAAAATGCCGCTCAGGGACGCCAACGAAAAAACCACCAACGCCTACGGGAGCCCGCCGTCCCAAAACCTGCCGGCCAGCAAAAAAGTGCCGGGCCCGGGGACAAAACCAACTACGTCGGGAGGTGCTCGTCGAATGGGCTCTCGTTTCCGCGCGAGAACCAGGCCGGGGGTAGGGCCGTACGACACTGTCCCCGAAAAACTACCTTCGCCAGTACCCATCGAACCGAGTGCGGGAAAAAACCGTGTCCAACCACAACCACGGTCAAAGGGGGATGAGTTAGTCCGACAAATCCGGCAATGCCTTGGGGGGAAAGAAAGAAAATCATTCCCACCACCATCCCAAAATAAGACATCAAAACAGGGAAACCGCCGCTGGTCCGAATCCCCGTCCGCGCAAAAGCGGCAAACAAAAAAAAGGGCGAGCAGCAAGGGCAAGGAGCCGTGCCCCTCCGTGGAGGGGGCCGGCCAGCAGCGGGACTACTACTCGGGACCCAACTAGAGAGAAGAGGAGAGGAGAAACATAGAGAGGCCGTCGTTCCTAAACAGAAGGGCCTTCGCCATGCCTCGTGGGCACGGCGTCCCCGTCGCGGGAAAATGACTCGAGGCCGCGGAGGTCCGGCGGGCGCGGCTGTAGAAAGGAACCCAGCGTCTTCTTCCTGTAAATATCGTCCTCGGTGGTGGACTAGCAGCAGAGAGGAAGTCCCCTCCCTGCACCGGCCTGCTCGAGAACCTCATCGGTATCCGTGGGAGAAGGAACTCCAAGACGCCGCACATTCGCTGGGGGGGGAACTGCCCTGTGACCTGGGAGGGGGGCGGGTCGTGCCCAGGTCGCCGATCGAAATGTTACCAGGCACCCCGGAAAGGCCCTGCGCGACGCGCACCCGAGTTTCTTGCCCAAAGGGCCGCGTCGCTGGGAAGGAAGGGGGGGGGTGACGCGGGCTAACGCGGGAGAGACGGCGGGGGTGACGTGCTGGCGACGATCCTTTCTCGTAGAACTCTAAGCCGAGGTTGGAAAGGAAAAAGGGGGAGTCGCGGACTGTCCAAAGAAAAAAACGCATGAAGAGAACCCGCCGCCCAGCAAAGAAAAGGGCGGCGAGCCGGACACAACCTCCTGAAGCATCGTCCGCCCGAATTGGGGGGGTAGGCCGCAGTCCTGGCTGGGAAGAGTAGGGAAGAAAGCGGGGCCGGAAAGGCTCTAGCCCTGAGCGCGTCTCTGGGGAGTGCACGCGCTCTGTGATGAGGGGGAAGGTTGCCGAAAAGGAGCGGGACGCACGGGCGGCATCGTGCTGCGATGCTCAAAGGGAAGCTCGCCCCGGCACCGTTATAGAGGCAACGGGGGAAGGGGGGCGGGGTGCACATCGACCGGTTTCGCGCAGAGACTCGTCCGAGTACTACGGTCTCTATCAAGGGAGGGAGAACACCGCGGGGCGGTCCCAAAAAAGGTACGGCGTTCTGTGGGGTCCGCAACCTGGCCGGGGTGCTCGAAAAGCGTCGGCGACGGGGGCTGCCGCCCACGGGGGGAAATGCAGGCGTGACTCGGGGCAAAAAAAGACCGTCGTCGCGGCGGAGGGCCCGGGGGGCTGGTCACCGTACGCCGACACAGGTTCGAGAGAAGGGTCACACGCCGTCGGCTGCGAAAGGGGCTGCGGGCCCTCCGTCCCGAGGGTTGGGGAAAAAGCCGCTGGCTGGTGACGAAGTTTTGCCGCCGCACAGAGGAGAAACCGCTCTGGCCGAAGAAAACCGAGGGCACCCTTCTCGGCGAAGAACCTTTGACGAACAGAGAGACCTTACCCCGGTCTGTCCTCGGCGGGGCGGACCCCTAGGGGAAAGAAGGCGGGAGCTGCGTGGACCGGTTGGCAGAAAAATGCTCGACTACGCCGCTTTCGCATGGCAACGTGTTCGGGAAAGGAGCGCCTGCGCCGGGCTGGGTGCGACGTCCCAGGAGGGCGACCGGCAGTGCGCCATGGGCAGAAAAAAAAGGGATCCGGGCGGCGAGATCTCTCTCAAAAAAAGGAAAAAGAGCTAGCTCTCGCCCGCCCGGAGAAGACAGATGGCGGCCAGCCCAACGGCGCAACTGCTCGAGTCGAAAGAAGTAAGACCCCCAAAAACGCCAACCCTCGGGGGGCCCCCTCAGCAGCTCGTCGACAAAGGGAGGGGGGGATGCAACCGACGTAGCCGTGCGAAAAGGAAACACTGCAAGCTTCCCCGCAGCTCAAAAAAAGGATCGGGGGTTCTCCTGGAAAGGTCCGTCCTCGTTTCGATCGTAAAAACGGGGCCGCTCACCGGAGCCTCCGCGAGAGGGGAAAAAAGCGACTGCCGCGCCGAACGGACGCCCGCCGCGTGGTTTTGCAAAAAAGTCGTCACCAGCCAGCGGCGGGGGAAAAGGCGGCCTGCGGCGGCCACGCAAAATCGAAAAAAGCGGGGGGTCGCCGACTCGAACGAAAACGCGAACCTGGGGTTCAGAAAGGCCACCCCCGGCACGCCCGGCGAACGCGACGAGCCGGCCGACCGAGGAGATAGAAAAGTGAAACTGTCAGACCAAAAAGCTCCACCCGTCGGAAGTCCTCCTCCGCCGAGAAAGGTAGCCGTCGAAGGCCAGCGCCAGGAAAACAAAGAAAAAACGAACGTCCAGCTCGACGCCGGGGACAAAAAGACCGGCCGGTATAGCGGAGTAGTACGCTACGAGCTCGGCGTACGCCGCGCGGGGCGAAAAGGGCCCCGCGTCTCGTCCCAACACGCAGACTCACCGTGAAGTGGTCGCGCTCATTATGCATCGCAGTGCACAAAGAGAAATGGCAGCCGCCATCGGCTATACACTTGCCGAAAGGAAGCCGAAAGAGGGGAGTGCACACCCCCCGAATTAACAAGATTGCTATTGGAATCACGGGAAAACACCCTATAGCCTCGAAGCCAAACCAAGGACTTCGTGAGCTACCCACCCGAGGAATGCTGCTTCCGGAGGGAAGGATGGAGAACTGTGGTAGGGCCGCCGTGCGGGGAATGCTTGTCGGCTCACAGGTCCAAAAGGGGGGGTGCCGGTTGGACGTCCGCGAGCAAAGCACGCTGTCGGGAAACGTTCGCGGCGCCGATCAGGGGGAAGACAGCAGCCACCAGCCACGTAAACCCCCAGCCGAAAAACGCCGTCCCCCCCCGAAAAGCGCCGCGCCGTGACACCGGCAAAAAAAAAAAAAAAAAAAAAAAATAGCGGTCGCTCATGACGGAATCGGGCACCGCGGGAAAAGGGAAGGGCCCGGTTTACTGACCCGCCTCAAAAAACCCGCGGTGATCACGTCCTTGGAAAAAAAAACAGCGACCGATTGTCGGCGGGGGAAGGACCAACTCACGAAGATTAGTTAGTCGACGAGCGGAAAAAGAGGAGGAAGGAAAAAAAAAAAAAAAGGGGCAGGCGGGGACGGGCAGAGGGAAAAAACCACCATCGACTATACGAAAGAAAGGACGTTGCTATCCAAAAAAAAAAGACATGCAGCGGCCAACCGATCCGGGCCAGGACGAGAAAAAGGGGGAACGGGGGCCGTGCCCCGCCGTGCACCGAAATAAAAAGTTCGGACTACTATCGGGGAAAAACAACCCACGGAGGATGAGAAAAAAAGACGGCTCCCACCCCACACCAAAAACGAACCCCCAAAAAAAAGAAAAAAAAGAAAAGCCAAAAAAAAAAATAAAAAAAATAAAAAACACAAAAAAAAAAAAACCCCCGCCCCCAAAAAACTCAAAACCAAAAAAAAAAAACACCACCCTCAAAAAACCCCCAAAAAACCCAAAAAAGAAAGCGCTGGCCGGCGCCTGCCGTGGAAAAGGAACGGCGGGTCCTCGCGAGAGACCGCGATCGGTTGGCCGAGATCGCACCTGTTCGTCGGACCCACTCCGTATCGTCGCTGGTGGTGCTGGGCAGCAAGAAACCTTGCCCCGTGTTTGCTGGGAGGGAAAAAGGCTCGTCACGTAAACCGTGGCGTCAAGACCCGCCTCATACGGAAAGAAACCGGTGAACTGGCGAAGGTCGTGGAAGGAAAGGGGGGGCTTGCACCGGGCCCTACCAAGACCGCTCTGCCCGATGAGAAGGTGCTTAGACTCGCATCCCTGAAGGGACTGGCCCGGCGGAAGCGGGTTGCTTGCCGGAACGGCGTGCTCAGGTGCGTTTTTGACGGTGCACTGGAGGGAAGAAAAAAAAGGAGGCGGACCGACTCGGAGAATAGTCCTCGAGCCAAAGGGCCCTCGACCGGAAAGCCGTACGTCCAACGCCAAAGACGGGGCCGTCGGAACGCCTGCACGCACCGAGACAACGGAGTCTACCTCCTGGACCTAAAGCAGGCGCCGCCCGAAGGTGCTGGAGAAGAACTCCTGCTTCTGAAGCATCCTCGTTCCTGGTATAGCCGTTCAGAGGGAGGGGCGCTTTCAAGGGGAACACGCGCGACTGTTGGCGTTCCGGAACCGCGTCCTGCTGAAAAAAGCAGTGAGCCTGCACTCGGCCTTGCAGAGAAAAGAATGAGAGGGGAGCTGGAGGAAAGTGTGCGCTTCTCACGGAAAAACAGCTGTGACGAGCGCGGCACGAGGCTCCGTACGCCGAGCTCTCAAAAAATTGATACAAAGGGGGAACACGCCAACCTCATGCTATCCGGCGAAAAGCGGGCGGTCCCGAAGGGGGACGGCGTGCTGTGGAAGGATACCTGCTGGCCTGGGTGCCTCGTCGTAGCGGAAAGGGGAACCGGGCGACCGGGTTGCGCTGTCCGCCAAGGGGGGGAAGAGGGACTCGTCCATGATCTAAAAAGGGAGGTCGATACCGTGCTCAGTGCTGGTCACCGGTACGAAGACCACAACGAGAAAAGATCGTCACGCCGGGAAGGAGAAAAACCAGCGCTGCGCGCAGGAAAAAAAAGAATGGACCCGGGAGCGCCAAAAAGAGACCGCACGGCGGCGGTTCAAAACCGCTCAAAAAAAGGCCAGCTCGCCGCGTGCACAAAAAAAGCAGGTGGGAGCGGCCCCGGGGAAGAGAGGAACCGCGGACTACGCGAAGGCCCTACTCACCCATTCGGCACTCCGTTGCGCGAGGGCCGGTTGGCCCCCTAATGAAGGAGCGCGTGCGCTCGGTCTAGCTGAGGAAAAGGAGGGCTCCGGCGTGCAACCCGCGCGGGGAAAAAGAAAAGTACCTCGGGTCCTTCTCAGTGGAAAAAGGCGGTCAGCCATCCGCTGGCCGCCACGATGATACCAAAGTAGTAGATTAAACGAGAGGAAAAAACAGGATGGCGGCCAGCCACTGGCGCAACAAACTCCTCAGCCCATCCGCCAATCAACGCCAAAAAGGTTGCCGCCGGTCCGAACAAAAAGGAGTCGACCGAGCGCACCCGGAAAAGAAAAGGTGTCTGCACCTTTCCACCTGCAAGAACGAATTTCCGATCACTTGGGGGGCAGGATGGCCGGAGAGGGGGGGAAGGTCGTCCCGCTGGGAGAAATGGAGTCGTCACCGGGGCCGAAAGAAAAAAAAGTCGAAAGCAGGGTGCCCTCTGCGAAAGGACTCTGTCCCGTCGTCGGGGGTGCAAAAGGAAAACCTTCGTCACGCAGCCAGCTGCAGGGGAAAAGGTACGGCACGGCGGCGGCCCGCAGCGAAGGGAAAACGGCGGTGACGAGCGCAGGGGTTTGCAGAATTAATCGCCACCCCCAAAAGCCTCCGCCTCGACTAGCCAAGAAGCCCGGGGTGCCGGTCAAAAAGCCGACGCTCGTCCACGCGCCTCAAAAGAACGGACCGCCATTAGCCGTCTAAGGAAAGAAGGGAAAAAAGGTCCAGCTCGACTCCTGGGAAAAAAAAAGCCGATAGCGATGAGGTATGCTAAAAGAAACTCGTCGTCCGGTAGCAGCCGCGCAAGGGCCCGCAGAAAGTGCGCCCCACGCCCGCAGACCACCGTGCGAAAAAGCGAAAGGAAGGAAAAAAGGAGTGAGCATCTCAGGCACGAGACGTTCTTCCCTCTCCGGCATACGTCCGGAAAAAGAGGCACCGCACCATAAGGAAAGGAACAGCTACGATCTAAAAAAGAGGAGAACGGCCCTGCGAAGCACGAATCTTTCTCAGCCAGGACTTGCTGGAATGAAGAGTGCTGGCTCTCTGAGAAGAAGAAAGGCAGGTAATAACGTTTGAAGACTTTCTGGACACCCGCGAGAGGGTACGGGTCTTCCGGCCACGCGGTTGGGAAAAACACCGCCGCCCGTCGCGAGAAAAAAAGACGCGGACGACTGTCAAAAGCAGTCCGCGCCTATCAAGAAAAGGAAAGTCACCCAAAAACGGCTACCGGGAAAAACACTGCAGAAAAAAGCCCTTGCCAGTCAACTCTGCCGGGTTGTCGCCGAAAGACGGGAGCGTCCGCTCAAGGGATAGCCGGCCGATCCGGGCAGAAAAAAAAGGAGTGTCCCTTTTCACGACCGAAGAAGAAAAAACCTTCGCCAGTAAAAGACCATAGGAGGGAAAAGCTGCCCTTGTACCACCACAAAAAGAGGTATCGACGACTGGGCTAGAAAATACAAACAGGGGCATGCGTGGGAAGGGAAACAAATCGTCCTCAAATAGCCAGCCCACCAGAGAAGTAAGACTAACGTGCGATCCTTCAGAGGAAGCCGGAAAAAAAAGAATCCGGCCAGGGGGAAAAGGGACCGCCTGTGCCCTCGCCGAAAAGACGGCCAGCAGCGACAGTTCTGGAGAAACCAATCTAGAGAAAAAAAAGAAAAAAGATAGATGGGGTACCGAGAAAGCACCAGCTGCCTGGCCGGCAAAGAATGTGGGCACGCGCTCGCTGGAAAGACGCACTGGCCGCGATCGGGTTTGGGAAAAAAGGCGATCTGGCGGGATCGCACCGGGAAAAAAAAAGAAGGGTGGCTGTCTCGTAGCGGAGGGGGCAGCGCCTCTGCACGTCCACTGCCCCAGACCTCGCACGCCGGACAAGAATCGTTCAAGGAAAGGTTACAATTCAAGACCGGACGAAAAAAGGGGGGTTCCTTCCTCGGAAGGGGCTAAGGTCGGAAGGGCTTTTTGCGGCGTGTGAAAAACCGGTTTCTCTGAAGTCAAAAAACAAGATGACCAGGCAAAAGAAAAAGATAAGGAGCGACGCGCACCTAAAAAAAAGGGCGCACGGCTCTGACGGGGTGGTGACGGGCAAAAGCTGGAGGAGGTGAGTGCTGGCGTGGGGATGAGAAAGGAGGAGAGGCTCCTCGAAGAAAGCTAGTTGGACCAAAGGAGGCGGTGCACAGAAGGGAAAAACCGCACAAAAAAAACACCCGCCAGCACCGAGGTCGGCGACCGAAAACACGGCCGACGACCTAAAAGAAAAAGGCCCGAAGGTGCTGGTGCGCGAAAGGAAAAAGAAGCTTCGGGCCGTTCTGCCGGGGCCGGGAAGAAAGGAAGTCACGCTGAATCGCTCCGGGGGGAAAACTCACGCCGCTCTTTTGCGGGAAAAAAGGCTGCTTGCGCGGGACGCCCGGGCGGAAAGGGGGATGCTCCCTAGCTGCTCGGTCTGATCTCGAAAAAAAAGGGGGGTGCGCTGACCAGCACGGTGGGAAGAGAGGGGGGGAACTAGCCGCGGCCCAGGGGGGAAAACCGACTCGTCTAGTACTACAAAAAAAGAAATACTTCTGGGCGTCTTTGATCGCGGGGAAGTAGAAGAAAGGCGTGAGAAAGAAAAGGCCTTTCTGACGGCTACTGCGGAAGAAGAAAAATGGAACGAGCTCGCGACCGTGAAAAAATGACCGTGTCACTGGCGTTTACCAAAGGCTCCAAGAACGGCGGAGGGGTCGAGACAATAGGGGGCCGACGTGCGGGGTAAGGACCCCTTTTCGTGAAGAGGGGTCTTCCGAGTCTTACCCCGCTCTGGGGGAGGGGGGCCAAGCGTCCGGGAAGAGACGCCACCCGCCGCTTCTGGGGGAAAAAAGAAAAACAACGGCGCTGTCAACCCCGCTCGCCGATGCACAAGGCTCAGGGAAGACGTGACGGCCCCGGGAAAAAGAGCAGGAACTATCGAACCGCGGAACAAAGAACCCTTTCTGTCGTCCGGGAAAGGGGGTGCTCTCGGTATCCTTCCGTTGGAGGTTAAAGCACCGGGAGAGCGACGACGCCGGCGTGCGCGAAAGGGGAAAAAAAGAGGCTGGTGCACCCGTGTGGAAAAAAAAAGGCGGGTGGCGGCGCTGCGGAGGGAGACGGTCGACAAGCGTGGGGTCATGGGAAAAAAGCGGACGCCACATGATCACGGTCTGTTCAGAGAAGAAGAGGAAAAAAAAAAGAGATCTCGCCCTCCCGTATCATCTGTGGGAGAGAAAAAAAAGAACTTCCGGTCTAACCTTCGCAGCACGAAAAGGGGAAAGGCCGAGGACTGTCCACCCGCGGGTCCGAAAAAAAACGAAAACGTTTTGTAAAAAAAAAAAAGTGTGAAAAGAGCTCACACGAGCACGTCGAGCACCGCAACGAAGGGAGAAAATCCACCTGCAGCTCCCGCAGAAAAAAAAAGACGGTTTTCGAAAAGGTCGTCCTCGTGGGAATTCGTTCGTCACCGGAAGAGAAAAAAAAAAAGACAATGTGCCCTCGCGGAGGGGATGCTCTACTGCAAAAGAACGCCGTTGCGTGCGCACCTCTTCATCCCGCGGAAAGGAAAGGGGGGGTCCAGGGCGGCACGGGCTGCGGAAAAAAAAAACAGCGCTGGTTGTGTAGGAACAAAAAGGACGATCTCTCCTAACCTGGAGAACGTCCTTCCACCCAAACCAAACCCGAGACTCAGCACTCCTCCGCAGCGACTGAAGGAAATGCGAAGTCCGCCCGTTCAAGGAACCCTTTGCGGAAATCCGACGCCTAGTCCATCCAAAAGGGCACACCGGACCGCAGGTACCTCGAAGGCCAAAAAGGAAAAAAAAGCACCCGTCCGCAACGTCCACCTCGAAAAAAACCACCGCCGCCCACGCCGAAAAACCTCCTAGCCGTCCTACCTAGCTAAAAAAAGGCATACGAACCGGCCCGCGAGAGAAAGCCAAAGCCCAGAAAAAAAACGCACACTGGTTCCTGGTGCGTCGCTAAAATACGGTTGATGCATCCAGCAGGAAAGGGCAGGAGAACTGCCGCAGGAAGAGCAAGGCCGCACAAAAAAAAAAGGCAACCAGCGCGCTGGAAGGAAGAAGAAGCTCAGCGGACCGGCTAGAAGAAAAGAACGCCCGAAGCCTCGAAAAAAAAGAGCGCACCAGCACCTGAAAAGGCTTCCGGATGGAAGGTGTCCTGTTCGCAATTGGTGCGAAACCCAGGAGCAGACCTGGCCAGCCCGGTGTGGAAGGCGCGAGCACCAAAAGAAGAGGGCGGTCCAAAAAACAAGGTCGCGGCGCCGAGCAGGTCACAAAAAAAGACAGCAACTGGACCCAAAAGACTGTAGCCCGCCTTCACAAAAAAAACAGCACCAGCGCCTCCCGAAGAGAACTCGTCCTTGATGTGGTCAGGAAAAAAGGCGGCTGTTGCGAATTCCTCAAAGGCGAAACCTGCCGTTTAGGAAAGAAACACGACCCACGCACCACAGATCAACTAAACCTTCTCAACCAGCGAACCGAGTGCGGCGGTAAATCGGCCACGGAACAGATACCGATGAGTTAGTCGACAACAAAAAAGGACGCGCCAGCGCAACAGGGCCAGCGCTGAAAAAAAAACGACGATACGAGCCATCCCAAAGCCTCTGGGTCCAAAAAAAAAAACACCGCCCCAAACCCGCTCGCGGCCAGGGCGAAGAAGCCGCCTGTGCACCTGCATGAGGCCAGGGGAAAAGGTTATGGACGACTAAGAGGAAAAAAGAAAAAACACACGGATGGAGAGAAAATATATAGGGGATAACAGACATCTGCCCTCTGCTGGAAAAACACGGCGTCCTTCTCTCTAAATGCTAAAAGAGATCGGGTGACCTCTGAAAGGGGGAAGCGTCGGGGGTAACCTATTAGTCTTACCAATCAATTCAGGAGGGCTCTTAAAAAAAGGTGGGACTGATTGGGGGGTCATCTTAAAGGAACCTTTGACTAGGGGCGGCGCTTCGCAACGTCGCACGAAAAAGAGTGGCTGTGTGGTAGCAACGAGAACCGCCCTCTCGAGGTCATGCCTCGGAAAAGGGGGGGAACCGGGGCGTGGTGGCGGGGAAAAACGGCCCACAAATTCGCACGATAGGGAGGAAGGACAAGATGAAGCAAAGCCCGTCCTGCAGAGAAAAGCCCGGCCGAGTTGGAGGGAAGAAAAGGCCGCGGCGCTTGTCGCCGGGGGGGAAGGCGGGCTCCCGTGTCAGGCGGCGTGGGGGGGGTGATGATCGTCGCGGACCTGATCAGAAGAACTAGGAGCCGATACAAAAGGGAGGCGGTGCCGAGAAAAAAGCCTGGCCGGAGGAAAAAAAAAAGGGCGGGGGTGTCCCGAAGTTTCTAACCTCCGACTCAAAAAAGGGGACTGGGTGGCGCTCAAGAGAAAAAAGAAAAAGGCACGAGGCTCTCGGGGAAAAAGGACGTTCCATACCGTTCCGAAAAAAGGCGGGCGCTTACGCGTCTGAAAGTGCCTATAGAAAAAAAAGGGGTGGCGCGGGACGCACGGGCAAGGAAAAAAAAGGGGGATCATCACCGAGCTGCTCGTCGGCTAGGGGGTCTGCTGGCGCACGGTTGCCGAGGGTGCGAAGAAGAGCCCACGGTTCGCGCGGGGGAGGGAGAAAAAAGGCGGTACTAACTGCTCGGCGGAAAAAAAAAAGGAGGGCGGCGGTTATCCTAGGAGAAGGGAGGGGACGTCGTTGCTTTGTTTCCCACGACTGCGCTGGAAAGGGCGGCCGGTGCTCTATCCAGGGAAAAGAGCGAACCGGGTGGCGCTGGAAAAAAGGCACGGGCTTGACTCGGCCATTATCGAAAAAAAGGGAGGAGGTCTAGACCGTTCTCCGTGCCCGGGGGGGGAGGGGGGAACAGTAGCGGAGAAAAAAAAAAAAAAAGGGTCCGCCTCGTCACCAAGAAAAAAAAACCACGCTCTCCAGAGAAAAAGGACGCAATGGGGAACCAGGAAGCGCAAAAAAAGAAAGGGATCCCCGCACTGCGGGAAAAAACCTGGCCGCGAAAAAAATAGCCAGGGCACCCTTCTCGGGAAAATCTCCGGGGGACGACCGCACTCGGACTGAGAGAAAAAGGTAGTCGTCCGCGGCCCGTCGCACAAAGAAAAAGGAGGGAGCTTCATTGGACCGGGGGAACAGAGGGCTCGACGACGCCTTCTGCAAACGTTCGAAAAAAAAAAAGGGAGGGCCCGGGCGTTCAACCATCCCGAAAACGGGCCGGCTGGTCGGACCGTACCGGTTAGGGAAGAAAAGGGGAGGGGCCGCCATCCTGCTGGCCGCCAAAGAGGAGAAAGACTCAAACAACAACAAGAGTAGGGAAGTCGCCCTCCCGGAAGAAAAAAAAAAACTGGCTCCTGCCGGTCGACCGTCGAAAAAAGACCCGCAGCTCCGCACCAAAGAGGAAGAGGGGGGCCCTACAACGTTGCCAAAAGAAAAATCGTCGACCGAGCGCAAGGAAGAGGGGAGAAACACGCACGCAGTACGTTGCTACCTGGAAAAAAAAGAAACAAAGGGAGTTGCGAAGAAAAAAAAAAGACAGGGTCCGGTCGTCCTCGGTGGAAGGAGAAAAAAAAGGGGAACCGGGGCCCGCTAAGAGGGGTGAACTCGGCGAGCTGCCTCGCGGGGAAACGGGTGTACCCGCCTCCGTGAGGAAGAAAAGACACAGCCATCGGCGGGGGGAAAGGAAAAAAACGGGGCGGACGCCCCTGCATCGTCGCCAGCAGAAGAAACGCGGTGACGATCTCCGCTAAAAAAAGAAAAGGGGGACAGCAAGTCGCCACCCCCAGAAAAAAAAAAAAAAAGGGGGGACCTCCTTCCGCTGCGACTAAAGAAAAAAGGGGGCCGATTCACGCCCGTGCACTGGGAAACCCGTTTTGGAGGACAGCACCCGAGAAAATACGACCGGCCAGGTCCGAGCAAAAAAAAAAAAGAAAGGAAACGGCCGAGCGGACTCCACATCCCGTCCCTCAGTCCAAGAAAAAAAAAAGCTCACCGCCGCCTCAAGAGGGAATTCCGCCGACCGTAGTCGAGAAAAAGACCGGTGCGCGAACCGGTCAAGGAAAAGAGGGGCCCCGCCGGCAGACCACCTGCGAAGAGAAAAGAGATCCATCTCAAACAAAAAAAAAAACCCTCGGTTAGCGAAAAAAAAAAAACGGCCCGCCTTCGTCCCGCGCCAAAAAAAAAGAAATCAGCTCGGCAGGCACCAGATCAGCGAAGCTGAAGAAAGCTCAAGGACCGGATAAAAAAGGGACGCTATATCCCTCGGAAAAAGAAGCAGTGATCGCCCCATCAAAGGAGCCGCTTCTCCTGTAAAAAAGGTAAGAAAGGGTACGAGAAACCCGCTTAAAAAACGCGGTGTTGCGGTAACGAGCACCGCCTCGGGCAAAACCGCGGCTCGGAAGAAGAAGACACGGCAGGTCCTCGAAAAAAGTTCACCCGCCTACTGAAAAAAAACACCCCGCAGGAAAAAAAGAAAAAAGAAAGAAGGGAGCCGTGCTCCCGAAGAGAATCCGCGCATGAGCGGCGGGTGCAGGGGAGAGGACAGGGGGACCGGCGAAACCGGAAGGAAAAAAAAACAGGCCCGCCACCACCCCAAAAAAGACCTTCGCCATTTCCACCGTGCAGGGACCAATCTACCGAGCTGGCGAAATAAATGTACCACACAGCACGGAGAAAAAAGTCCTGCGAGCGCCGCCAGAAAAAAAAAGGGACGGTCCGACTCTAAGGGAAACCAGCTACGATACTGCAACAAAAGGGGTCGACGACGGAACGCCTCCCCGCAGGAAAAAAAAAAAAAATTTTTGAAGAAAGCAGCTCTACGGCCCATAGGCAACGGGACATGCGTCCTGCCAAAATCCATGGAAGACGATCTTGAACAAGTCGAAAAGGAGGATAAACAACGAGATATATGGTGACGAGAGAAAGGAACAGCTGACCTGACCGTGCGACAAAAAAAAAAGACGGCCGTCGAGCTGCTGATAAGAAAAAAAAGGGGGGTTCCTCTGCTGTAAGGAGATCAACCGTTCTACGAACCAGCGGAAGGAGGGCGCGTATCGTCGCTTGTGGGGAAGGCCAGCAGCTCGCCCCGTCCCCTGGAAAAGTGGGACTGTCTCGCTCAGAAAGAAAAACCCGACATCTGGTATCCGTGGCTGGGTTGTAGAAAAAGTCGACGGACACTCGTTCGCTGGTGGGAAAAAAAAAGGCGGAAGGTCGTGATCAACAGGAATGCACCGGGCCCTAAAGATGGCGAAAACCCGCCGGCCGTCCTGAGAAAAAAAAAAAAAACGGTTGCGAAAAAAATGTTTCTGGCCTCTGGGAGCGCACGGGTCGCGGTCTGGCGGGGAAAGTAGAGAGAGCAGGACCTTCTCGGCTCCGAGAAAAGGAGAAGAGAAAGGACCGCCCGCGACTCGGAAGGAGTCCAGTCTCACACCTCCTTTTCTTCGAAAAAAGAGGGGGTGTCCCCGGAACGGGGGAAAAAAAACACTGCGACGACCGCAGGAAGAAAAAGGTGGATGGTGCTCTTCCCGCAAAGAAAAAAGAGAGGGCCGGTCGCCGGACCGGAAAAGAGAGGGGTCCGCTGGTCAAAGAAAACGAGCTCTTGTGTCGGGTGCCAAGGAGAAAAGTCGTCTTCTTGGAGAGAAGTGATCAGGCACTTTTAAAGATAGAAAACGAATGCTAGGCGAAGATAACGGCAACGGAAAGAAAAAGGGGGGATGCGGCGTGTGCACATAAACCGTTCGCGCGGCTCTAGTAAAGGCGATACTACGAAGAAAAAAAAGACCTCATGCTATCGCGAGGGAAAAGGCGGGTCCCCTGCGTCGGGGGGAGGCGTGCTGTTGGTCCGCGGGAGGGAGCTTCGAAAAGAGAGGGGCCGCGGGGCTGAAAAAAGAAGGGACGATCGCGGCGACATGTCCGCCACGGGGACCTGACCAACGGGCGACTCCAAAGAAAAAAACGGCGGCCGTGGCGAGAGAAAGGGGGAGAGACCAAGCGTGCCGTGGGAATGGGCTGGGCAACAGAAAAAGCAACCCCAGGGGGGAGAGGAAGAGCCCGGACCGACCCACTTCTGCGGATCAGCAAGAAAAAAGTGCCGCCCTTGACAAAGGACCAGGTTACTAATGTTTCAGTACCCAAAGTAAAAAGGGCAGCGGGGCCGCCTTCCGAGGCAGCCGGGAAAAAGGCACCCGCTCAGGCTCCATTTGAAACGGAAGGGACGAACGTCACAAATCGAACCTCTGAAAAAAAACCCTGGAGGAAACTCTTCCCGACGCAAAAAGAATCGCAACTCCGGTGGTGAAAAGCTGCATTGTATTGGCCTCCATCGGGCTGTGCTCGAAGCGGGAAAAGCGTCTACTACTATTCTTTTGGACTGGTTGATAAGGCAACCCGCTCTTGTGGGAAGCGGCTTGCAGAGGGGACGTTAGTGTCTACTTTCGCAATTGGAGACTCCAAGTGGAAAAGATTTCCTCAAAACCTCGGGTAAACAACCACAACTTTAGACAAATATATGAAGAAGAGAAAAACCTGATCATCGGGAAAAAATTCTGCCATCAAAGGAGCCGGTCTACCTGAGGGGTTACGTCCTCACAGAACTCAAAAGAAATAAAGGGGTTGCCCGCCGGGGCCCGGAAAAAAAACAAGTCGTCGACGAAAAAAAATCGAGCACCGCACGAAAAAGGGGCGGCCAACCGGAAAAATCCCGCTCGAAAACCGGGCCGATACCGGGGTGCGCGAAGAGACGACCGGGTTAAAAGACATCTTCCAAGGAAAAGGGCCTCTCACAGATCGGGAGGACCCCACCTCGGCGGAAAAGGCGGCCCCGAATGGAACGCCTCCGTGAAGAGTCATCCCGCTCATAAAAAGGGCGTATTCAACCGGTTTAAGGCTCACGTGAAAAAAAAGCATCTCTCAAAAAAGAAGAAACTGACTACTGCTGTACGAACGCGAGGACCCGGTGACGCAGACGGGAAAAAACTCCTCGGAAAGGAAAAAGAAAGAGACGAGCGGCCGCCTCTTTAAAGAAGGGAAGTGCACGGTCAGGCACGTGTCGACAAGAAAAGAAATCTCGTCCTCAAAAAAAAGGACCACCGGCCCTCAGTGCTAGCCGAAAAAAGAGGGACCCACAGCACCCGTCCGAAAGAAGGGGTGCCGCCCTCGGAAGAACCGGGGGGGAGCAGATGATTTAGTGAAAAAAAAATAGTAACCTTACGTCTCGAGAAAGCGAAACGGGCCCGCGATAAAAATGGCGCCCGCCGAACCACCTGTCCGCAAAAGGCGCAGCTCCACTCTCCCAAACTAAGAAGGAAAGAACTTGCAGGCTCACTGAGAAAAAAAACAGGACTCGGGCCGTCAATCACCAGATCTGCGGTCACTCAAGAGCCAGCGGACCGGCTATGATCACGTCCCGCAAAAAAAGGCGCACCAGTGAAGTAAGGGGAAAAAGCGGGTCGGCCGCTGCTGAAGGTAGAACGGTGTCCGGGCCGTGAAAAATGGAAGTTGGGGAGGAAAGACCCAAACGGCGGTGCGGTTGGAGTAAAAAAACAAGTTCGCATCTGGCTCGATTACGAGAGTCTCTAAAGGGTGAAGCGCCGGATCAGACAAAAAAAGAAAAGAAAAAAGCGACCCGGGAAGCCGAAGAAAAAACCGTCCTGCCAGCACAATGGAAGAAGGGCAAGCAACTCGTCTGTGAATGTCGCGGAAAGGCAGGTGCCTGGGAGAAGCGGGTCCGGAAAAAAAGGCGAACCGCAAAAAACAGCCGCCTGCCACAGGGAAAGAACTGGCAGCCAGGTACCTGCAAAAAAAAAAGAGGGGCTGCTGTCCTTGAAGTGCTGCAAGGAAAGAGAAACACCAAATCGACGAGCCGTCCGGCGACGCAATCAGAAAAAGGGAAACGGGGCCGAGCGCGGAACCAGAACGAAGGAGTCGGCCAATCCCAGCAAGAAAAAAAAAGAAAAAACGGTTCGATCCCTAGGAAGTAAAACGTCACCCTATCTACAAATTTCGAAGAAAGGGCAAGCCGGTGCACCGAGAGAAAAAAAAAAGTGCCGATGTTTATAGAAAGACCAGAGAAAAAAGAAGAGAATAGATTTTTGTACCCACGTAAGAGGGACAAGCACTGGCACGGCTCAATGTAAAAAGGACGCGTCCGTAGAGAAACCTTGCCGCGATCAGGGGATTGCGCGGCGGGATCTCACCGTTCAAGAGAACTGGGGGCTGGGCCGTACGTCTCGTGGGGGGAGGGAATAGGGCCCGTCCTCCGCCTGCCCTTTTGAGGAGGAAAAAAAAAAAAACAGCTCTTCGACTACCTCGAGGGGGGAAAAGGGAAAGGGCCGCTTTCAAGACCGCTGACGCTTCGTCTGGGGAATACAGTGAATGGCAATGTCGTGATCAAAAGGGTCGTGCACGGGCCTAAAAAAAGAGAAGATCGGCCGCGCGTACCGAGAAAGAACAGTCCTGCGCGACCTCAAAAAGGAGGCCCGCGCACGCGCTTGAAGGGGGGAAACGGGGGTGACGCGGCGTTCGAAAGGAAAAAGTGGAACTGCTGGCTGTGGCTGAGAAGAGACACGACCGTCCCTCGGAGGGAAACCGGCCCAGGTGCTTTGGAAAAAAAAACACTTCCGTGCCGTCACAAAAAAAAAAAAAAAAGGGGTAGTGGGTGTCCCCGTCAAAGGCGGCGACTACAAAAGACCTGCCGACGAAATAAAAAAAAACCCGAAGTTGCTGGTGCGAAAAAACTTCGAGGCTCCGTGCCGGTCGCCGGCAAAAAAGACAGCGTACGCTTGGGTTCACTGCGAAAAAAAGGCAGACTGCGGTGCGGCCGAGGGAAGGAGAAAAACCAGTTCTTCGGGAGGGGAATGCGACTGCTCACCTGGGAAAGGAAGACCAGAACGTGTTCGAAAATATGCGGCGGGCGCACAGGAAAAGGCCAAGTTCGCGCTGCTGGAAAAAAAGACCGAGCTCGTCGAGTAACCTAAAATCACCCGCCCTACCATCGCTATCCTCGGTGCGGAGGGAACGGACGTCCTCGGCTCGGGAGCGTGCTTGTTGTCCAAAAGTCGACGACTACTGCAAAGCGACCGGGCGGCGTAATAAAAGAAACCGGTGGCGATGGGAAACCTTGACCTTACAGGCTTTGAAAAAATGATCTCCAGCCGAAAAAAAATCGGCGTCGGAGGAGGTCGATAAAAAAGGGCGACGGCGTGGTGCCTGGGAAAATCCCCTGTAAAGAAGAAAACACGGTTCGGCGCGCCGAAAAAAAAAAAAGTCGATTTCGTACTACAAAAAGGACAACGCGCTAGGGAAGAACGGACCCCCGGAAAAAAAAAGGCCGCTGGCTTGGAGAAAAGGAACCCCGCACTGCTGGCGGCAAAAAAAAGGTCCCCTGAAGAAGGAGGCCGAGGGCACCCATGCAAAACGCTCCGGTGAGCGGAAAAAAGGAAGATGACCGAAAAACCGGTCGTCTTCTCTGCCAAACACACCCCGAGCGGCAACTAAAGAAAAGGGGAGCTGCATGTGGGGAGGGGGGGAAGCACCGGTCAAGGGAAAAAGAAGCGATCTGGAAAGGAAAGGAAGGCATGGCAAACTGTGAGAAAAAGACCCGGGTGTCGGGCTAAGGGGGGTGTCGACGTAACACACAAAAAGGGTACGACCGTAAGAAAAAGCTGGCCTCCAGACACAAGAAAATGATCCTTGTCTGGAGAAAAACACAACAACTTAATTATATTACTCGAAAAAAGGAACCCCTTATCATCGTAGGAAAGGGGCGCCACCCCTGGCGCACTGAAAAAAAAGGGAAAGGGTACTTCCTCCACCAAAAAGAGTCCGCGCACCCGCGCTTTTTCAAGGGCCCGAACAAGGGAACAGCATAAACGGAAAAAAAGCCGGCGTCGTCGAAAAAAAAAGGAGGCCAAACAAAAATAAAACAAAAAAACGGAGTTGCCGATAGGGGAAAAGAAGGGACTACTTTGAAAGGAGTCGTCCGCTGTGGCTGGTCAAGGGCCGCTCACCGGGCTTATCCGAAAAATCGGCGAGCTGTGAAAAAAACCAGACGGGTTTTTTTTTTGAAAAAAAAAGGGAGCACCTCGTCACCAGGAAGCAATGGTTCCCCAGGTCGCGAAGGCAAAAAAAGGGGGGGAGGGTGGGGCGTCGACGCGCAAAAAAAAGAGCGCCGAACCCTGGGTGCGGAGGAAGGAAAAAAGGCCACCCCCGGAAAAGGGGTCTCTACAAGAAAGAAGAGTCCGGCCGCCGGGAGGGAGAAGTAACGCCCGTGCACGGTCATGAACCCGGAAAGACCCCGAGTAGTCCAGAAAAAAAGGATATGCACCCCGTCAAGGGGGCCGTCGAAGGCCAAAAAAAAACATCACTCCCGTCCCAACGGAAAAGTTGACCGCCCTCGCTAAAAGAAAAAAGAAAAGGGGAGGTTCTTCCCCGATCCTTAGGAAGAAAAAAGGGACGGATCACCGCGCGAAAAAAGAAACTAGGTGCGCCCCTCCTAACAAGGAAGGGGGACAGGGTTCTCGCCAAGCAGCTCTGCGAGAAGAGGGAAAGGCACGACGTTCATGCTCACTTCCAACGGAAAAAGAGGGCACGGCACGCCAGCTCTGGGCAAAAACACGCGTGCAGCGCCCGGAAAGCTGGGGGGGAAGGACCGGACTATTAGCAACGGAAAAGGGGGCTTCTCATCCAACGATGAGAAAAAAATTCGTTGGCGCCGCTGGAGAAGGAAAGGATGAGTCTCGGGGAAAGGACGACCGTGCGGACATGGATGGGCCGGCTGGGAAACGGGTGCGGGTTGGAACGGCCGCGAAGAAAAAAAAAGAAGGGCGGAACCTCAGGCTTCGAGGGACGAAAGGACTGAAAAGGTCCGCGCCCGATGCATCCACGCCAAGAAAACCCGCCGACAAAAAGAAGGAAAACCCCCGGAAGAACCAAGCGCCTTTCCTCCCAAAAAAGAGCACGTGAAGTGCTCTTCGAGCAAGAAGGCCTGGCTCATCACCGGGGGGAAAGATCCTGCGAAACCGTAAAAGCCCGGTGCCTGAGACCGACCAAGGCGGTGATCACGAAAAAAAAAGGGCAGAACACCAAAAAAAAAAGGGGGGAAGGGGAAAGCTTCCCGTTAAAAGGGAAGCCGTTTATGTATCGACCTGAAACGGCTAAGGAAACGGACACAGGGCAGGCGGGGACGAAAAGAAAAAATCAGCCACCACCAGCGCGATAAAACAAAAAAAAAACTCTTGGGTCGAAAAAAAGAAAAAGAGCGGGCAACCCGAAGCTCTGCCAGGAAAAAAAGAAGGAAAGGCCGCCTTGCCCAGAAAAAAATGAGGGGGGCCACATCGGTCCGATGTAGGAACC
>Ga0179593_1536681_pt1 | contig 22748 bp, 44 predicted proteins | sample CZODoug2_1_08_16_FD_185931 | JGI IMG/M metagenome (GOLD analysis project Ga0179593, IMG submission 185931) | Vadose zone soil fungal communities from Angelo Coast Range Reserve, California, USA - CZODoug2_1_08_16fungal (PacBio error correction) | ecosystem: Environmental > Terrestrial > Soil >...
TAATTGACAAGGAAGGAAAAGAAGCCCAATTTGGCCCAAAAACCCAGAAACGGGAACCCCGCAGGGGGCCCCCTGAGTTGAAAATCGGCCTTGGAAAAGGCCTGAAAGAAGGCCCGAAAGCGTGACACAGAAAGATAGTAATCTTGTCTGGAGAATCTTCATCCGACGGGTGGACCATCTGACTCGACCGTTGGTAGAATTGCGTGGTGAAAGGCCACACCAGGGGACATAACTAAAATCGACCATCAAAAGGGGATTATTCTGTTGATAAAAGTCCAAGAAAAAGAAACCAAAAAGAAGTGACGCGAGGAAACCGAAGGGGAAGTCGCAACACCAAGCGGGCCCTTGTGTGCAGGCTTTAAAAAAAAGAATAATGCCACGTGGAGGGGCGCTTTGGGCAAGGGCCGCTGATGCACGGCATGAAGCGGGAGCGAAGCCCTCCCAAAAAGCATCTGAGTTCATCTGGGCTGGGCAGAAACAAATTCTTCGGTGCAAGCTTACCCAAAACACCCCCCCGTTGGATCTGAGGAATTTCGAATGGGGGGGAAGCCAGGAAACCAGAGACTGGAAGGAAAACCCCCTCGTACCCATCCCAAACGCAGGACCGAAAAGTATCCTGGACGATGATCTTGGGAAAAAAGGCCCATCTACTTACAAAACCCATCTTGAGAAACCCAAATGTGGCCTTCTAGGGGGGTGTGTAAAGATTGACGGCCTGTTCCTGCTCCCCCACGGCCTTCATACAAAATGAAAAATATCCGGGACCTTTACAAACAGGGAAAAAGGTGCCCGGGGGCGAAAAAACCATCGTAAGCGGGGAAAACGCCACTGGAAAGCGTCAATTGTGTACGGTCACGAAAAAAAAAAAACCGGAAACCACAAAAAATCACCTGAAATAAAAACCCCCTCGACAAACAAGGCTACCCATAATAGTTTTCAATGGTTCCCCTAATCCTGGAACACCGAATAATTTAATTTCGTTCTAGACGTCTGCCTGAGGTTTTTCCTGGTGCCAAAGAACATCGAATCGTGTTACCCAAAGGCGTTTGTACTTCGGCAGGGGGGGGGTACTGCTCCAATCCCAATCAATTTTCCATTTACAGTCTTGATTGGGCCAAAATTATCATGACCTCCCAAGGAAAACTGTAAGAATCAAAGAGGAAAAGAGAATAAGGGAATGTACCAAAATTCTTCAGGGAAAAGGGCATCAGAAACTGTCGTTTCCCGGCCGGGGGGGAGGGGTTTTCGCAAACCTTGAAAAGAACCGGATCGCCTTGGCACATCCGCAATCAGGGACTCCCGCACAGAGGAGAGAAGGATAATATTTCATCGGGCAGAAATCCGGGGTCATCGGTGGGCCAAAGCCAACAGCCCCCAAAAGGCTATAAAAAAATAAATCCAGAGAAAAAAAGACAAAAGAGCCCCTTCAGTTGAAATTGATTATAATGTTTGGAACAGAAGACAACCGGCCGATCCTGCAGAGAACCTAACTATAAGAAAATCCGTTCGCCTACGCAAACAAGGGAGGTAAAAAAAACGAGATCCTGGGGGCCCTAATTTGTCCGTGGGAAACTTCCAAGGAAAAAACATTTGTCTTTCAAAGGAAGGGTCCTTAGGTTCAGATCCAAGGAAAAGCAGCGTGTTCCAAAGGTTTTATCGTGTCCGCAAGCCCTGGAGGGAAAAGGAAGATGATTTCTTGAGAGAAATCGGGGGGTCATTTTCGAGAAAAAAAAACCGAAAGGAATACTCAATTCGTTGACTGGAAGGAAATGAACCAAAGGGGTTTCTACCTGCAAGGGCACATTCTGGTGGAAGTCCTTCCCCGCCAAATGTGCAAGAAAAATGGGGTTCCAAGTCGGGGCGTAAAAGGGACAACCGCTGTCCGGGTTTTTATGTATCTCATGGAGCAGCCCTGGAAATTGGGAAGGTGCCCTGTGATCGGAACAAACCTATTTAACAAGACATCGGGTCAACCTTGATAAAAAATTCTGGAAAATGGAGTAACACGTGAGAAAAGATACATGTTCAAACGCGTCAGTTTCACCCCTGAAAAAATAAAAAAAAATCGAAGACAGATGAGCACTCTCCCTTGTGAAAACGGGTGTTAGTAAAAGCTTTGGGCACCCGGTTACTGGAGGGAGGGGACGGTCCGGTTGAAAATTTCCGGGAAGAGGACTTCCAAAAAAAATGTGACCCGGAAAAACCCACCAAAAGGTTCGCTGGGATCCAAGCCGTGGCCAAAAATTCTTTTGACACTAGAAAAGGTCCCCCAAATTGAGCAACGGCCAAGAAATTGCTGGGGGGTCGCGCGACAACAAGGGAACGAAACAGGGCTTAGCTACCGGCGGACCACGAACACCCGCTCGAACACCCAAGACCATAAGATTGGCCGACACTTGCCAAGGCGTGTGGTGAAGTTCTAAGGGAAAAAAAAGTGGGCGGGGGGGTGGCCTTGTGTAGGACAAAAACGATCGAGGGACCCGCCGACACCCGGGGCCAATGATCCAAGAACCGTGGCACGAAAAAAAAGAGAAGATGAACCTTCCCAGTCAAGGGCAGAAAATTGGGGTGTCAGCAAGTGAAAGATCGTCAAAAGGGCCCGAAAGCAAAAGAGGTTGGCGACGGTGGAAAAAGGGTTTTGGTGGGAGGAGGCCCCCAGGCCAAAGATTTCTTCGCGGTCGGGGGAACAACTGAAGCCAACTGCGGCGCGGGCCTGTCCCGGACAACCCGCCAAGTGGAAAGAAAGAACCTTGAGGGCCCCAAGGCTGTGCTAGAAGCCTGTGTCGGGAAAGAGACTCTTAGTGGGGTTCTTCCTGAAGTGGGGGGTCGGCGACCTCGCCTGAAAGCCAAGGTTCCATGGCCGATGGTACCATATAACAAATAAAGCCAAGGCCCCTACAAGGAGGAAAACCTCAAATACCTGGGGGATCGAGGAAGAAAACGCTGATGAGGAAAGGAAAAACTACAGTTAGTGAATTCAGTCCAGAAGGAGGGGGGGCCTGGATTGAGAACGCCATTGCCTTGGCGGAAAGGAGCCTGATAAGGACCGAAATTCAAAAGGAAAAGAAGCGCGCCAAAAATTGTGATAAGTTGTGAGTAATGCTCCGGGATAAAACTTTACTGGGTGGGGGGAAGGAATCCGCCGGCCCGTAAAATTCATCGGACTGAGGAAACTACAATAACATAAGATGTGTGGGGTAGTCCGCAAAAACAAGCCCAAAAAAAAGAACCCAGAAAAAATTTGAAAGTTAACTGGCAATTTCTTTCTGCCAGAAAAAAAAGAAGATTCTCCGGGTCGCAGGGGGTGATGCCCCGCAGGGACACGTTTTGGGGAGACCCCTTGGGCCAAAGATAGCATAGCGTCATAACGCAGGGCACCACCGAGCAGGGTTCGAAAGAAAATGAAAATGGGGATTTGGAAAAAAAAAAAAGAGGTGAAGGCAGCGCTTTATAATGGGAAAAGAGGTCAAGGTCGCGACCAGCGGGAAGAAAAAAGCATACCAAATTAAGTCTTGGAGAAGGGAAATCGGAGGATAAGGTTGGGCGTAAAATTATACGGCCAAAGGAAAAAATGAGAGGGAGTTGGACATCTCGGGAAAAGGGAAGGGAAAAATGCGCACCAAAAAAAAATACCTCAAATCACAGCACCGAGAAAACACCGACCAAAAAGATTCTCATCGAGAAGGGGGTTAAAAGTGCCATCGCTCGCGAAGAAGCGCAGGCCGTCAAAAGAAAAAGAGTTTTCCAGATGGGGGGTGGAAGGTTCAAAGACCAGGCCAAGAAAATAAAAAAACGAAGGGGGTTGGAACCACAAGAGGGGGGGAAGACGATAAGCAGGAAAAGGGTCCAGGCTGAAGCAACCGAACCTTGACCAGCATCGAACAGGAAAGCCAGACGGGGAAGGAAGGTCCTTGAAATTGCGGGAACGGAAACCAAAAGGGGGGGAAGGGTCGAAAGGGGAGGTCTACGTGCTGCGATGTGGGGTGGCGAACATTAAACGGAAGTTGCGGAAAAGAGAGGCGCATCTCCAAAAAAGGCAGCTGCCTAAAATTGGGTCGGAAAGGCCACCGATAAACGTGGGAAAAAACAGCTGCCTTGGAAAAAAAAACCATAAATGGGCATTGCTGGCACCGTTTTGAAAGAGTTTTTCGGACGGGGGGTGTCCCAAAACCGTGAGACAAGGAACACATCCTTCAGAAAAGGTACATTGTGGGCGATAGGATCAGTCACCCTGATGGGAAGGCCAGGAATCCTGGTCGGGGGAGAGAATGGAAGCTCTGGAGGCCTGGAATATCGCCTTTTTGATGTTGGGCATGGGGGAAGGCGGCGCGGAACCAGAACAGAAAAAAAAAAAAGGGGAGCATATTGTAAGGGAAAGGGCAACGAATTGGGAAAGGGATTGCCCAGGGACAGCATAAAGTTACAACCACTCCGAATCTAGAAGAAAGTTTTGTCCTGAAAGGGAAGCCCTGGTCCGGGAAAAGACATTTTCTTGGAGGTAGGGCAAGGAGAAGTAGGGGAAAGGGGAACTTGCGGGAAGGGGGGGAGCGAAACAAAAGAAAAAGATACTTGGCCGAAAGGGCCGTCCTGAAAGGAACCCCGTCAAGGTCAGGAAAAGGTCACGAAGTGGGAAGGCTGGGTGTTGGGGGTGAGGGCAGGGGAGGGGGCAGGGGTGGGACCCGGAAAGAAAAGATGGGCGAGGGCGTCGCCCACGGGGCGCCATGTTCAGGGGGGTCTAGGACGGGCCCCGGGGGGGGCCGCTCCAAGTTGGGAAAGGGGAAGGGGGAAGGTCTCGACGGGAAAAAAGAGAAAAATAGCCCCGGAAGGGCAACCAAAAAAAGAACAAAAGCCCAGCGCCAAGGAAGGGGGAGGGGATCCCGCCGCTGAGGGAAAAATCTCATGGGAACAAGGCCAGCAAAAAGGGTTCCGGGGACAGGGGGGGGGGGGGCCTGGGGGAAAAAAAAAAAGATTCCGTAGCCGAAGGGAATCGCGTCGAGTCAAAAAGAGAAGAAATATACTAGATCACCGGGGGGAGTCTTCAGAAGCTGGGGGACACAAAGCAAAGATAATTGAAGGCCCACAGGACTGTCATCTCAATCCTTTGCCCCCAGGAAAACCGGAAGGAGGGGAACATCGCCCGGAACCCTTTTGGTCATCAGGGGGCCAAAGCCTAATGGATTTCTTTTGACTCTGGCAGGAAAAGTGAAATTGCGTTGTTTGGGGGGCCGAAAAAACCAGCCGCGTGAAAGAAAGGGATTTCTTTTGGGGGGGGGGTTCTTGAACGGAGGAAGGATTCACCGAAGGGAGGAGAAGAAAGGTTTGAGGGAGGGGAATGATCAACTGGCCCCCACGCCCAAGGAAGGCACAATGTTATGAGAAGAGGAAAAGAATGGATGAAGCTCTCAAGAATCCACGATATAGGAAAGAAAGGGCGCAGAAAAGCGTGGACAAGCCGATTGGGAAAGGGGAAACGACCCATCATAACTGAAAAGGGGAGAACGGGCGTTGGAAGGGGGCCGGGGAAAGGGGGCTTACAAGGCATTCACCGCACGATCCAAGTCTACAACAAAAAAAAAAAAAGGAAGGAAAAGATAGACTATCAAAACCTTCATGCAAGCAAGACAAGTGCCGTGAAAAAGAAATTTCGGTGGACCTGCTGTCGAGGGAGGGCCCTGCGTTCCAAAGAAAAGTTTGTCCAACGAAGGGTGGGACTGGGTGCTCGGAAAAAGAACCTGGCCGCATGTCAAAGGCGGGCTGGAGAAGATCTTACATAAAAAGAAAAAGGATCCGCCTCGCTACCTTGAAAAAATGGAGTTGGGGCGTGGGGAGCTTTGCCAGAAAGAAGAGGATGTCACACAAAGCATCATCCCAAAAAGTATGAATTGGGGTTCGGGAAGAGGGAAAAATAAAAAAAAAATGCATGAGAGGGTTAGGTTGCGGCGAGAAGCGAAGCACAGTGGAATCCACCACCGGCTTTTGTGGGGGCCCTCGCTTTAGGCCGAAATATCCTGAGAACGGGTGGGGTGGGGGGGGTCTCGAAAATTTATAAAAGGCACCGGGAGGACTTCAGGTAGCAAGAAAATAATCGGTCAACTGTGGGAAGAAGAGTTTTAGGGGAAGTGACCTGGTCAAAGCTTTGACGATCAAACGTTCAAACACCAACCATGTGGAGGGGGTTCCCTATTGTCGGGTGGAAGGGGGAGGGGGGGTCTCTCGCACCTAAGCGATTTAAAACCTAGTCCCGCCTTGGGGAAACCATCCCCAAAAAGGGCAGGGACCGACGAGCCTGCAAAGGGGGGGAAAAAACTCCAAACGTTGGGGCCCTTCTTGACGTAAGGATCGCCAAAAACCATTCCGTTATTTGCTAGTTTGGCTGTTTCAAAATGATGGACGAAGGGGGCACTGCCTGGAGCCCGCCCTTGAGAACAAAAGCGAATTTAAAGCCCCAGTGGGGGGAAAAAAAAAAGCCCCGAAAAATAAAATGGACCCGGCGGGGGATGAGAGGGGGCGTAACCAAACGTCCACTGGAGAGACAGGGAGGTCCATTGAATGTCAACCGGGGGCCCACGCATCGGAAACAAAGTAAAAGTAGATTGTTTTTGGGGGCAAGTTCGAACATCCGCGACAGGGAAAAAAGGGGATCTGCGGTGAAAACACAAGAAGTCGCCAGCAAAAAAGCTTCAAAGGGGGGGTTATGGGCCTGAGGGTCTCTAATCGAAAACCCACGCCCCTTTAAGGTCAAGTTGAAAAATCACGGAGGGGGGGGAAGGATGCTCACTGGGGGGAAAGGGGTACCTCCAAGACACTGTCGCGGAAAAAGAAAGACCAGGAAAACCCAACAGCAATGATAAACTGTCGCAGATGTACGGAGTGGGAGTGTCAAAAAACCGCTTAACGTCCCTTTTGGGGAAAGCCAAGCACGAAAATAGAACTCAGAATCCGACCTCGGCTCCTGGGGGGACAAGAATATTGAGGGCGGTCCTTCCTAATAAGGCCTTCCAAGGGTCCACGGGGGAAAATAAAAATAAATCCAAAAGAGAACATCCCAAGGCCGAGGGGACCTTGGGGGATTTGTGCCAAGAAAGACAATCCTCTGAAAAAATAACTGGTCCTAAAGTAGGAAAGACATATACTGGCAAAAGGGGCTCCTCATCTGAATCTCAACAATTTCCAGAAAATCAACCTTTCTTGTGAAAAAGAATCAAAGGCCTTTGTGGGAAAAAACGTGAAAAAAACCTGGCAAGGAAGGCCCCCGCCCTAACATTAGGAGGGACAATCACCAAGGAAGCCGGTTAAAAACGTGAAGGAAAGATATCCGGGGGACCGCTCACCTGGAGCAAGAAGCTGCGTTCCGAGGCCGAAGGGTTCAGAGAAAAAAAGGTGACATGTGGAACGGAGAAAAAACCAAGCTCCCAGCCCCCGTCCAATGTTAGGTTCCAGGCCCGATTTAAGAGGTGTCGTGAGACTCCACTAGGAAAGAGAGTTCCCCTTCCCGTCTCCAAACCCTTCCCCCAGGGGGTCCCTTGGGGGGAAGAAAAAAAAAACTCCTGGACGGCTTTTCCTTTGTGGGGAATCTGGTGGGGTGGTTTGGACTTTTTCCGGAAACCTTGGGGGCGCCACAAGCCCAAAAAAGGGAAAAGGGGGGAAAAACCTGGGAAAGAAAGTATGGCTTAAACCTCTGCTGGTGTCGAGGGCAGGGGGGGGGTTAAAGGTGCTTTTAAAGGGGACACTGGAGGAATTGCCTGATCCACCGGCGGTGGGTGGGTGAAACCCAAAGACAGTCCCCCCCTGAAAAGACCATCTGTAAAATGAGAAGGGGGGGGAAGACGGAGGAGGCTTGCTCCAGGGGGGAGGGCCCTTCGTCCATTTCACCAGGGAGAACGAAAGGTTAGCAATCTCAAAGAAGAGGGGGGGCGGGGGGTCCGTGGGGGGTTTAAAGGCTTTTGAAAAAAACTCAAACGGGAAGGCCTGAAGAAAGGAGGATGGGTCGGAGGGGTCACATGAATTCGAGGACCGAAGGGGGAAAAAAACCAGGCCCATCGAAAAGGGGAGCGTATTCCTTACAGTTGACGGTCGGAAAAAAAAAAAATTATGTGCGAAATCGATTTCATGCAAAACAGTTCAAAGGGGGCCTGGGATGCGGGGGGGAGCCCAAAAGCAACTGAAATGGGGACGCGAAACTTCTACGCGAGAAAAGAAAGGTCCCTTCCAACAGAAAAAAAAAATCAATGGACCCTTCCGGGGGCGGGGTTTCTTATGGGACTGGGAAAGAGCGTCATGGGGTGCTCTTCAGGAGGTGAAAGCGGGGGAAGTTCCCTCCTCGCGCCGTCCAACGGGACAAAAGGTGTGTCGCGGGGTCTGCAAATTTGTTATAAAATCCCGAGCCCAGAGCCAACACGAGGCCGTCCCGGTCTCAGGAACGGATGCGAGGGGGTCATCAGATATCCAAAAAAAGGTCAGACGGGGGAAAAACGGTGTGCAGGGTGGTTGCAAGGCTGGAAAAAAAAAATCAAGGCAATGGTCTTCTAAGGGTCCTGAAAAGCAGAACAAGGAAGACGTCTGCCTGTCAGAGACTCATGGGAAAGATGCACAAAAAGGATCCCAAAGTCTGCGGGGTTTTCTTGGCGCTGGAGAGTGGGGTTTTTTGGGAAGGAAATTTAGGGGGGGCGACGGGAAAAACCCAAAAGCGCGGGTGCAAAAGCTATTTACAAGATGAAAAAAGGGAGGAACGAGGGGACTCAATAATGGGGGGGACCAAGAAAAAAAACAAAACCCCCACCTTCTTAGGGGAAAAAAAGAGTAGAGATCAAAGAGTTGGGAGGGGGGGGTGAATAAAAGCGGTCTGACTTGGGGGGGGGTAATCGCCATTGGGGGAAAGAAAACCCCCTTCGCGTATAGGGGAAGACCTAAAGGGAAAAATCCTCGCGCCCGAAGTTATTACCTGGGGAAGATCGAAGGAGACAGGTTTTCCCTACAAGGAAGAACTTCCAGGAACGACGGAACATTGCACTGGGTAGGTGAGACGGCCAAAACTCCGGGACGCCAACCGAATGCCGGATTTGATCAGGGGGGAAAAAAACTGAGGTAAGGGCATCCGACTGCTAATGGGACAGGACGGTGGGGAATCTCCCCGGTAAAACTTCCGTGGGGAAGGAAAGAAATAAACCCAGGAGAATCTACTACTATATAAAGTCAAAAAAGAAACAGCAGAACACCCATTTTTCTCCATGATGGGAGTGGTATTGGTAGAGGAAAGGGTTCCGCAGAAAAGGGGGGGAGAAAACTTAACAGGGGGAGGGAAACGCGACCCGAGGGAAATTCCTTAACTTGGGAAGGGGGGAAAAAAGCGGGAATCATTGTCGGTGGTCGCCAGGAGAATTGCAGTGATGAGGGTCGGGGTAGAGAGGAAAAAATGGAAACCAAATCAACACACCAAAAAAACTAAAAAAAAAGAAGATCCCCGGTAATCCAAGACAACATGGAAAAATATATCACTGGGGGGAAACTAAATAAAGCTCAGACGAGGGAGAAAAAACCAAGCTTCCCTCTCAAGCCATCTGAGGGGAACGTGAGGAGAAAGACCCCCCCCCCCCATTTGGGGGGGGAAAAAAAAAAAGGGGGTTTGTGGACACAAAAGTCGCAAGGTGGGTTCAAGCCGGAAAAGGAAGAAATGGGGGGGTCCCTGAATGAAAGACTCATAGGTACTCAGTAAACATTTCCTAAAGGGGGCACTATACCTTGGGGTGGAAACCCAAGAAAAAAGGTGTGAAAGGGGTGTCTCATTGAACAGTAAAGAAAACATATAAACCGGACACGAAATTAGTCCATTTGAGAGGACATCAGGGGTTGTCGGTATGGGGGGGGGGGGGGGACCGGTAAAACCGGAAATTTGATATATTCTTACCTTCAAACGGAAAGCAGAGAGTCCAAGCTTTAAAACAGGGATTCAATAAAGAACTTCGATTTTGAGGGGAGGACATTGGCACCAGAATGGCCAGGCACGTGGGGGGGAAAGGGGGGACCCCAGGGGGGGAGAGTTTTTCCCACACAAGAGGAACCACGGAAAGGAAAAAAAATAAAGAATGCCGAGAAAACACCGGAAGGATAGGCTACAGGAAGGAATATCGGAAAAGGGAGAGCGGTTGTCGGAATAAAACCTGGAAGCGAGTTTTGCTGGATAAGGGGGGGGGCTGGGGGGGGGGGGCCCATTTGAAGGCCGTGAAGAAAGGGGAAAAAAAAAAATCCTCCACAGGAGGAAAATTTGGAGGGCTCGAAAAGGGGTTCGATGTATTGGGGAAAGCATTCAAAGGAGAAACATCTCCAAGGGGGGAGATATGCACTACAGTGGGGGGGGGAAATTATGGGGGAGGAATGGAAGGGATAGGATGCCAGGGAAAGTGGGAGTTTCATGGACAGGAAAATCCCGCCGTATGGGGAAAAATTGAGTAAGTTGGGGGGGTATCTCAGCCCGAAAAAAGTGGGGACCAGTTGTATGCCCGGGCCAGGTTCTCGCCCATCCACCCCGTGAAGGAGAAAGCCGGCGTGATGTCCGAGAAAGGGAGTTTAACACGGAGGGGGGGGTGTGGGTGGATAAGAAAATTTGCTGGAAGGATTTAGATGTGACCAAAGGGGGAAAGCCCGTAAAGGGCACTAACATTGGGGATAGCCCTGGAGAAGGGGGGTCTCACAGGGGGGGGGAAGAAGGGGCCATAATTGGCGTCAGAGGAGGGGGGAATGTTCCGTATTGGGGGCAACGGGGGAAAGCAAAATCAATCCTCCATAAAAAGACAAAAAGAACAGCAGAAATGGGGAAAGGGATTTAATACTCTGGTAAAGAGGAGGGGACCAGGGGAAAGCCATGGGTCCAGGTGGCTTTGGTCGAAAAGGAGGGTGTCGCGCAAAAGCAAGGTCGCGCCCAAGAAAAGCGAAATAGCATTATAACCGTGAAAGAAGCTGGCGGAAAAACGCCACGATTGGAAATTCCCAAAGGGGGAGGAAGCGAAAAAAAAAAAATGCCGGGGGCCCATCAGAAAAAAAGGGCGCAGAACAAGGTGGGAAGTTGGTCAAACCTTAAGCGGCAAACGTCCTGTTTGGGGGAGAGACGGGCACAAAGACTTGCAGAAGGGGGACGCCACCTCAAACTCAAAAAGAAAAGAAAATGATGGCTTTGGGGGGGGATCAACATAATAAATCCGGATGAAAGGGGGGAAGTGAAAACCGGTGAAAAAAGAAAAAAAAAAAACGCCAGCCGATGGCAATGTCGAAGGGGGGGAAAAACCACCGGAGGATGAGCTGAGAAAATGAGAAAAAGGGGGGGTGACGAGGGGGGAAAGCACTTTCGTTGGACAAGGGGAAAGCCGGAAAAAACAAAGAAGGGGGTCCACGCCGGGCGGGCAATCGGGAAAGCCTGTTGAAACTTCAAAATCAAAAAAAAAACAAACACGGGAGGAAGGAGGAAATAGAGAAAAGAAAGAAATTTCTGTAATCCGAAGCAAAAGGGAGCCAAAAAAAAGGTTTGGGGGGGGGGCTTGGGGGATCGTGTGAAGTTTGAAACGGGAAATCTTCCGGGGAAGGCCCTGATCCTGTGTGGAGAAAGAGTCAAAGGGAAGAAAGACTTGGTCGTTTTTGGGGGAAAAGGAGACAAAAAAAAAAAACAAAAAACATGTTAAAAGACAAAAGAAACTGAGGGGCCAGGACGTGGGGGGAAAAAAAAAGGGGAAACCTGGCTTGGGGGGCAACAGGAAAAACGTCAAAAAGCCAGCATCGGGATTGAAAGGAAGGCCTCGAAAAAAAAAAAAGAACATCCGGCGATTTCGCGCAAGGAAAGGAAGCCAAAAAAGACGAGAGGGACCATCCACCCAGGCCGGGAGGGGGCGCTTCTTCACAAAAAAAAATAAAATGAAAACCTGATTGACCACGGGGGGAAAAGGGTGGAACAGACCCCACCGAAAGGCAAAAAAGGCCGCTTAGCTGCGCCATCCGCTGGGGGGGGGGTCAAAAAAAAAAGGGGAAAATCGTGGAGCAAAAGGATGGGTAAAGAAAGCCAGTTCCTGACGATGCCACCAACCACCCGGGAAAAAGAAAAAAAAAAAAGGTCTCTTTCGACATAGAGGGGGGGGAACGAAACCTGGGGCGCGAAATTGAGAAAAAAAAATCCTCCGTTCAAAAGGTCAAACCTTGGAAAAGAAAAGGAGCAAAAAATCTGCTGAGAAGACCCAGCGGCTTATAGCAAAAAAAAAAAGCGGTAGCTTAGGAGGGGTTCTGGGCGGGATTTGGGGACCAGATGGGAAACTTACTGTCCACCCCCACAGTATCCCAATAAAAAAACCATCCCGTAGCAAATAAGGAAACGGCGGCAAAAAAAAAATGTCGGTCCAGAAGGAAGGGGAAAAAAACTGATCAGCAAGAGAGAGGAAAGGGCAAAGGGAAAAATTAGATGAGAGAGAAAGGAAAGTTCAGAGCACAACAGATGGAGGAAGAAGAAAAAGAAAAACAAATTGGGTCTTCTCCGAAACTTGTGTGGAGGAAAATAAAAGATAAAAAAAACCCTCCAGAAGAGAGGGGTCCATTCCTATCAGAAGGGGCGGAACGTGGGGGGGAAATAAAAGGAAAGAAAGAGAAATAAAAAAAGGAAGTAGACAATTTCAATCCCTGCAAGGGGTCAAAAACATAAGGGGGAATCACAGAAAAACAAAAAAAAATCCTACGACCAGAAAATAAAAAATTCAGCAGAAAGGAAAATTTTCCCGGCGTGGGCGAAGGGAAAAGGACTTTAACGAACCGCCCGGCAATCAAGAGGAAAAAGATCCTCGCAAACACTGGGGGAAGAAGGCATCACAAAAAAATTTTCTGATTGGAAAAGGGGGGGAGAAACTAAAGAGAGCCACTTCCAGAAGCCCCAAAGGAAGGGAAAAACCAATCAACAGAAAAAGAGGGAAAGGGCTTCCAAAGGTTGTAGGCAAAAAAACCAAACCTGAGGGGGCACTGGGGGGGGATCCTCCTCTCGGCAAGGAATCTTCGCAAGAAAAAGGCCTCTCTACGGGGAAGCACAAATGTAAAGTGTCCGCCTGGGTAAAAAGAGAGAATTCCTTTTTCCGTAAGTGGGGAGACTGTGGGGGAGAAAATCCCGCAAACAAACGTTTCACAAACCATGAAACCAATTACTGGGGGCAGACACAAAGAAAAAGGAAAAAACCTTTATAAGTAAGCCTACATTCAGAAAAGAAAAAAAAGTATCATCTGCCGAAAAGGATGCGGCTGGAAGCAATCGAAAAAAGGGGTTAAAAAAAGATAAGACCAAACCCTCTCTCCTCCCCAAGAAATGGGAAAGTTACGCTAAATGACCGAAAAAGGTTCGACCATCCTGCTGGTGTGTGGGGGGGGGGAGGGGGAAATAACTGCACACTCAAAAGGAAAAGAGGGCCACCCTTTGTGAAAGGGAAGGCAAACGGCAAAAAGGCGAAGTCCGTGTGTATTTAATCAAAAAAAAAAAAAGGGGATGACAGGCCATGGAGAAGGCTCTGATGAAGGTGGGATCCGTCCTCAAAAGGTGTGGTGGAAAAAAGAGGGGTCCCCTTGATAAAAAAAAAATCTGGAATACCGGAAGGAAAAGACTAAGGGGGCGGAGATGCGAAGGTTGGTAAAGTTTTTGTCAAAGCACATCCAAAGTTCAACATCAAGCACAGTGCATCTGGACATCGAGGGGGTGCCTTTTTAGAAAAACCCGTGCTTAGAGGAGGGGGGAAAAGGGGGGGACTGGCGGGGGCCTTTTTCCAATAGTCGTAGGAAAACGGACACCGGGGAAAAAAGAAAAAAAAGAAGTCCTTGCCGGAGGAACCTGAAAAGGTAACGCCAATGAGGGGAAAAAATTATCGCCGGATGGAAGCAACCGGGAGAAATCATAATTGGCTGATGAAGAAGCAAAAAAAACCTGGAACGCGAAAAGAAAGAGGGGCCTCATTGTACAGAACACCTGGGGGGGGGAAAAAGACCAATTCCAAGTACCAAACTGGTGGCGGTGGTGCTGAAAAAGAAAGGGGGTCGATCTGGGGGTGATTGAGGTGACCCGACACCGCAACGAAGGGGAAAATCAACCGTCAGAAAAAAAAAAGAGGTCGAAAGGTGCAGAAGAAGTTTTTTTTGAGGGGGGGGGTAAAAAAGGCCCGTATCAAAAATCCCGAATCCGGAAAGAGAGACCGGCCTGTTTCGACTTGGGGGGGGGGGGAGCACGGGGAAAACACAATCAAGGCCAATGTCGGAGACTTAAAGCCAGGAGACGGGCCTGGCCTGCCAAAAAGGATCTGTATCTCCCATGAGGCTGGAGCATGTGTCCAGTTTCGCGGTTTCCCTGAATTCGGGGAAGGTAATCCGTCTGAGGTTGGGAGAGGTAACAATATGAAAAGACATTCCTAACAAGAAGAAAATAAAAAAAAGAGACAACTCTCAGAGAAAAGGAAAGGTGAAAAGGGAAAAGAAAGCTAATAAGTTTCTTTCAAAAGGGGGGGAGAAAAGGATGTGGAAATAGGGACGCCCTTGCCTTGGACAGAAAGCTGATACGCCCAAAAAAAAAGAAAAAAAAAAAGCGGAAGGGAACCGAAAAAAGACAAAAGCCTTGGGACTCATGCCAATGGGAAAGGGAAAAGGGGGGAACATTGCCCGCGCTCGTCGCCAAAAAAAAAGGCAACGAATTGGGGCTGGAAAGGGGGCAACGGCAAAACCGCAAAGAAGAAAAGAAAAAAAAAAAACAACGCCGTATCTGATTGAGAGAAGACGATGAAAGGAAAAAAAACCTCTTCTGGCATCGAAAAGATCGGGGCCTAAAGCAAAGATGACATGCCGTTGTCGGGAAAACCCTTGGAAAGGTCGACAGGATAAATTCAGAAATGGGGGACCAAAACCAAAGAATTTCGCCCATGGGACTTGGGGATGAAAACAAAAAAAGGACGCAACGGAGAACAAACTGCAAAACGCAAGAAAGACAACCCCGCAATCAGAAAGGGGACCGTTGACGGGGGAAGAGAAACATCAGAGAAAAAAAAGGCAGGGATACGGCAAAAAGATGGGCGGTTGTAAGAGACAGGGGGGGGAAAAAAGGGGGGAACTACCAGAAAAGAAAAAAAGAAACGGGGGAAAAAGAAAAACCCAGGGAGGAGAGCACGTTGAACGAAAAAAAAAAACGAGACGGCAACCACTGAAAAAAAACGTCCATCCGGTAAAAAAAGAAAAAAATTTCCAGATTGTCCAAAGGGGGGGAAGGGAAAAAAAGCCATGAAAGGGAAAAGGGTTGTCACCCACAAATCCGAAAAAAATAAGCACCTGCAAAGAGCGGAAAGCACAAAAGGGGGGGAACCCGAACTTGAAAAAAAAAGCCACGCAGGAAAAGGCACCAAGCAAAGGGAATTGACGCAAAAAAAACAGAAGGAAAACTGAAAGTATCATTGGGGAGAAATCAGGCAAAAGGTGAATTCGAGTTTGTGGGGGAAACAAGAAAGGAAATGGAGAGAAAGGCAAAGGCAAAGAAAAAAAAGGCTCCGGCAAGCAAAAAAAAAGTATGAAGGGGGAGTCATCACTGGGGGAAAAACAGGCCACAGGCTTAAAGGGCCACCATAAGGGAAGGGGGAAAAGTTGAACTTTCCCAGAGGGGAGAAAAGGGGTTGGAAAAAAAAAAAAAAAAAAATACGTCGAAAACAGGGGGAAAAAAAAATCCTGCAGCCAGGGAAAAAGCGATTTGGGCCGGAAAAAGTGAAGGGAACTTCTAGTGAAAAAAAAAAAAGGGAGTCCGCTGTTCGTGAAAGAAAACAGTCTGGCCTTTGTGGGGCTGTGGGGGGCTTGTTTGGAAAGAAAAAGAAAGGAGGGAAAGGGGGACTGACGGGACTAAAAACCCGAAAAAGCCATAGAAAAGAAAAGGAGGAGGAAGGGGGAGGGGGGATTTCAGGGAAAAAAAAAAACGTTAATCCGATCTCCAAAAAAAGACTGCGGAAAAACAGTTTCTGCGGAGGGGGGAAGCTGCTAGAAGACAAAGAAAGGGGTCTTGGGGGGGGAAAAAGGGATTTTAAAAAATACAGGAGCGTGTAGGAAACGCAGCTTTGCCACGGAGAAAGATGCAATCACCCAGGAAGAATTTGAATTGCGAACTCTCGCGCCAGAAAGGAAAAGCTTGATGGGAGGATGACTGGTTGTTTGGGGGGGGGAAATTGCTTGAACAAAAAAGTGAAATCGGTGAACCAGGGGTTGAACTCCCCATATTTCGAAAGGGAAGGCGGGGAAAAAAAGGGAATGGGGGAAAAATCCCGGCTGTGCGCCCGGGCAAAAAAAGGGGGAGACCTGGAGTTGGGGGAATGTCATGGGGGGGGAAAAAGAGGGACGTGAACAGAGGAAAAAAACCGTCACAAAAAAAGAACCCGAAAAAAAAAAAAAAAAAAAAAAAAAGCCCACCAGCATAATGGGGGAGAAACAAAGACCGCTGCTAAGAGAAAAACAGTCGGCAGGCAGTCAGGTTCCCTTCCGTGAGGGAAAAGGTCGGACGCGTCCGAAGAGGCGGAGGCAAGCGTCGAAATGAGACCGGAAAGGTTTAAGAGCGTTCAGAAAGGAGGGAACAAAAAAGGGAAAAAAAAAAAAAAAAAAAAACACTATGGAATGAAAAGGCAGCAAGCTAAAAAAAGACGGGTACAGCAAACAGCGAAAGAACATCTCGCGAGGGGGAATCAAAAGGGAGAAAAAGGAAGCTCAGCAAGCCCGGAGGAAGGGCCTTCCATCAGACAAAAGGGAGGGGGCGCTCAGCCTAAAAAAAAAAGATCATCCATGCTTGGCGTTTTGGGGAAAGGGAAACGATCACAAAGAAAAAAAAGGGAAGCGAATGTTGGGTCCGTGACCGTGGGGGAAAGGCCCCAGCAACCCCAAAACACAATCCAAAAAAAGGAAAAAAGAAATGGTCACCGATGGAGAAGACAAACGCCCAGCACGATGAAATGGACGATGGCTGAAAAAGAAGAAATTCTTTGGTAACCGGCCCGATTGGAAAAAAAAACAAAAAAAAAACCCAAGGACCGACAAAGCATTGTCTGACAAAAAAAAAGAGGAATGCATTCACCTCCGATCTCAGAGCAACACAACAAAAAAGGGAAATAGATAGATCGGCGGGGGGGGAACCAGGGGCAGGAAGAACCGAAGATGAAGGAAAGAAGAAAAACGTGCGTGACCAATTTTTCGAGGGGGGTTTAGTGAAAAAAAGGAAGGAAGGCAAAAACTGGGACAGGAAGGACCTTGATTAATTCCAGGAAAACATTCTTCAACCGGGAGACGTGAGATTTTTGGGGGGGGACTTTCACCATCCGGTTCAAAAAAAAAAGGTAAAAAAGGGAACGCCGGTAATCAGAAGGGTGGGGGGGTCGGGGCAGACAAAGGGGAGAACCTTTCAACGACCGAGGGGGGTCTTCCAAAAGAAAGGAATTATTCTGTTGATTAGCAGAAAAAACGCCAGAAACATGAAGGAAAAAGGGCGCTGGAGGCTGGGGGGGAAACGAAGGCAAGTCGCCCGAGGGAAAAAAAAAGAAAAAAAAATTGTCTGCGCTTAAAAAAAAAAAAGTACTGGCAGGGTGTCTGAGCACGGTGAGTCGCCCCCTTCCTCTGGGTGGGGCACGCCTCGGAAATAGAAAAAACTCCAAGTGTCACCAGGAAATCAGGGGGGGGGGTCCTTGGAGGGGGAGTGGTCCATCCATCAGGGAGGGGAAATTCGGAAAACCCAAAAAAAAGAAATCTATGGTTACTGAGGTCAAGGGGAGGGAGGCCCGAAACTAATGAGGGGACCTAAAAAAAAAAAGAGGACAGGACCACACAGAGGGGAAAGACAGTAGGAAGTCCGAAGGGGGTTCCCATCTCTTCATCCATCTTGGGAAGGGAAAAAAGTAGGGGAATAAAGGGTGCCTGGTTTGAAAATTGACCGTTCCTACAAGGGGAAGCGACAATTAAAAAAAGGGATAATCCCCAATAGAAGGGGGAAAAACCATCCGGGGGAGATTCGCCTTCTCCCAAACGGAGAACCAGGTCAAGGGAACTCCACGGGGGGGAAGTTTTCGGGGGTTGGAAAAATAAAACTTAGAAAAATGAAAAGACATCAATGGTAAAAAAGAACAAGGTTTTTGCAATTTCGAAAAAAAAAGAACAGCGACACATTAAGGGGGAGGAGCTCCAGGGGGAAAAAAAAAAATGCAGGAAATACAACGGGGACAGTTTCCAGGGAAGGGGCGACGTAGGAACGCTCGGTCACCAGTCCGAAGGGGGGGGGGGAAAACAAAAGGGCGGGATTTTTTTTAAAGGGGAAAAGAAGGGGGAAAAGGCCACCCTCCAAGAACCCCGGCCGCGGGAATCCGGCTTCCAAACATAATGAAAAAAAGAAGGTCGCAGATTTCCGGCAGAGGGGGGGCGCTTAAGGGGAGCTTTTCTTAAAAAAAAAAAAAAAAAAAAAAACAGCCCCGCATAAAGGAAAAAATCCGCGCGAAAAAAAGGGGGGGTTCAAAAAAGACATCGGGCTTGAGGAATGTGAAAAAGGCAAACTGAAGTCAGCAAAGGGGAAATGCCAACATCACCCCAAAAAGAAGAGGCCCCAGAAAAAGAGCTAGTTTATGAAACCAACAAAAGACTAATCCTTTCTCCTAAAAAAAAGGGCAACTGAGTAATTATATGAAAAAGAAAATTCCTCGGTAACAAGAAGGAGGTGTAATTTTTCCGAGAACGGGGGGGGAAAAACTTGGAAGCAAAAGGGGAACGGGTCAACGGCCATAAAGCAAAGACCATTTTGATTGGTGTGGAAACACTCAGGCCTGGAACGGTCCAAAACGAGGGAAAGCACTCACTTGAGAAGAAAGTCCTTTTCGGCCGTGGAAAGAAAAGCGATCTCAAAAGGGAAAAAAAAAACCACCCACCTCGGAAAAAAAATGGGGGTTGATCTTGCCGGCAACTGGGAAAGGAAGGACCCTGAGAAAGTTTTCGACCCACCGGGGCTTGGGTGGGACCCTGTCCATAAAGGAGAAGACACTTGTTGCCCTACAATGCCGTGGGGACAATGGGGGGGAAACGGGGGAGGGGGGTGAAAAGGAAATGTGGCTTCAGCCTGGGGAGACGCTGATTTCTTCCTCCAAAACCAGGAGGGGGAACAACAAAGGAGGGACGTCATGGAGGAGAAAAACATCTGTAAAAAAAAAGGAAACGGATGGAGAAAAAAAAAACAGGGGCGCGAGGGGGGGGAAAAAAGGGCAGAATCGAAAAAGAAAGAAAAAACTGTGTTCGGGTGGTGGAGAACAAGGGGGCTGGGTCAGGAGGGGAAGCAGGGGTGAAGGAATGAATTCGCAAAAAAAAACAAGAAAGCTTCATGTCGCTGCCGGAACGAAAAAGGGTGAAAGCCAAGGGGCGCCCTATCAAATGAAAACAAAAAAAGAAAGGGGAAAAAACCGTCCAAAAAAAAAAAAAAGAAAAAAAAATCAGAAGGGTGGTCGACAGGGAAGCGAAACAACCTGAGAAGGCATTTCCTTGAGGGGGAGACACGGTTGGAACCCTGGGTGAAAGAGGACAATTCCCATACCAAAAATGCTTTTGTGTCTTGGGGGGAGAAAATGGATTTGAGGGGAGGGAAGGGGGAAAAAAAAGGAGGGTCTTCCCCTACTGGAAAGAAAAAAATGACAACGAAGGAAAAGAAAAGAGACATCCCTTCCAGTCAGGGGGGCCCAGCAAGGGTTGGAACCAAAATAGGGAAATAGACCGGGGAAAAAAAAATCCAGGAAAGGTGGGGGAGGAAAAGGGGGGGTTTTTTCGGCGTCCAGGAAAAAGGGCAATATTCAGAGAAAAGGGAGCACGAAGACGCGGCCTGTCGACGGCAAAAAAAAGGGAAGCAATGAGTCCAAGCTGGAAAGGTGGAGCCCCGGGAGGGAGGGCCAGGGAAAAGGGACCCGCCGCCGGGGCAAACCCCAATGGAAGAAAATACCATTCAAAAAAAAAGGGAACCGAGGTTGAATGGACAAAATATAGGAAAAACCCCTTGATCTCGGAAAAAAAAGAAGGGGGATGTAATGAAAATAGGAAGAGAAAGGTATTGAGGTCCTCAAAAGAAAAAAACCCAAAAACGGGATGGGGTATGAACGGGGGGAGGGCCCAAAAAAAAAAAAAAAGCCCGAAAATTCAGGAAAAAAAAAAAAAAAAAGGGACCCTACAGGGAGAAAAAAGATCATGCGCTCGATAAAAAAAAAAGGGGGGACGAAACGGCCACTCAGAAGGAAGCAAGAGGGAGGAAGACGACGAAGAAAAAGAAAAAAAGGTGATTGTGCAGGGGCCCTCAAAGAAAAAACAAAGTCTCCAAAAGAAGACTATATCTATGAACGGAGGACCTGCCATGAGATGGAGAGAGGACAAGTGATGAACAAAAAAAAAAAAAAAACCGTTGTCGTTGAAAAAAAAAAGTGGGGGCCAAAAAGACAGAAGATAGGGCACAAAAAAAAGAAAAAAACCGCAAGGAGGTTCTTGGGATGAAAAAAGGATGGGGAAGAAGCCCTGCAGAAAGGGTTCGGGAGACCAGAGAAACAGCCAGGTAAAGGAGAAGAAAAGGGCTTCGTTATGGTTTGAAAGAACGGATAGAAAAGACCAATTGTTCGTCAAAAAGGAAAAAGGATACTTCCATAGGAGAGGAAGAGGGTGTGGGGGGAAGGCATCTCTAAATGAGGAAAAAACCATAAAAGGGGACCTATCAATCAGCCAAAGAGGGAAAACAGAACCAGTTTATTCAGGAAGAGAGACCATGGAGTAGAAAAGAACGTAAAAATTGGGGGAGGGACCCTTTCCTCGGAGGGTTGTGACCCAAGAAGGGTCTCAAGAAAGGGGGGGGTGTTGTCCACCAAAAGGGGGGAGACAATCAGCTATAAATGGGGAAAAGCGGTAAAGTAGATAACAGGGGAAAACGAACGTGCCAAAAGGGGGACAGCCTTCAAAGAAGAGGAACAAGGTTTACTTGCGCGGGGGGGGGGGGGAAACAGAAAAGAAAATGAACTCAGGAAGGAAGAAAAAGTCCAAAGTGGTTCTACTTCATTCAAAAATGGGGGGGCGGGGGGACCGGGGGGTTCGAAACATTTAGATCTATTCGGAAAGAAAAATCCTAACGCAGCGAAAAAAGATGCAAGGGAAGAAACGGGAGAAGAGGTTGCCGCCAAACAGAACTAGTGGAAGGAAACCGAAAGGCGGGGGGGAAAGGTGATTTAACGGAAAAAAAATTGCAGGAATTTTAAAAAAAAAAAAAAAAAACAGGCGACCAAAACGAAAAAAAGAGGGGCACCGTACCAGCGGGTTGCGCTTCGGGAAAAAAAAAAGGAAAGGCCCCCTTATATTCTGGGGGGGAAAAAGGATCGCGTGGGGAAAAAAACCTGGGAAAGAAAAAGGAAGGTTTTTGCCTGAAAAAAAGGGGGGTGGGGGGGGATTTGCAACGTGAAGCGGGGGGGAACATTCAAAAAGAAAAAACCTCAATTCCCCCCATATGGGAAAGAACGGAAGGAATTCCGATCGGATCAAAGGACCTCCGTACCAGGAAAAAAAAGGGAAATCTGCGAAAAACAGGTGGGGGAAAAAAAAAAAAGGAATGATTTGGAAAAAAAAAAAAAAGATGAAAAAGGTCTTGGCGTGTCATGTCCAAAGAAAAGGGGAAAAGACCTCCAAAAGGTAAGAAGTGGATCGAAAATAAGGCCAATATCGAAAAAAGGGGGGCCCGCAGGGACGGCCTTAAAAAAAGAAAAACAGACCGTGCCCCAAGGGGAAGGCTGAAAAGAAAATTTCAACACAAAGGGGGGGGGTGAAAAGGGCTTGCATTGTTCAAGAAGTCTGCAAGAAGAGGAAAAGCAACCAAGCTCAAAAGGGGAACCCTGAAGGGGGACGCCATGTGGAAAAGTTCAAGTAGGTGGGGCGAGAAGAGGGGGGGAAAAAGGGAGAAAAAAGATTTGGGGGGAGGGGGGAAAACGGAAGCAAGGAAATATTTTATAAAGAAAAGACAGAAACCCAAGAAAAAAAGAACATCCATAATTGTGTGGCCGAAGAAAAAAGAGGGGGGAAAAGACAAAAACAGAACGTTTGGGGAAGGTCCGTTCCTTGGGGGGACTGATCTCGCCAAAAACACTCAAGGTCGCTGAACACTCCAAAGGGTCGAAAACATAGATTACCTGGGGGGTGGGGGAGTCATAACTCTTGTGGAGTGGGGAAAAAAGTCCGCAAAAAAAAGGGGGGGGCCCAGTCTTTAATAAAAAAAAGCCCCCGCGACCACAGTCGGGCAAGGGCCACAAAGGACGCGAACAAAAGAAAAAAAAAAAAAAAAAAGACCACCCGTTGTCATCCAAAAGGGGGGAAAGAGGGAAGCAAAAGCAAAGGGGGCTTACTCGTGCGAAAAAAAAAGGGGGGGAGGGGGACGACTCATCAAAAAAAAAAAGAGGATCACAATGAGGGGAAAAGGGGCTTGACGAATTTGAAAGAGGGGAGGACGAAGGGGGGAAATTTGATTGATTCAAGTCCAGAAAAGCAAAAAAAAAAAAAAAAAAAATATGTCAGGGAGAGAAAGGAGGGGCAAGAAGACAAAACGCCAAAAAGGTGACGTTGGCGCCCAGTAGAAAAAAAAGGGGAGGGTTGGAAAGCAAGGGCCATTGCCGAAACCCTAAGAGTGGAACACCCAAAACCCCAGGGAGGGGGAGGAACGAAGGGAATTCAACGAAGAAAAAAAGGAGAAAAAA
>Ga0179593_1696656_pt1 | contig 22746 bp, 28 predicted proteins | sample CZODoug2_1_08_16_FD_185931 | JGI IMG/M metagenome (GOLD analysis project Ga0179593, IMG submission 185931) | Vadose zone soil fungal communities from Angelo Coast Range Reserve, California, USA - CZODoug2_1_08_16fungal (PacBio error correction) | ecosystem: Environmental > Terrestrial > Soil >...
GAATACAAAAAGGAAAGGGGCCTGCTATTGGGTCATCACTTGGGGGTCTTGGGTAGGGAGGCGCCCTGTCCTAACCCTGAAAAGTCACTCAAGAGGGGGAAACCCCACCAATAAAAAAAGGAAAAAGTACCAAGGGGGAGAAACATGGGGAAAAGGGAGAGGATCAGGAAAAAATACTAAAAAAGAATATGTAAAGCTCCTCAAGGGGGGACTCCTTGTGAATGTACTCGGGAGAGGGAAAAAGAAAGTGAAAAGGGGATTGGGAATGGTCGAAAAAGTAAAAAAAAGAGGATGAAGTAAGAGATTAAACGCTTGTGAATTGACCAAAAATAAAGGTTTGGAGCCCGTTTAAAAGGGAGGGGCGTCACTGGAATCCTCCATTCAAGGTGGAAAAGTAGCGGACAACGATGCGGGTGAAAAATCCACGTAACAGTGTCTCACCTTTAAAGGAAAAAATTAACGGAGGGGCACCTTCACATACATCCTGCAGGGGATACCAATACTGAGAGATCAGAACAGGCTTCCCCGTTTGAAAGGATGCAAAATAAGGCGTGTGGTGGCCATTTGACCAGGATTCGAATGGGGACGGATTTGAGACAACTGCCATTGGTAATTGGAAGCGATTCTTTTAAGTCATAAGAAAAAAGGAATGTGCCGCGGCCGAGAAACAAGTTCAAGAGGCAGGTCGTATGGGGCAAATTCAAGGAAGAAAAGGACCAAATGTAACGAGCCTTCAGAGACTCAATAAAGGGATCAGGAATGGGGGGAGGGGAAAGAAAAAAAGCTGATTCCGACCGGGATCTGAGAAGATAAGAGGGAGAGAAAAAGGCATAAGGGCCTCGTCCGAAGTGGTCCCGGTCTTCTTTCCTGGAAAGGATATAAAAGGGGATTGGGAGTTAAATGGGTGGTTCGTGCCTTCCGGTAGAGGTCTTCCAAGAGACGGACATGGGATCGGAAAATCTTCCACTGGTCCTTGGGGGAAAAAAAACCATTAAACCAAAGATTCAAATGCCCCTCCCCGACTGGATAAGCAGGTACGAAGAACCCGAAAAACAACCTACATCACTGAAAGTCTTTTATAAAGTGGGGAATTAGAGACGGTTGGGACTGAAAAACACTTGTTAAGATGGTCTTAGAGCTACTGTTTAAATTGGGAGTTAGTGAGAGGGGGAAAAAGGGTGAAAGCGTATAATCAGCCAAAACTTCTCTGCGGCGTATCGCCTGGCAACGGAGCCATCGAACAAGGGGGTGACAAGGGAAGCTCGGGGGAAGAGTCCCAATCATGCTGGGAAAGGGGGGGGCTCGGAAAGGGACTGGGGAAGGAACGACGGGGTCGTGAAAGGAGGCTCTTACAAAACAGACCAGGCATGTACCGGGGGGATCAGAGAAAAAAACGCGTAGGGGGAAAAAATGAAAGCATTCCCAGAATTCTACAACAAGCAAGGGAAAAAGCCCAGCAGAGCTACAAGAGGACAAAAACGGGGGGTACAGGACATTGCGCGGCATACGAAGTGGGGGGGCTGAGAGGCGCGGGGAGGCTAGGGGGCCCAAAAACAAATGGCCTGGAGAGAACAAGAAAAGGTTTTTCTGGAGGACTAAAAAAAAAAAACCTTGAGGGGAAAGGCATGAAAGAAGCCGAAAAAAAGGGGACGCGAGTCGTGCCGGGGGGGGACAAAAAAAAGCATTAAGGATGAAACTGGGGGTATGGGAGTGCAAGTGGGCAGGGTGTAAGAAAAAAAAGCTTGAAAGAAGGTGAGAAAAATGAGCTGCCGGGAGAAAAACATCGGAGATTCAAAAGTTCGATTGGAAGGGGAAGCAGAAACGGAATCAGATGGGTCGAAGGGGGAGCAGATGTACAACGTAACGTCTTCCAAAGAAGGCTACAACTTCAAATACACTAGCTCAATCCTAGTAAACAAGGGAACTCCAGGGCCTGGAAAAAAACGTAGACGGCTGGTAGTTTCTTAGACTTGTTAAGGGACGACCTAAAAAAATAAAGTCCTCGGGAAGGAAAAAGTGCGGGGAGAGAAGGACAAAGAACTTCAGAATCCGGGGGGATGTCCCCGGAAAAAAAAAGAGGAACAGACAGGTAATAGGACAATCGCTCTAACTCTTCGGAGAAAAAAACTAGGGGAAAAAAAATAGAAGGGGAAAATCAAGGTGAAAACCAAGGGAAAGAACGATTCTCAAGGGGGAAACACGTAAGAGGTTGATTCGGAGCGAAAAATTTGGGGGGAAAACGCAAGGGGGGGGTGTCAAGGTAGAGTCAAGAGGGGGTAACCCAAAGCAGTTTTGCTTAGAAGCCCAGAGGGGAAATAAGGAAAGGGAGGAGGATCCCAAGGACTTTCCTCCCTGGGGAAGGTCAAGGAACAGGACCGCAATCATTTCAAAAAGGAAAAAATTAAAATGGGAGGTTGGGGAATGCGGGCTTAGGGCACGCCCGCAGTGGGGTCCAAGAATCTTGGAAAAAATTACACAGGAAACTGACGTGTTCAGAACATCCGAGACGAATGAAAAAGGAAGGAGTTCTTATACCCGAACATCATAAAGAAGCACACCCTCCTGAGAACAGGGAAGGTTAGAGGAATATTCGAGATGGTCATTTGTGGTTTCGCGGAGGGTAGAGGGTTTGAAAAGTATCTCACGAAAAGTATCAAGCAATGAGATGGGGACTCGAGAAAAATGTACGGTTTGAAAAGGAAGATCCTCTCCGGGCGTTCAATAATGGAAAAAAAGCGTCAAATGACGGCACGAAAAAGCGAAAGGAAAAAGCAACACCGGAAAATCCACGAACAAATGTCATAATTTCCAGGAATTTTATGGGTTGAAGAGAATGGGTGTAAATTTGGGGGGACTATTGCAACGGGTGGGGATCTCCCAAGGGGGACCCGAGTTGCCAAAACACTCGCCCGAATCACAGGTACGGAGCAGCTTTTACGAATACAGGGAATCAAGAAGGGTCCAAAAAAACAGGAAAACTAAGAGAATGAGGTACTCGAAACAAGCCACATAGGACACCACCCTCCTCTTAGAGCCTGGGAAGGTCTCCGGGAGGGGTTCGAGCAGGAAGTGGTAGGGAAGAGGGGGGGCCTCTGAAAACACGTTACGTTTAAGCTTCTGGAGAGTGCTCTCGGAAAGGAACTTCGCTAAAGGGGGGGGCAGCGGCTGTTTGAATCCCTTGGCCCCATAATAAGTCGAGGGGAGGGGTTCATGAAATAAGGGGGATCGCACGCATGCAAAGATAAAAGGGATGTCACCAAGGGGGAACGCATTTTCTTCATACAGAAATCAAACAACCCGGGAGGGCCCATTTGTGCCCTGAAGCAAAGCAATACAAGAATCTAGGTCGGGTCTAGAAAGGGAACGGGCGAATATGGGGTTGGGACAACGCGAAACTTGGGATCCTTGGGGGGGAGAATGAATCGAGTCCTCGCGGGTGCAATGGTGTCGGTAAATTCCTGCGGGTTGGTAACTTGGCAATTGCGGCAACCTCGCGCATTTAAGCGGGGGAGAGGGAAAGAGGTAGCTTGGGATTCGCTCAACGACAATACACAGGGGCGGTTTGAGCACAATCGGTGTGAAGGGAAAACCCTCCGGAGGTAGCCTTGGGAGGGGACGGGGGTGTGGGTGTGAAAAAAAAGCATCGAAGCGGTACGATGACCCTCCAAGGGCGGCGTCTTAAGTTCTTGCCCCCGCGACAGGTCTAGGTGGTTGAAGGACACGACGTAAGAGTTCGTCGTATTTTCTCCTCAAATCCTTTTCGGGATTGGACTGTATTCCTGGAGGGACTATCCTCCGGGAGAGCAATCAGAGACAACAAATCCCAGGACTGTGTTGTCTGTATAATGGTATTTGATTAAAGCTAGAGAGGGGACCCTAGCATGACCAACGCAGCCAAAATTCGCTCGGGGAAAATGAAAGACGGGGGTCGCGGATTCAATAGGAAAAAGGGGGGGGGGACTCGAAAAGCACGTTGGTCCGGGAAAGGTTCGGGGAAAAAAACTATCAAGGGGGGGGGAGGGCGGGGATCTCCGGAAAAAAGGAAAGGAAAACAATCGTAGATGGTCTCGCGGCCGCTGAATCTAAAAAACAAAAAAAGGGATTGGAGAATCCAGTGATCTTCTTGGGCGGCGAGGAGAACATGTTATTTAGAGGGGGGGAGCAAAATGACAAGGCAAGGGAAATCGAAAAGACCCACAAATTGAAGAATGTCTTGGAACGAAAGAGGGTCCACTCTTAGGGGAAAACTTGAAGCTAAACAAATGGAATGGGGGGAGGAAAACCCTAGAGGTTAGGGGGTCGAGGAAAGCGTCCACACGAAGGGGGTGGGGTTGTTCTATAAAGGCAGACCAGGCCAAGAATGATTAACGCACAAGGGAGCTCAAAGAATGGGGTCCCGAGGACCCTGCTTTTGTCTTGGTTTTCGCTCCGGAGCGGGAGAGTGCAGAGTTTGACCGCGGGAAATCTAAAGGAATGTGGTCGCCGCACCACGAAACAGGGGAAAGAAAAAGGGGAAGGTCCCTGAGAGTCGACGAAAGATGCTGGGAGGGAGGGAATTGACGGCTGGGGGACTTGTCTGCAAAAGATGAAATAAGAATTGCAAGGGGAGGACTGGTGGGTCTCTAAGAACAAAAGGTCTAAGGTTCGTTTTAAAATCGTGAGGGGAAACAAACGGTCCGGGCGGCCAAATGGAAGAGAAGAAAATGCAATTAAGATGTTCGAAAAGGGCCGGGAGGAAGGGGGGAAGAAAAAAAAACGGAGAAAAAAGCTCCTGACGGAAGGGCCCTCCCGTAAGAAGAAATTCTGTCGGAAATCTAAAAAAAAGCCTCTACTCAGAGGAACCGCAGGAATGTGGACGAAAACATGCGAATTCCGGAGTTGGGAAGGGGGTGAAAAGGATGAGGAAGTCGCGCCTTAAGGTGTAGCTGGGCTGAAGGAAGGTTTTGAAGAAAGCAAAAAGCACCTCACAGCTAAAAAGGGCTCCCGAAAAAGAGAACACACCCATGAAAAGATCGGGGAGAAAAATGGGTTGGGGGCAACACCTTAATTGGTTATCTAAAGGCCCGTATGAATGAAAGAACTTGCGAGAAGGGGGAGACTTGGGTTAGAGAAAGTTGTCTTCTTTCAGTCCGAAAGAATTCGGAAAAAGAATCCTAAGGAAGCGCGCGCCCGGAAATCGAGAAAGCTCATCGCAACCCAAGAAGAGGAGCCCTCGGGAGCATGACGGAAAAAAAATGCTGGAAGAGGGGGCCTCGGAAAAGAAAGAAGCGCTACAACTGGGCCATCTGTAAAAGGAGGAAGGGAAAATAAAAGGGCCAGGTCTGGCCAAAAGCATGAAAATTTTAACAAGGGAGGGGGGAGGCAAAGGGCCAAGCGACAAGCAAACTCGTCTGTGGGAATCCCTAAACAAAAGAGAGGAAATTCCATGGGAAAGACGAGCCTAAAGGGAGGAAAAAGAGAGGACGGAGGGGATAGGTGGTCCCGAAATAAATGAGGACAAAAAACTTGGCACCGGGCGGGGGGATCAAACAAAAAAATGAGAAAAAAAGGGCTCACACCATACGGGGAGTTTTGGGGGGGGATAGAAAAGGGGGGGGATTTTTGCTTACTGTGAGTCCGTAGAAGGTCGGGTAGGGGGCTCTTGGTGGAAATGGCTGGAATGTTGAAAGAGCGGGAGGAGAACCTCATCGGCGGACGACTTCCGGAGGAAGGAAAAGTAATAGTAGATTTGAAAGGCCGCACCGGAACCTCCGTCCGCCGGGCAGAACTATGGGAACAGGTAACGGCTGAAAAAACGGTAAGAAAATCACACCTATCCAGACGCAGAGGGTCACTTAGAGCAAACCCCCCCTTCCTTCTGGCGGAAAACTGAAGGGGCATAGATCGAGGGGACCTTAGGACTACGGCAGTGGTGACGGCGACTCCACTCTCACAGGTCCGAAGCAGGGGAAATTGCAAACTGACAAAAGAAAAAGGAGGGGGGGGAGGCGGATCATGACGCGAAGAATGAGGTGTCAAGGAACGCGAGCAAATCAGGGGAGAACAAGCGAATGAGAAAAAGAGATCAGGGGGGCGGTTTTGATGGAAAATTAAATCCGTCGGAAGGACGGGGCCGGCGGTTGAAAACAGGAAAAAGAAGGGGTAAATCAGGGGAGAGGGCCACAAAAGTTTTTGCTTGGCCTTGGGTTTGGGGGGGGAACTTACCCCAAAATCGGAAGAAACCCGGAAAGGGACCCAGTGGTTTAAAAATACGGACCTTGAGGCTTTAAGCAAGGGAAAGGTAGAGGAGGGGGGCTTAGAGTGAGAAAGATGTAAACGGTCAGCGAGGACTGTGTTCTTTCCTTGGGGAGGAACCTCAAGGGCAAGGGAGAGGTCAAAAGAAAAAACGATGAACAGAATAAGTGGGCGAGGAACCCCTGGGTTTATAGGGGGTGGGGGAGGGAGGGAGGTTGAGGAGATAAAAAGGAACTGAAATGAGGGTCTGAACCGTAGAGGAAAAGAAGAAATTCCTGCAAACTAGCCCGCCGAATGGGCACCACTGCTCCCGAGGAAAGACCATAATTTCAGAAGTTACCGAAAAAATAAACGGTGGGGAGGAAAAAAACCGACCCGTCTACAAAAGGTGAAAGATTTAGGGGGAGGGTTCGTACCAGTGTGTCTGCTAAGTCTGAGAATTATGAGAGTTTTTGACAAGAAAAATTCCACTCCGAAGGAGGCCGGGGTAAGGTAGCTGGGTTAATTATAACCAAGGGACCGAAAAGAGAACAGTGGTAAGACACATAGCCGAGAAAGGGCCAGTCATTAAGCACCTGTGAACAGCAAAAAGCAGAAGACTGGGATAGGGTATCTCGGAAGGAGGCTGACATAATCCTGGGAAAACGAAAAGATCGAAAGTCAAATTGAGGACAGAAGAGTCGAGAGCGAAGGGTGGTCAAAAAAGGGCGGAAAGGAAAAAAGATTGACGGGGGGTCGCAGGAAAAGAGGCTGGGTCTCGTAGAAAACCGTCACGGAAAAATCGAAGAATAACTGGGAAGGGACCGGAAAAGCCGCCAAAAATCAAAAAGGGGGAGGTGCAATGGAGTCAAAACCAAGGGAAGGGCCATTCAACCTCAAACTTCGGGGGGCCTGCACGAAGGACGGCCTGGGGAGGGGTTCCAAAATTTCCCGGGGGGGGGGGGCATGGAGAGGGCAAGATGCAAAAGGGACCCTGAATGTAAAGAAACGCTGGGGGGAAAAACTAGGGAAACCAGTACCAAACTGGCAACGAACTCGTGGGATCTGTGGAAGCATGACTTTCACTGAGAGATCATCCAACGCGGGTAGAATTTTAAAGGAATGCTTCACAAAAAAAATGTCGAAGGGAAAAAAAAAAGTCTTGGTGTGGTAAGAGGGGGTAGTTTGGGGACCCCACCCTTCCAGTGGATTGGGGGAATCGTAATGACCCGGGGTTGCTGAAGCATTGGGGGGAGGACAGTTGTCAGACAAAGGTCTACCTTTCCTTGAAAGGGGGGGGAAAAATCTGATTCAAACTCAAAAAAAAAACCTTAACCGTCCCGATTTCGTGTCGTCCGACGGGGCTCCAATCCGTCTCCCTGGGGGCTACCACACAAGGGGGTAGCACCGGAGAAAAAAAGATTCAAGATGCTTGGGGAAGCTGAAGGGGTCTCGGAAGAGGTAGGCCAGGTCCTTCTTTTGGAGGGATGATTTCCACCGTAACAGGGTAGAGGTGTCTTGCTATATCCTCGCCAACCAATGCACATCATCGAAACCTTTCGTGGGGAAAAAAAAAAAGTGGGCCATCGGGGGGAAGTGGAGCCGACCCCAAGGGGAACTGCACAAACTCGAAAGGGGGCGAAAAAAATGTGGTGGGGGCTCTGGAAGATGCAAAAAGCTGGGGTTGGGGATTAAACGCTCACGGGGAAAAACAAAACTGACGTAACACGGTAGTCGGTACCCCAAGCTCAACGCTGTAAAGAACTTGTAAGCGATCAAGGAAAAGAGGCGCAATCCTCGGGGGGGGGAACGCGAGTTTCCACCGCGGTTAGCGACGGGTGGTGTCCAGAGCTCGTTTGGGGCTTGGCAGCGGCTCCGGAGGTGAAATAAACTGGAGAGGCGAAAGGGAGGCAAAATTTTGTGCCCGGGAGTTAGTAATGTTTGAATCAGGAGCCAACTGATATCTGGTTGACACCACAGAGGGGCGAGACGGTGGGAGAGCTCCCCTTTGTCGAATTGACAGAGTCCTGCTGGTAACTATTCCGTCATGGGGAGGGGCTGGATACTGAAATTGTCGAAAGAGGAGTGTCGGGTTGTGCGTGAAGAGATCGACGTAGTTTACAAGGGGGTCCGGGAGTAGCTTTTCCTTGAGGGAGTGTTTGTCACATGGGTGATAGGGGCCCCCGTAGGAAAAGAGGGTTGGATCCTATTTTCTCTTCAGGTGTTGGGGGGGCTGTCTGGACAAGCGGGCGAGGGAGTCTCTTTAAAATGGGGGTTTCGCATTCCGTAGCCGGGGGACGCGGAATGTGGGGGCATTCCTGGGGGGAGGTAACTTGACCTTCACGCGTCTAGGGAGCACACTTCAGTAGGCTCTGTGGGAAAGCACGTGTGGAAGGTAAGGGGAGGTCCCCTCGGCGAAAATGGTGAAAATCCCTTAATGATTTTCTTTTAGTCCGGTCGTATAGGCATGATCAGGGGGGGAGGAGCGACTGGCCCAGCGGAGCGGTGGGGTGCGGGCCGACGCGCGGGGAGAGATTAGGCGGGTACCGAAACATTCCTTTAAGTGTGGCTTCAAAGGTGACTTCGGGGCGGGCGCGGGCGACGCGAGCTTTCTTCAGGTTTGAAGAGGTCTATCTGGTCAAAGGGATACCTGCGGATTTGAGAAGGGCTGGCCTATACAGACCAGGAAGGGATGATGTTTGGGTTTGAAAAGGAAAGGGTTGGAGGGAGGGGTCAAGTGATTCAAAAGGAAAAGGAAGGGGAGGAGGACTAGTGGTGGGGTTAACCGTCACCAAGTACATTAAATGCCATAATGGCCTCCGGGCAAAAAAAGACTCCCCAGAAAAATGAGTGATGTTGCCGAAAGGCTACGGCAGGAGCTGGGGGGGAAAAAATGGGAAAACGACTTTCTCATGTCATATTTCGGGCTCCGGGGGGAATTTAACTTGAATCGGTTAAAAGAATGCGAGCGGATTCCGTCGAGTCGACGGGCTACCTTTAAGAGAGACCGGAAAGAAAAAACCAGGGGGATCTCACACTATCGGGGAAGAAAGGGAGAACTTGAAGGTTTAAGGGGACTTGTATTTTTGCAAAAAAAAAGGTCAAAGACCTTTTTTATAAATAAAGGAAACACAGAAACCCTTTAACCAAAAGAATCAGGGGGACCACGTATCGGTGGAGCAAAGGACCCTGACTCAAGAGAGAGGAGAAAGAACAACGGGGGAAGCCCTCCCTTCGGAGGGAGGACTCCGGAACTCAAAGGGCTCGACGGGGGACTCTTAGGGGGGTTCAAAATAACTGTAGGGATTCAAGAAACCAGGTGCCCGGATCAGACAAAGGGTAAAAAGGATCATTTTTCTAAAATTGTAAGTGAGACCGAAAGTTGCAAGGGGGGGGGACGCGATCCATGTTAATAAAGGGTGCGGCCAAGGCCGGAGGATTTCGGGATAAAGGGAGTGGTTAAAGAAGCCCTTCAAGGAATGGGAGAGAGGCGGAAGGAAGAAAAAAAAAATCGGGAAGGAAGTACGAGTTTGGGGGGTTACAGGAAGTAGACTCGTATGTGTTGGGGAGTAGAAAGGGCCAACTGTACCTGTGAAAGCCTAGCCCGTTCAAAAATAAAAAATCCAAAAAAGAGAAGGAGGAGTTCAAAAAGGGAGGGTCATGTTGCTTAGACTTCGTGGAAAGGGAAATCATCGAGAAGAAGAAATCATAGAGAGGGACTTCTAGGTCTGGAAGGAGAGAGAAAAATTATTAAAAGAAGCAGTTAAAGAGGTAAGGATTTGTTAAACTTATGCTGCCGAAAGGTGGCCGGGTTCTCCATAGAAGAAGACTTTTGGGGTTCTCTCCTACCCTCCCCTCCTGGGCGGGGGCCATGAGGGCGATCTAACAAGGGGGGATGCAAAGAAAAAATGGAAAGTTAGAATCAGCGGCCCGGCATGCCCAGGGGGAACCGGAGTCCCTTTTGCGAAAGGGGCGGTGGTCAGGGGGGCCGAGGCAAACTGTTGGGAATTGAACTGACCGGAGGGGGCCTTGGGAGCTAAACTATCTCCCAGAGACCCATGGTCTCCCTTTAAAGGAATTCGGAGGTAAAAACCCAAGACTTGGGAAACGTCGGTACATGAAAGTCGGGCGTTATTTACCTCTGAGGGACCGTAAAAACAAGGGTGGGGTTAAAGAATCAGGGTAGGAATCTCAATTTTCCCATTATCTGGGTCTTAAAAGGGAAGAAACCAAGGGGATCGGGAGGGATGAGGACCAAAAGAAGAGAAGGTCCAAGAAATTTCAGCAGAAGAAAAGGAAGGGGGATGAAGGGGGGGGGGGTTGCGGGGAGCGGGGGACAAATCGTCTAATACTTCAACATTCTGGAAACCTCTCAGTAATGAATTTGGAAGAGAATCAACATTATCCAAATAAACTCGGAAAAATACCGGGGAGAAAAGGGGAAGACTGGGGGGAGGAAATTGGGGGGGGGAGGTACCAGGGGGGGAAGCTCCTGAAGGGGGTTAAAGGGGGGAATGGTACGGGGGTCGTAAAATCGGAAGCAAACCTAAGGGAAACCAAAAACCACTCTGTTTAAAATTCAAAGCCCAAGATGGAGGAGGGAAAGGAAAAACAGGTCAAAGCTTCGAGACCTAGAGGGTCGTCCGTAAAAACGAATCCGTGGGGTCAAGAAACTCAGGAGTACTTCGCGAAGCGCGCTGACCGGGGGGGACCGGGGGGGGATGTGAAAAAAGAGAAAGGAAATGGGCGCTGGGCACGGGGAGAGCAGGGGGGGACGGGGAGACGAGAAAAAGCGAGAGGACCGTGGAAACGGGAAAGGGGAAAAGGGCCCGGTCCTACTCCCTTGCAATTTTCTTGGCAAAAACAAGGAAGATTTGAATCAAAAGTTAAGAAGACGGGAAGGGGAAAAAAAAGGTGCATGCAGCCGGTTGTAGCTGGAAAGATGGGGGGAAAGTGTAACAGGCTAAATGTGCGAAAAACAAAAGGTCATAAAAAAAAAATAAGAAAAAAAAGGGGGGGAAAGTAAAGGACTTGACAGAAGAGGGGGAAAGTCTTAGGGGAAAAAAGGGTCTCAAAGATCATAAAAAAAGAAACTCGGGTCGGGCCGAGAAAGGAGAACATCAAGAATAGGGGGAAATCGAAAGCTGCAAGTTGGTGGAAAACCTTGGGGGCCCAAACGGGGGGGGAAGGCAAAAGTTGGGGTGGCGAATACCTCCATCCAGGAGAGGTGCGCCCGAGGGCTAAAAAACCGCCGCCCAGGAAGAAAAACCTGAAACCCGACACTAGGCAATGCTCGCCACAAAAAGGGAGCTATACACCCTCGAGCGATGGCCAAAGGGCCTAAACAGTGGCGGCAGTTGCTCTCACATTGTTGGGTAAGGGAAGGAGGGCGGAAAAGGTCCCCAGAGGGCAGCTTACAACGGGTTCCCAGCGGAAAGGGGGTATAAATCCGAAAAAAAGAAGTCGAATTAGTCCAGGATCTGGCCTTTGCGGCTGAGTGGAACTTTTTCCCGGCCCTTGGAGAGGAGAAAGAGAAAAAACCGGGATTATTTTCAAGAAACAAGGGGAGCTCTGCGGTTGCGAATAGGCGTAGATGGGGGGAGAGGGAGGATGTCTGTGGGAAGGACGAACCATCTTTTTAGTCAAGAAAGCACCCGGAGCGGGACTGAAAGCGGGAGGACACTAGGGAATGAACTCGTTTTCATGGAAGAGGGTCTCAAAGGGGGGGCATCGATGAGAGTGCGGGGGGGTAACGAAAACTGAGTACATCAGACCAGTTCGGAACAATTGGAAGGAACAATGAAAAAAAATCCCGAAGGGCTTGTAAATGATAGGGGGTGAACGTCTTCAAAAGGTAAAATGGGGTTAATACCAGGTTTTTCAAATGACATTGGAAAACTTGAAAAATTAAATAAATTGGGGGAATAAAGGACTCTCTTACCTCGCAGAATCGACTGGAGAGTCAAACCGGAACGCCTCCGCCAATACGGTTCTCCACAGGGTCCTTGAAAAAGGGATCTCCCGAAACTCCGCGTAAGAGGGACCGATAGAGGGAAGTCTCAAAAAAAAAAGTAACTGTCAACTGGTCCTTCTCTGATAGAGGCTTCTTAAAACAAAATCTACAGGGAAGGAGAAATCAGGGAAGTTACGGGGATTTTCAACTCCTGAGGGGAGGCCTGGGTGAGGACGTTGTTCTTGCAATGGGGAAAAAGTAACATTATGGGCACGGCTATTGCTTAACAGTTGTGAAAGAAAGACGAAAGAATAGCACACAACCGGGAAAGGAGAATCCAGGGGACCAACTGGAAGGTTGAGAAAGGAGGAATGGGGGGGTGGAAGGGCCGGAAGATAGGGGCTTTTATTTCGAAAGGGGGGGGGGATGGGGGGGGATTCCAAAAAGAGCTTGAAAGGAATAGGGGGGGGAGGGAGTCGGTCATCCAAGCGAATCTATAGTAGGGTCATCGAAACAAAAATCAGAAGTTTAAGGGGAAAATTTCAAGGTGAGTGGGGGGGGTAATAGAGGGGGGGGGAAAATAGAAAGAAAAGTCCGTGGGAATCTTTCCAGGAATTACCTGGGGGAAGTATCCGTAGAGAAGGTTGAAAAATTGATTCATTAGGAGGAAACCTCGAGAAACACCCCCCAACCAAGGAGGAAATCCGGAAAAAATTTTAAAGAAAGGGCGGATCCAAGAAAGATGAACGAGAACTGGTAGCTTGGGGAAAAAATTCCAAAATGACAAGCAACAGTTGGGGGACCGGGGGGGATGACTAAAAATCACCACTGAAGGGTTGTCAAGCCGCAAATGGGAACGGTGAACCTGACGAAGCGAGGGCTTGGCAAAAAGGCTAATCTTCGAAGGGGAAGGGGTCTGTCAGGAGGTTTAAACAAGGTCGGGGGGAGGGTATCTTTAAAAGATTTGCCCTCAGGACGACAGTAAATCCGCATTAAGAGGCTAAAGAAGATTGAAGAGATGAACTTAGGTCCGGTCCGGAATCATCATCTGGGGCTGGAGTAGCGGGGGGGGGGAAACCCCGGCCAGGAAAAACCAAAATGCCCAAAAGAAGGCCGTGTCTCCCTCACTCCGGAGAAATCTTAGGAAGATCGAAGGGGAGACGGACTCTTAAGGAGGTTGGGGGTGGCTCTTGGGGTAGGGGGCTCGGACAGCAGTAAGATGAATCTAAGGAAAAGTGGGGGACCGAAAAAGAAGGGACTTAAAGGGGTTCAAAAACGAAACTGAAGTCTAAAAAATTCAAGGGCTGATCAAAGGGCAGAAAGGGACTACCAGGGGGAAAATGAATGCTCGGATTTTTACTCCCAAAAATTGAAAAAAGGGCCCCTGGAGGCCCCTATTCGGTGGTCACCAGATTCGGGGGAGTTTGGAAGGGAAATTCTTTCCATAAAAAAACGGGGGGGGGGCGACATGGTGGGGGGGGGGGTAAAGATACTCCCAGGAAAATTTATCTGAAAGGAAAGGGAAGAGGGGGCAAGGAGGGTTTTTGTAAGGGGGACTTGGAATTCCTTAGTGGAGGTTTTGACTAAGCGGTGGGGGAAAATTACGGAATCCGGGGGGGAAACTGATAATATCCTCACTAAATTCAACCGAATTATAAGAAGAATCGAAAATTGCAGACACTACGGGATGCTTTGGGGGGGGGTTCAAGGGTTGGGGGAAAACGTCGAGGCGCTGTTTCCATCTGTAAAAGAACGAAAAATAGCCAAGATTAAAAGGAGGGCACTGGGGGGAAAAAGAGGAAAAACTCTCAGGTCCCTTAAAGAAAAAAAATCCTGAAAAAACTTCATAAGCTCCAAAGGAACTGATTACAACACGGAGAACTCTTCATTTCTGGGTCCAGGGGTTGAGTCACAGGGTTCGAAAGTTTTTTAGGGGATGTGCGGGGGGAAGGTTTTACATATTGGAAACCAAGTCGGAAGGGTTAAAGGGAAGCTTATACTTTGAGGTTGGCGGAGTACCTTGAAAAACACAAAGGTAACTGAAAAGAGATCACTCCCTAATTCTATTTTCGACCGGTCCTAACGGGACATTAAAGGGGGTGAAACACCGACTACCATTTTATACTGAAAAAAAGGGGTCTTTACTCTCTCCAGATCTTCTGGGGATAAGGAGAAGTCGTCATCGAGTCAACGGTTTAATATTAAAGTCCCACTTACCCGTGAGTGGTCTCTTCGGGTGGATTTTGGGGGGTGGGGCCGTCAAAAACATCAGAAGAAAAGGGCTTGACGAAGAAACAAAAAAGGGGAAACGATGCTCCGGAGAAAAAGGGGTTCCGTGAAGCGCTACTCAGAAAAAGGAGAAAAACACTGGGGATCCAAAAAAAAACGTTTTGGACATCAACAACAAAAACCTAGGATCGGGAAGGCAGTTCAATATGTAAGGAACTGGAACCCGTCAGGGGGAAAACGTAATGGCTCACTGCTCTGAATTCCGGGAACGCTGAAAAGAAAACTAAGAAGTCCGACTTTCTTTCCAGAGGCCCGGGCATGACCGGAAAGTGAGGGGGTTTCAGTGGAGGAAGTGAATAAAAAAAGGGGTCACAGTGGATCCCATAAAACACAAAGAGACTTGCATAAAAGGGGGGGGAAAAGGGGGATGACAGTTGTTTCCCGGATTTGAAAATGTGGGGAAGGGAAAATCGTCCTTAACCATTTGGGAAACACCCTCCTGAAGTTAAGTTCTTCTCGCCCGGCATTTAACAAGAAAAAAAGAATTTCGTCCCTTTGGCTGAAAAAGGGATACTGCCGAGGAACCGAACAAAAAAGAAAAAGGGGGGGATCCTCAGGAAAAAAACGGGAGTCTTCTCCCCATTCTCTGATGCCCGGAGGGAATGAAAAGGGGACCGCTCCAAGACCCATTGGGGGGGGCTGGGGGTATGTATAAATTTACCTCAAAGGAGAACTAACTGCTTTGCTTAGGAAAAACATGAGAAAAGAAAAATGAAGGATCCAACGGTACAAAAAAGGAATGGGGGTCCGAGAAGAAACTTGAAAAGGGACACGGTGAATCGAGGGCTCCTGAGGTTTAGAGGCATTTGAAAACCCAAAAGGGGGGAGGGGAAAGTTGCCTCACGGAAAAAAGGGTAGTATCTATGAAAAGGGTCTGGGTGAAGAGGTAAAGCAAAAGTTTTGAAGAAAGGGGTGCTGGGAAATCCAAGGTCCACCAAAGGTAAAAATCGAAGGCTGAAGAAGAAGTGGAAGAATTCTGATGGAATTTACTAACAGGGAAAGGAACGGAGAGGGAATTACTGTAAAGGATGGAGTTTGAGGAAAAGTCGAGGGGTTTGTTCCCTCAATTGGGGGTCGGACTACTGTGTGGGATCTGGGGAGGGGTGAAGTAAGGGAAAACCCGAGATAAGGAAAGTCGAATCCGCAATTTAAAAACGAGGATGGGCACCACTTACGGGAGGGAAGGAAAAAAAACATCGACGGGAAAATTAATTCTAATCAAAAGAGCCGATTGAAAAGGAGGGGACTGACGGATTCCTTGGGGCGGCCCTTTAAGTTTAGATGGTCAATAAGGTAGGAAGGGGATGGGTTACGGGGGACTTTAAAGGGGGGGGGGATGGAAATGGGGCTTTCCCTTCCGTGGGGTTCAATTTTTGGGAAAAACTATTGAAAGGGTGCCCTCACACCGGAAGGCATTCCCTGAGAGATCTGAACATAAAGAACCAAAAGGAACCTCAATGTTTGAAAAAAGGGGGCGCGGGCCGTACCCAGAGCGATAGTCCCGAAGGAATAAAATGCAGAAAGAGCTTTGGGAAGTTAACATAGTGCATGAGGTAGTTGAATCTCTTAGGAGATTCTCTAAGAAGGCGATCAGCGAAAAAGCCATAGACAAAAAAAAAGCTCAAAGAGGAAAAAGTCAACGAGGGGTCAATGTTTCTTCTTACGTTTAGGGAAAGATTGGGGGAAACTTCGGGGAAAAAATACCAGAAAGGTAGACTCAGCACAGGACACCCAAGGCTGCGAAAGGCAAGCGGAAATGGGAATGCCAGGAGGGAAGGGGGGGGTCACGGAAGGGGGGGTCTCGAACGAAGGGGGGGCTACAACGCTTGGGGGGGCCCGGAGGGGCCAGAGGTAATGCATAAAAAAAAAGGTTTGGAAAGAATGAAGACATGAAAAAAGGGGGGAGACCCGGGGGAAAAAATTTTTCGGGGCCCGAGGCCCACGTGGGCCAAAAGGGCGGTTACAAATTGCGGAAAGCTAAAAGGGGAGAGGAGAGGGTTGGGGGAGGCTCAAGAGGTGAGAAAAAGAAAAAGAAAATGGAAAAAAAAAAGAAGAAAATATTGAGGAGCTTCTTAAACATCGTCCTGGATCAAGTGGAAGGCCAAAACGAGGGGAACCCAAAGGGGCTTAGTCGGTGTGCCAGAAGCCAACGAAAAGTTCACCGTCCAAAAGCACTCAATCTCGAAAGAGAGGGGAAGTTCCGAGAACTGGAGTCGAAGAAAAAAAAGGGGGAAGGAAGTGTAATGGGAGGGACACGAATAATTCAAGGAAAAAGGGGAAAAATCTGAGGGAAGGGGGGGTAATATAGTAAGAGGTTTGAACCAGAGGAATGGTCTCATCAATAGAAAGGGAGAGCTTCGTTGGAAAAAGTACAAATGCAAAAGAGGAGAAAAGCCAAGGATACCAAGGAGTTCGCAGGCCCTGGGAAAAAAAAGCGCTTCCGAAAAGGGCGGGGATTGAAGGTCGGGGCATGCAAAAAAACGGTCCAAAAAAGGGGGACTGGAGAACGAGGGTATCGAAAAAGGCCCAGGGGAAAATTTATGGGGATACAGGAATCCTGAGTCAAAAGTGACCGATGAAGGAGGAAGGAACTGAAACCGGGAGGTGTATGTGAGGGGGATCCTTCAGAATGGAATCTGACTGAAGCCTTAGTACTTTTCTTGGAATACTATGACTGCGGGAAGGGAATCGCACAAAGGGAATCACTTCCTGGACGGAAAAAGACAGATTTTCATGGGGGGGGATTTCGCGGGGGGGAAAGCAGCGAAGGAGAAATGACGAAGAAAGCCTCGCGGGGAGTAACCGGCCAGCTGTACAAACGTAGATCAAAGAGGATAAAAAGACCAAAGAAAAAGGGACTCGAAAACTTTAAAAAAAAAAACGACGTTGTATTTGTCATGTTTGTGGGTATTTGCAAGTATGGTTAAGGGGGAAGTTGTAACTGTACACTCGAAGAAAAAATTATACATTTCCCTTATAAGGAACCAACGAAAAAAAAACCTTAAAGACCTGAAAAATCAAAGACTCAAAAAAAAAAAAAGAACCTTTTCGGTAGTCTAAAAGGAAAAAACTCCGGGAGGAAAACTGCGGGGTGATCGAAGGAGAAGGGGCAGAAAAAGGTTCGAAGAAATAGATTACTGGTAAGATGTAACTCAGATCGGGGAGGAGGGCGCAAAAACGGATCTGGAACTGGGAAAAGATGTAGCTTATCGAGGAAAAAACGAAAAAAAGAAGTCAGGTTTGCGAGAACTCGAAAAAAAAAAGGTCAATTCGAAAAAACTCATGGAATCCATTAAAAGACGGAAATGGAGTGGATCAGCTAAGGGTTTCGGGGAACACACCTCAAAAAAATAGATGAAAGGGGGACTTGTAATGAAAACTTAACCTTGATATTCACGAAGAAAGAAGGTTTTGAACCAAAACGCTTGAAAGCTAATCTTTCAAGAGTTGAACGAAAACGTTTCAAGAGGTGGATTGACAAGGGGAAAAAGTGAGAATAATGTAAAAAAAGGGAAGCAGGAAATCAGGGATAGTAGGTTCAAAAGTGAACAAAGATTAGGGTCCCCAATGAAAGGGGGGGGAGTCGCAGCAGGGAAAGGGGGGGTCTTGGGGTGGTTGGAAAAAGGGAAAGGGGAAGGAAAATTGGGGAAATTCATCAAAAGGGGAAAAAAAAGAAAAACCATGTCAAGTCTCCGGGAAAGTAGGCCCCTCAGATAAAAAAGGAAAAGAAATCACCAAAAAAACGAAAGAGGGAGGGGAAAAACAGGTGGTCGAAGGGTTCCAAGAGGAAAAGCGCAAGAATCCGGCCGAGATTCGTGAAGGAGGACAAACGAGGAAAAAACGTAAAAAAAGACGGGGTTCACTCTTCGGGGAACTAGACACAGGGAGGAACCCCAGGGGGGTCTCAGGAGGGCTGTCAGGAAAAGACGGGAAAATATTGAGTGTTGCCTTACGTCAAAGGAATGTAAGGGAAAAGGCTTTCCAAACGAGAAAAAGGGAATGCTCGGTTTTCAGGACGCGGAATAGAGGGAAAAAGGCGGTTAACGGGAAGAAACAGAGGGGGGAAGAGTCGGTCCCTTACTAAATGAGCCGGAAGAAGCTCAGGAAAAACGACGAGGAGCAGAAAAAAAAAAATCGGTGGGAGAGGAACTCGGGGAGGGGGGAACGACTGGGGAAAAGCAGGGTGGGATTCTTCATGGCTGGGGGAAGGCAGTTTCAAGGAAGGTCTTTTTAAGGGCGGCCATCGACAGCTCAGGGGGAGAAAAAAACCAAAAATAAAAGCAGGCGACTTCTGTGGCCAAAACAGAAAAGGAAATTTCGCATCGGGGGGGAAGAGAAAAGGGGGAGGCTAATTCCCTGGGAAACCAACGGGTCTTCTTACTACAGCGGCCTGGAGAGAGAGCAACACTGTAGGAAGAACATCTAAGGGGGGAGGTAGCAAGCTTTTAAAGATGGGTTCATGGAACCAGCAGTTGAGGACGTAAATTTGAAAGGGGAAAAAAAAGGGGTTTTGGGGGGAACCAGTAAAAAATCAAGTCAAAAACACACAGAAAGGAAACGGGCCTGGGCTACAAAGGAAGAGAAAATTGGACATGAGAAAAATGATTTGCGGGGAATCCACTACAGATACTTTCTGTGGAATGTTCGGTTAATGGGCATAGGGGCGAGGAAAGAGGATACCCTTCAATTCCCCGCGAACCTCCTGACTAAGTTCTGAGGGGCGAAAGAAGGAAAAGGGGGACACCTCGCGAATCGAAAAACGGGAAGGCTCTGTTTTTAGTAAAGGAGAGAACGGGGAGGGAGTGCTCGGGTCAGCGGATTCTTTTGGAGAGGTCTGATGACCTGCCAGAAAACACAGGCAGGGGCGGAAAATTAGGAACTTGGCGGAATTCCCTGAAAACTGAGACCCGAAAAGATTAAGAGTACAATGAGTACAAAGATAAGAAGTTATGGTTGATAGGCATGTGCGAGGAGGGAATTGAAAAAAGGCTTCTAAAAAAAAGTTTTTTGGACCTTCTGTCTCGCCAAGAATAGAAAAGACAAAAAGGAAGTGGGGGGGGATTAATCAAAAAAAAGTTCTTCCAAATACTTTAAGGATCAAAGGAATTCTGGGCGGGGGGGGTTAGGTTGTACGGGAAAGGGGTCTGGGAAAGAGCAGAAGGTTGAAAGAATTTAGGCTGTGGAAGAAAGGAATGGTCGAATTGGAAGGGTAAGCAACTTTACCGTCCGAGATTGGAAAGTTCGGGAACCACAAATCGAAAAGGAAAACTGTCGCCCATCAGACATAGAAACACAAAAGGAAACCACAAAGGTGTAGGATAGGGGAAGGGATTCTTTGCCTCTTCATTCGGGGAGGCTGGAATTAGGAGGGGAGGCTTGAACAAGGTTTTAAACGGAGCGAAAAACAGACAATGAAAGCTTCGTCTGAAGGGATGACTTCACTCAACTCTAACTGAAAAGGGTGGAAAGGGGGGAGTTTGGAAACGCCTTCGGCGAGGAAACTAAGGGAGGGAAACCTCTCCCTTAGACAGAACTCAAAAGATCAGTAAGGAGGAGGAATAGTAAACTAAAGGAGAGCTCAAGATTGGGAGACAGTAAGGAACAGTCGGCTGAAAAAAAGGAGGGAAAACCCAGGGGGGGTCACCAGGTTAGAAAAGGAAAGACGGAAAAAACCCGGTTGGGAAGTGAACGCATCCAGAAGAAGCCAACCACACCAAATCGGAACCAGAGAAAAGACCATTGATAATCCCGGGGAAAAATGTCGTAAGAAAGGAAAGCTGGATGTTCTGGGGGAAAGAGGCGCGAAAGGTGGGTCCACTTCAGCAGGTAGGTGGAGCGCCGCAGGAAAAGTCCGGGAAAAGGCTGGGAGGGAGCGAAAAGGAAGGAGTTCCTTCTTCACCAGAAGAAAAAGATGGTGACCCGGAGCGTGGAAGAAGGGGGGGATCAAAGAAACGAAGCGGGGGTAACGGCACCTAATTGAGGTAGGAACTAGGTGGGAAAATGAAGGAAAAATCATTAAACCCAGAGGAGAATGGACGGAATCGCTACCAAGGAGAAACAACGGAAAGGGAAAAAAATACTTCATAATGCGAGCTGGGCAAAAGAATGGTGTAGGTCACTGAATTTCCACCAGTCAGCAAGAAGGGAGAAAAGAACTTAGGGGAAAAAGCAAGGTGGGAAAAAGAACTCTTAGGTTCAACCGGAAAAAAGGGCTGGGTAGCAAATCCAGTCCCGCGAGGGAACGGACCGGGGGAGAAAAAAGGAAGAAAATACTCAGGGGATAATTTAAGGGGGGGAAAAGGAAAAGTTGTGATTCTCGGGACCAATGAGGGGGAAATTTTCCGGTTGAAGGTCTACAAAGAGGTTAACTTGGGTTCAATATGGTATATTAATGGGAAAACAGCCAAGGGGGAACGGAAGAAGGACTCGCAGAAAAAAGAATCCAAGGGGGGAATTGCAAACCCTCTGTACTAAAGGGGTCCGGAAGGCTCCGTGGAGTCGGACACCAAATCATGTCCTTTACTTGAAAACATGGGGAAACATAGGAGGTACGAAAAGATTGAAAAAAAGGAGGGGGGGGGGGGGGACATGGTAAAATGGAACCTAAAAGTGCTTTGGAGTTAACAGGAAATTTAGGAAACCCCAACGAAGGGAAAATAAGAAAGAAAAGTTCAGTCAAAGATGTCACCCCCCTCTCGGGGAAAGACGCTTGCACTCTTGATCCTTGAATCCGGAATGGAGAAGAAACTCAGCGATGCAGGAAAAACGAGAATCATCCCCCTCAGAGATATGGGGGGGTTCACAACGGTGGAAAAGACCACAAGAGAAAGTTACACTTGGGGGGAATCCATCAAAATTCTTGGGGGGGTGGAAGGATCAAACATGTAAGGAATCCCCCTGGCTCTCCTACAGTTTGAAAAGGGATATAGGGACGACGGGATTAAAGAATCTCTCAAAGAGGAGTAAAAGAGGGTATCTTAAAGGGGACCTTACGGAAGGATCATAGAAGGTTGTCGTGAGAGAAAGCCGAAAGAACGTAGAAGAAGCCAAACATGAAAAGGAAGAAAAAGGCGTCAAGAGCCCCAGTGGTCAAACAAAAGGGGAAAAAAATTTCAGGAAAAAGAAAGGGGAAAATGTACGGAGGAAATCTGAACTGGGGAGAGGGCTCAGGGGGCATAATTCCTAAAGGTATGGGAAAGTTAAAAAAAAAGAAAGTAGAGGAAAAAAGTTCGGGGGAACCGCAAGAAGGACTTCCTTGGAAGGGGTTTGCGGAATCAGTCACGGCTAAGGAAAGGGGAATTTTAGGACCAAGTCCACGGTCAAGAAAAACTTCAAAAGGGGGGAACGGCTAGCACAGGGACGAGTCGAAAAGTCCTGGGGAAGGCTGGGGAAGGGGTCAATTCTAAACAGGAAGTAAGCTTGGGGGGTGGGACGTCATGTGGGGGGAATCGATGGCTCACACGAACTTTAAAAAGAGGTCCGTGGGCACAAAAGCGGCGGGCATCTCCTTAATGAAAAAAGAAAAAAAGGGGGAACTCTCCATGCTGAAAAAAACGACAGAAGAAACTGCAAAGGGGAAAAAGAGGGGACTCGTATACTTAGAATAAACGTACTGAAAAAGCCCTACTCAAGGGAAACTCAGGAAAAAAACTAATTGAAAGGATCTTCGGGGTGGGAAGATGCGAATGGACGTGAGGCGGGAAAGGGGGGGGGCAAAGACACTATAAGGGACCTGGTATAGGCGAGGGCAGAAAAGAGGTCACGGGGGAGTCACCAAGACGGGGCGAAGAAGTTAGACCAAAAGGGCCAACAAGATGGTATACTGGGGCCTTTTGGAGAGGGGAGAAGCACTGGGGAGGGGGAAAGGTCATGAGGGGGGGGGAGAAGGGGTAAACATAAGGAGACGCTTGCCAATGGATCGGCCCGGGAAAAGAGTAACGGGAAGGGAGAGGAAAGAGCAGAAATCAAATTACAAACCCCAACCTGAACGAGCTGGGAGAAGCCTTCCCAATGGGATGTGGGGGGAAAGGGGAGTGGAAAAGACGGGGTTGGAGGGTTGATAAAGACCTCGAAACTGGGAGGAGGAGAAAGACAGAAGGGAATCAAAGAGAAAGTTGGAAAAAAAAAAGGGATGTACGCCAGAAATCACCGGAGAGGAACTAAACATCCAAGGGATTCAATGTACAGAAAAGGCCGGAAAAAAGAATCTTACAGGGAAAAATTGGGATCGGGGCAGGAGAAGGGGGGGTCATCGACTGACCCATGATAGGAAGGACACAAAACCAGGGGGA
>Ga0179593_1814808_pt1 | contig 22746 bp, 33 predicted proteins | sample CZODoug2_1_08_16_FD_185931 | JGI IMG/M metagenome (GOLD analysis project Ga0179593, IMG submission 185931) | Vadose zone soil fungal communities from Angelo Coast Range Reserve, California, USA - CZODoug2_1_08_16fungal (PacBio error correction) | ecosystem: Environmental > Terrestrial > Soil >...
ATTGGGGTAAGAGTAGGAAACAGCGCTTTGACAAACGAGCAATGCTTACAAGAGGGAAGACGGTACTCTTCGCTGAGAAGAAGTAAGACCGAATCGACTTCCTAAAAGACAGAGGAAAATAGATCTTTACTCATCGGAACATAAAGGTTAAGCACGAAGCGAAGGTCGGGAGGGGGAAGGAGAAAAGGTGGAAGAAAAAAAAAAAAACGTCAAATCGCCCAGTCCAGCATTGAGATCGAATTAGGAGAAACCGCAGGGCAAAGCAAATTCCAGCACTCGGAAAAATGGAAAAAACCGGGAAAGCAAGCCGATCGAAAGAGTGGGCTCAGCAAACCGGGGGCACCGGCAGAGGGATCGAAGAAAAACGGCAGCCACCAGGCAAGAATACTACTCATCGCCGCGGTAATCACGCAATGGCTCGCGACGAGTGTCATCTAGGGATAAGATTTGCGCAAAGGGAAAAAGGAGAGCCCGCCAAAGAAGGAAAACAGCCGATCTGCGTCCGACGTCGCGCGATTACGCTAGTGGGAGGGTTCCACACTGATACGAAATCACGCGTGGGATCGACCAAAGAAGGGCGATAATTCGTTACAGATCGGACAACACGGAAGGGGGTTGCGAAGTTCGAAAGAGAAACCGTTGGTTTTCTGCAATCAGGGTGCGCATGAGGCCAACGTGATGGACTGTCGCCACTCGGGGGGGGAAGTGTCAGCAAATGGAACTTAGCTCAGGGGGGGCGAGCTTGTTTTCGGGAGAAGTGGGGAGAAAAGACCAAATTCCTAATTAATCGTTATAGGGGAGGGATCACAGGTGACATACCTCTAAGGGAAATACAAGAGATTACGAGAGAAGAGGGACGCAGAAAGAAAGGAAATCAAAAAACCGGAGAGTTCGGTTAAAGTACAAACCGAGCCAGAACGGAAAAAAAACGGGGGGGGTGGGCAGAAAGCCCAGAACCAGTTACCAAAAAAAAAAGGCCTGCGAACGGCGGAGAGGAACGTAAATTGGCCGTAAGCGGGACGTGAAAAAGGAACAGCCGGCGTGCATCACAATCTGGACGGAGGGAATGGTCGTAGCCGGAAAAACGCGAAACAGAGGAAGCGGAAGTCAAGGGAAGATAAAAATGGGTACCGGATGCGGTTCGGGAAATATAGTGTGCGCGCGCGATGGGGGCAAGCGTCAGAAGGGGGAGGGGGGGAACGCGAAGATGTCTTGCTGCACCACTTTGGGGGGGGAATAGAAAAAAGAAGATTGAGTAGGTCAGGTACCTTCTCGGCTGGGCGGCCGGCGGTGCATCTTCCCGGACGACAGGAATGACGATCAGCGGGAAAAAAGGGAGGGGGGTCTCGACCTCAGAACAGAAAGTCTCCGAGCATTTAGAGAGGGGGTCGATCGGGAAAAAAAGGCGACCGGTAGGGGGGACCTCCTCTCTAGGAAGAAGAACAAATAGCTACGCGGCCTCTCATAGCCTGTGAGGAGCAGTGAAAGAAATCCAAGTCTAAAAAAAAGCGCAGGGACCCTGTCAAAACGAGCCTCAGCAAGGAGGAACGGCAACGGTCTTTCAGGACAACAGGGTGCCGGGAAATCAAGGGGGGGTCGCAACGCGTTTCCTAGAAAAGAACCGAGCGGGGGACAAGCGCATCCGACGACAGGGTACGTAACAGCATTCGTGGTCCGGTCCATCAAGACTCTAAAAAGACAGAAGAAAAAAGAGGAGGTGGACTTTAAAAAAAGGAGAAAACACAGGCATTGGGGCTCACCTACGCAACCACATTGAGAGCTAGATCAGACCTGGATGGGGATCCTTGGAAAGCTCCGCCGGTACGTAAAAAATTGGTTAAGAGACCCTCCGCTGTCCTAATCAGTCCACGTAACCCGATCAGATTAACCAGTGCCACAGCCCGACGGGGAGGGTTCGGCGACGGCTACGGGAAAGAATGAAAAAATCTAACCGAAGCTCCGAAAGCACTAGGGGGACGCGGATTTTCACAGAGAGGGGGGCGACCCAACGGCTTGTGAGTAAAAGAGAGGGCAACCCAATCACGAGTCAAAAGCCCGGAGGAGGGGACACAAATGGAGCTGATGGGACGTTGCGCCATGCGGAGGGAATCGCAATCGGGGATGAAAAGATCTCAAAGGAATCTTCGGTACATGAAGAAAAACAGGGAGGAATCGGAGTGACCAGCGAGGCCCATGGCGAGGGTCAAGCTTTCTCTCAGGAGCATCTATCCCATGAAAACCATGGGGGACGAAGAAAGAAAAGGACTGACTGGCTATCAGCAGAAAAAGACTGAAAGAAGAAAGAAGCAAGGATCGCATCGACGGAAAGAAGGGGGGGGGGGCACCCACGGCGCGGGCGAGAATGTCGTCTCAAAGGTAGGAAAAAAAAAGGGACGCGGGTTAAAAAAAGGTCAATCCTATTCATGGAACCTTCATCGTTCCGCAGAATTTGAAAAAAAGAGAGAGGACTAAAAGGAGAAATCGACAAAATAATTCGGGAACAAAAGGAGGAGACAAATCAGGAAGCCAGGGGGGGGGGGGGGGAAAGGGGAAAAAGAAAAAAAAAAAAAAAAAAGGGGGGGGGGAAAAAGAACCCCCCGGTGGGGAGGGGGGAAAAGAAAGGGGGGAACCACGGGTTGCCCCCAAAAAAGAAAGGGTGGGGCCCCCCCAAAAAAAAAAGGGGGGAGGGGGGTCAAAAACCCCTTTGACAACAAAAAAACAAAGACAGAAAAAAAAGGGGTCAGACCGACACCGGAGAACCTGAGCAAACTCATATTCTCACGACGTCTCTACAGGAGGACAAAAGGCTGAAGGAAAAAAGGGGGAGCAAGAGAGCAGTCGTCAAAAAAAAAGAGCGTGGTAAAACTACATCGGCCATTGGACTCGGAAAGAAAAACAACGGAGGAGGATTATAGATAGGACCATGGTCCGGGAATCCAGAAGTTTTAAGGAGGCGAGGCGCGGCATTCTACGAAATAGAAAGAGGGGGCTCAAAAGCCAGAGGCATATAGCCCAGCGGGGACGAAAGAGGGCTGTCTTTAATTAAATGGGCTTAAAGAATTGGAAAGAAGAAAGGCTGGAAGCGATTTTCAACGCCTCATGCTAACGTAAAAGGAGGAAAGGGAAGAAAATGGGGGAACGGGTTCTCAAAGAAAGTGGCTATGTCCGCTTCGCAAGTTCAAAAAAGAGGAGACTCCCCACGGACGTCGCTACGCGACGCTCCAGCCAGAGAATAATACAGGGATCAAACCACGAGAGGCAAGCACCGCGGCCAAAACACCTGGCGGCTGAGTACCATGTTTGGATCGAGAGAAAATTAGAGTGAGAGGGGAAACCAGGAAAAATTTGTAGAAAAATCAAAAAAAGGCTGCGAAAAAGGAAAAAAACCGAAATAGGGGGGGCGAGAACGATTGGGGCGATTAAAATGAAAACGTAAAAGAAGAGGAGGGACCGCAACCGTCCATCCTAGAGGGGACTTGGTGACAAAAGCTGCGCGAGCAACCAAGGCCTATGGTCGGGAACGAGGCTTACAGGGGGAAGTAAGTGAGGCTTCCTAAGCAGCGAGACTTCGATTGGGCCAAAACGACGCACCAAAGTCGGGATCGGGACTCGGCAAATCTTGAGGAATGCCCGGATAACTGCGAGGCAGGGGTGGGCAAAAAGGAGAAACGGGAGAAGTAAAGAACTTCTATGACCTTCCACATCCTGAGAAAATGTGTAAATGCCAAGGGGTGGGGGAACCATTGTGCGCCGGCGAAGAAAACCCCGGGAGAAAGTTTGGAAGAGAAAGAACTTGGCCGCCGACCACGCCGAGATTCGCCGAGCGATGAGGGGCTCATTTTGAGAAACGAAGGGAAAAGCTCGAAAAAGGGAACAGGAAGACCAATATTGGTAATGCCACCGTACAAAGTGAAAAGGAAAAGGGGGGCGGCGCGTGGCCGAGAAAAAAGCGGATAGCGATAGCCTGGACGTTAAAAAGAACTGCAGCAGAAAATGATTAGGGACTGAGGCGGGGGAGGACGCTCTACGCGTTTGGGGGCATTACATGGATAGAGGCCGGAGACACCGCGCCTGGACTCGGAAATGGACGAACTCGAGCCGGAACATCAATATGGGAGAAGAGGGGGTAGAAGGGGGAGACTACCTGATCTGACAACGATATGTCTCCAAAAAGGGAAGATGGCCACACACCGAGAAAAACCCAGCCGACTAGCATCGCACTAAGACATGGAAATAGGAAGAAACAAAAACCAAAGCGTGTAGAAGGGGTGAAAAACCAGATCGCTGACACTCCTTCGGGAACATAGCGGAGCCTCTAAGCAATCAAACGGGAGAATAAAGGAAAGGAAATCGGTGGAAAAAAAGAAATTAAAGTCAAGCACCGGTTGAAAGAACCTCCAAAAAGCCGGCAGTCGTGAAAGGGGAAGGGTTCGCGAAATCTTAGAAAAAGATGAACCTGCGGAAGACTTCCGGGAAGAGCAAGGTAAAGGAAGGTTCCTACCCAGGAAGTCAGACCTACCTCCTAAGCAAAAAAAAAGGGGGACTCAAACAGTGGAGGAGAACCGGTGGATGGTGAGGTGAAACTCGGGACACGCAAGGGTTTCCATGAAAAACGAAGCCTTTGGGGGTTCGAGATGGCAAAAGGGGGAGGGAGTCGCGTCTAGCCGTGGTTACTCAAACAAGAGGGGTAAACAAGGGGGATCAATCTTATCACATAACAGGTGAAGGGGGGAACAGGGTTGGCTTATGTTTGGTTATGCATCAATGAGGGGAAAAAAACGAAGAGCTGCTCCAACAAGATTAGAAGGACGGATGCGAAACGTCCCCCCCACTAAAGAAAGAGCCATCAGGTGGGTGGGGGAGTCAATCGAAAGAGGAAAAACCAACGGTTGATAAGCGATCACGCGATGAGCCCATTTCCGGGCGTGACGGCAAGGGGATAAGGCTGGTTGAACAATACCAGAAAAGCGACAAGGAAGGGGCATAACGAGTCAACGAGACGGAAGGTTTCCAAGGCCAAAAGGAAACGCGCGGCAGGGGGGCTGTTCAACCCCGTTGGAGAAGGATCGTACAGTGGAGAAAGGATAAATTAACCCTACGAAAGGACCAGAGGGAAGAGATTGGAAGGGGAACCTCTTCGCGATGGGCGCTTTAAAGAAACGGAACATCAGGGGACCCTCCGGGATCGAAAAATAAGCTATTCACAAAAAGGCTTTGGAGGGAAGGGAAGAGGTGGTCGTCTTCGTGAAAACCGGCGTGGCCGAAGATCGGCAGGAACCGAAAAAGAGGGCAAAAAACAGACAAAGATCACGAAAGAGGAAGAAAGGGGTATCCTTGAGAGACATGCGTTTTCGATAAAGAGAAAAAGAAAATTGGAGGAACAGATCGCGCCACAAGGGGAGGGTACTAGTTGGATTTCCAGGCATGAAAGGGGGGCGGGACAGGAAAATGGTCAAAATCGCAGGACCCGGAGCTAAAGCAGGGGGCGAAAGCAAAAGTCGCTAGGAAAGAAGCCTGAGAAAGAAGTTCGCGTTGGAATGGATCCGGGAGAAGAATATCCTCGACCAGAAAAAGTTGCTTAGGGAAAGGAAGGGAGGGGGGATGAAATGCGGCGACTACAAGCATGGAACAGGAGAAGGATGCAAAGGTCAAGGAATCGAAAAAGCGGGCTGCAGAAAATAACGTGCGGCCGAACTCAGGGAGGAAGAGAGAAAGAAAAAGATTAAAGGAAGATACTCGTGAAAAATCAATGAAGCGACATCAGATCCGGGAGAGGCGATAAGTTCACGAAAAAGAGTAGAGGGAAAGGAGAGAGAACAACTGATCAAAAGAAAGATATCGCGCGTGCGGGGCCACCTCCGGGGGCCCAGCAAGAAAAAGAAAAAAAAGACATTGCAAAAAACTGATGAAAAGGGATCAAAGAAGGTGCTCTGCCAGACGAGCAAGCAAGGAGAAGCGGCAGAGGGAGGCAGGAAAGAAAAGAGAAAGACCAGAGTAAAGAGTTCGGGGTGGGGAAAAGAAAGTAAGCAGAAGAAAATTATCGGTCTGGTCAGCCATAGGAATCCGATTTCGATTCAATGGACCGAAAGAAATTAATCAGCCACGAAGAGGAAGAGCTGGGGGCGAAGGCGGGAGATTGACTGAGGGGGTTCTTACCCAAGCGGCGGAAGGATTTAATAGCATGGAGAGGGAAGGCGAGTCAAATAAGTTCAGCACTAGAATCGAAAGAGAGCCCCAAGGGGGTTTTACCGTCAAAAAGAAGTTGCGGATGAGGTGACCACTCGGTCAAAAAGGGTTTGAAGCAAAGAAACGAAAAAAGTATGGGGGATCAATAAAAAAGAAAAGTTCGGAGGGAAGGAACCCAGACCAGGTGCAAGGAATCGAAGGGGGAGAAAAAGCACAGTTATTGCTAGAAAATCGCTTAAAGAGCAAAGAAAAAGGTGAAGACGATCAAATTCAACCAAGAAAACTACAAAAAAGTAATGGGGGGTCAAATGGGAACAGGAAAACAGCTACGAAGGTCGGAAAAACAAAGGTGGCTACTAAAAAAGGGGAATGCTAAAGAAGGTACGAACATCTTCAGAAGGGGGTAAATTGAGAATGGAAAATATAGAGGGAAAACGAAAGAGCTGGCGACTCTGAGCTCTTAAAAAAAGGGAGGACGAACCAAGAATCAGAAGGGGGGGCAAGAGGGGGGGTCTATTCGCTTCGATGCCGGAAGTGAAAATTTTTTGAGCGCATGGTCGAGTGGGGCGCGGAGAGGGAGAACTCGAAGAGACTTTCCCCAGAAGTGTGGGGTATGACAAAACCGAAAGTTCGCATTCGTTCGAGGCTGGGAAGAGGGGGGACAGGGACATCTTCCCGTACGACATTATAGGGGGCCTATCAGGAAAAAAGGGTAGAAAAGAAAAAATCGACCTCAAAGAAGAAGTCAGAATAAGGGAATGGGGTGGAAGAGTCAAAAGGCCGGAAGGCCTCACAAAATGAGAACCAAAGAAGCTCTAAAAGACAGAAAAAAGAAGGGAAAAATAGGAGTGTCGCAGGAGGGTAATGATATCGAAAAATCTCGGAAAAAAGTCGCGCCACCATGAGTACGCCGGCACGGGGCAGGAGAGAAGGGGAAAGGAAAAAGCACCCTCACTCAGGTCGAACGCGTGTAAAAAAAGAAAGGGAAGCTCAAAAAAGGTCAAAAGGATCCGCTCAATAGCGAAAGAGGTGCCTGACATTCACGCAGGTAAAGCGATTGGATATAAAAAAAACACAACCCCCCGAAGGCAGAAAAAAAATGGGATGGCTCTCCGAAAAAGGGGACCAGGGAAAGGGAAGAAAAAGCGGGGAGAATGAAAAAGAAAAGAGTGAGCCGGTGCAAAGAGTGACAATAACCCAAAAGGAGCAAGAGGAAGGTCAAAAAAAGAAAGAGTTGAAAAAGGGTGCCGGGGAGTAACATTATCCCGACGTGGCGACAAAAATTGGGAGGAAAGAACGAAATCAAAGAGGGAAGCGCAGGGGACAAAAAAAGGGAGAGGCACCGAACGACGGCCTTGTTGCGGGTACGAGAAAAAGCAAAATCGACACGGGATGCGTAAAAAAAAGCAAAAAGAGTGGGGGGAAAACAGGGGGATCGCAATCACGCGACAAGCATAAGAATCAGGGAAAAACCATGACAGGATCCTGTCGATCTGCTTGCGTGAAAAAAAGGAGAAGAGGGCGACTCCCTCTGGAGAAGAAAAGGAATCCTCAGAAAAAAAAGGAAAAAATCCAGAAAAAGTGGGCTACCAAAGCAAAGAGGTGCTTGACTAAGAGAGGCGCCGGAGTTTCCGGAGAAAGGGCCAGGACAGGAAAGGCGAAAGAAGAATTAGTGAGGATACAGCCGGCAAATGAGCAGAAAACGTCTTAAAAGAGTGTTCGACGCGAAAGTACCACTCCCAAACGAGTAAAGGAAGGAAGATTTGGGCAACTGACACGGCCTAAGACCTGCAGCAGAGAAGAGGGGGGGAGGGAAATGAAAACCGGGGAGGGGGAATGCCCATAAGAAATAAAATAAAAAAGGCTGCAAAAAAAGGGGCTAACGTCGGACCGGCCTGGGAAAGGGTGGACCTCGCCCGCCCAGGAAACAAAGAGAGAGGACATCGAAATAAAAGATAAAAAACAAGGGAAGGAGGTAAGAGATCATGAAAAGTCTATGGAGGAAAGGGTGGTGAAGCAAGGGCTGGCGAGGCGCAGGTCACTTGGGCGCTAAGGAAGAAATAAAAGATCCAACTCGAAGGGGAGGAGAATAGGCGGAGACCTCATTGGCGAAGGAAAGGGTGGTCACGAAAAGGGGGGAGAAAGGAAAAGGGGACGCGTTTTCCACTCCAGCAAGGAGGATAAGGGCCTTTTGTAGTGAAAACGCGGAAAGCATCGGGATTTACCGGTAAGGTCCGCGGAAGGAAAAAAAAAGGGAGCCGTCCCGTTTATGGAAGGGGGAAGGGAAAAAAGAAAACGCAGGCGGGAGCCCCTTGCTTAGGGGTATTTAGCTCATGAAGGAAAAAAAGAGAGCAAGAAGGCAAGCACCGAGGGGGAACCGTTGGAGGAAAGGAGAGATGGTTGGATCGCGAACGCATTGGATTAAAGGAATTAGAGAGGGAGAAAAAGCGAGAAAAAAAAAGGTCAAGGAAGGACCGGCAGCAAAAAAAAGAAAACCGGAGACATTGGGGGAGATAGTCCGATGTCCAAAAAAAAAAACGTAAAAGGACAACCATCTAAGTCCTTTTGTAAAAATTGGTAGAACGCGGCGGCGAAACAAGGCCGTTTGTCGCACGCCCTGAAAGAGAGAGAAGACCTGAAGCGTTTTCGGGGGAGGGCGAGAGGGCCATTAGTAAAAAAAAAAAATCGGAGAAGAGGTTCAATTGGGGGCTCTGGACACGGGGAAAGGACGACGGAGCGCGTTGCCACTTTGAGATAAAGAGTCGCCAAACCGGCTCATCCAGGCCGCAAGGGGGAAAGAGAGTCCTGCGGGCAAATTTGGGAAAAAAAAGTTGACCAAAAGTTTTTTTTCGCCAATTAAGAAAAGGGCCGGGTAACTCGCGCACAAAACAAGCCGCCTTAAACGCAGAGAAGGAGCGTCTTCTAAAGAGCAGGGAGGGCCAGGGGAACGCGAAGGGCTGAGAGAGATCGCGAACGCGTTAAGGGGGAACGGAGCACAGGGGGGTTCCTGAATACGGACGTTGAAAAAAAAAGGGGGAAAAGGGCCGCACCGAGATTTGAGAGGGAAGTCCCGGGGTCAAGAAAATCTTTCCTCGACATGTTGAGGCTCAGGGGGGGGCGGCAGGATGAAGAGAAAGAGAATTGTTTGAACCCAACGTCCATTCATCGGCAGGCGCCTTGCTGAAAAGAGACGGGGGGGGGAAGAAACGACCGCGCCGGGTCAATGAGCTAAAAAAAGGGCAGGGGAAAAGAAAGGCAAACACGGCTCGCAGCCTAACAGAATGAAGCAAAAACCGAGCGTGGGAGGAAGGAGAGATCCCGTCACAAAAAAACAATAGAAAAAAAAGCAAAAAAAGAAACGACGGATTGGGGAAAGGAGGATGAGAATTACAATCTCTCGAAAAAACAAAGAAGTCGACTGAGGGGAAGAGGGGAAAAAAGTGAATCGAAAAACTCGAGACCTCCGGCAGTCTGGGGCTAAGATTCGGGAGAATCTGGAAACTGATGAATGGAAGGCTGAAAGAGGAACGGGGGGAAACTAACAGAAGCATTAAAGGCCGGGGACCAAAAAAGGGATTCCAAAGAGCCAAAAGGGAATCCGGCACCAGGATTGAACTTTTTTGGGAGTAAACGGTGGTGATGGGGAAAAGCTGGACAGCTAAGGCAAGACATCATAAAAAAAGAGAGGGGGGGCGGAGAAGCATCTACAGGTCAAAGCGGTCGCGTCCAAGAGAGTGAGCTGCCCGGCCAAGGATAGGTATCGCATAGGCAATGGAAGGAAAGGGATTTTATTGAAATGGCTTCTTTTTTTGGGGCGAACCCGAAAAGAACTTTCTCCAACAGAAGGGGAAGACATGGAGAGAAAGAGAACCCACCAAGTTTTCACTTAGTTAAAAGCAGACAAAACGGTGGGCATAAACCGCAAGATAAGACAAAAGTGGAGATCTACCACTGAGGAGGGGAAAGCCCATTTCCGGAAAAGGAAGCGCCATAAGATCCCTGCTGGTCACTACGGAAAAAAAGGGGAGTATTTGGGAAGAAAAAAAACGTCTAAAAAGCGCACGGCCGGGATCACGAGAAAGAGGGGCAGTCCCGGAAAAGATATGAAAATAGCAGGAGGAAAGGGGAGTTGAGAAAAAATGCGGAACAAAAGATGACATCGGCAAAGCCACATTGAGGGAGGAAAAGGCAGAAAAAGGGCAGGGAAGGCAGGGGTTCAAGCTAATCAGAAAAGGAAGCAGATGAAAGAAAAACAAAACCCTTGGGATGGACCGGCCGAGAGAGCTGCGGAAACCTGCGTGGAAAATGCAAACGGTTAAGAGAGCTGTCATTTGGGATAAACAAACTACAAAATCCAGAAAGAAGAGATCTTCCGGCTGGGAGGTGGAGGCGATTCGAGACCAAGAAAGGGGGAGAAACAAAAGAAGAACAGATCATCTTCCTTCGGAAAGGTGGATTTAAGAAGGGAGGGATGGGAAAAATCTGGAAGCGGAGACGATGTTTTGCAAGGAAGGAGGGGACGAAAGGCTTTACGGTCCTGACGCCGAGCTGCGAAAAACAAGAGGAATGGAACGAATTGCCTCGTTGGGGGGGGGGGAAGGAAAGAAACGCGAAGAAGAGGAAATAGTCTGCAAAAAGGGGAGGAGGAGCCGATGCAAAAATCGCATTTCCAAAAGAATTCACTTAGTCCATTGGGAGACGAAAGGGAAGGCTGACAGCTGGGACGAAGCAGGCAGGAGAAATGCACCGAGCACGAAGAAAGAGAAGGGTACTAATGCGGGCAAGAAATTCCGAAGAAGAGGGGAGGCAAAAGCTTTGAAAAGGGATTGGGAGGAAGAAAAAACGGCACAAAGAAAAAAACTAACAGAAGAAAGGAATCGCGAGCAGGGAAATCGGCCAGGCAAATTGCAAGCCCGCAAACCGGCAATTGCCAAGACCCTTCTTCATCAAAAATCGGGACGGCAATGCCGAGAAAAATGGTTTTTGGAATCAGATTTAGAAAGAAAAGACGAAAACGACAAGCCCTATTAAAAAAGAAAAGCGGCGCCGTTGTTAAAAGACGAGATGTCACGAGGGAAAACAGAGGTGCGACATCATCAAGTAAGAAATCTCCGAAAGAGCACCTAAAGGCCGCGTAATGCGTACCAGAAAAGGGCATGGGAGGGCTTGCCAACAAAGGATAGAAAGACGTATGAAAATCTTGATCTAGTCGGGATGGTCACAGGAAATTGGGCTAAGCCAAAGAGGGAAAGAAGGGTGTGCATCAGGGAGGAGAATGGCGGATGGCGCTTAAGGCCCCTCTTCAAATGAGGGGGTGTAAGGAACCAGGCACTAATCACGTCAGGGCGAAGGTACAATTGGCATTCGGAAGCCCCAAAGACAAAAGTATAACTAAGTAAAGGGTGCTGTGAAATATGAGAGGGAGGTTAGGCCTCTCTTGGGAGGGGCAGCAGAAGGCCAAGAGGTCAATGTAAACATAAATAGACAGCCTCCATAAAAACGGAGATTTTGGTTAAGGGACCCTACCCAGATAGAGGTTCCCGCGGGTTCCAGAAAAACAAAAGGGGATCAAAAAAAGGCCGGCTAAACTTAGGTAGGGAGAATCCGATGCGGGGCGGGTGGCGAAGCGCCGGAAAGGCACGTTACCGTGGACCAAAACTAAAACAGAGAGATGCTCGCAAGGCGTCGGGGTCTCGTTTCGACGAGGAACCCAGCGAGCGATGGACATCGCGGTGGGGGGACCGATGCCATGGGCGGGGAAACGGAGTTGAGAGGTGGGGCTTCATTGTCAACTGGGGGATCCACCAAATTAAACGCGACGGGTTTGGGAGGGGCACGGACTGACTGGGGTGAAGGGGAGGGTCAGAAGTAACGGAGGAGGTGCCAGGACATTCGTCGGATAAAAAAAGCTGGAAGGGGGGAAGAGGGTCAAACATTAATCGTTTTCCGGCAATGGGAGGAAAACCAAAGAGGAAATGAGACGCCGAGTAGAGAAGGGGGATGGGAGAGACAAAAACGGCGCGGTTCAAAACTTACGACGAAAGGAAAAAAAAAGAGAGGCGCATCCGAGGAAAAAAAAAAAGTCTGAAAGAAACGCAGAGGATTATCCTGAAACGGGAACGTCTCAGGCAAAAAGACGGAGAAAAAGTAGGGTCACCTTCACGGTCTGGGGAAACAAGAGCAAAAACTGCCCAAAACGATGGGGGAGCTACAAAGCGAAAAAAAATTCGCGCTGACAAACTGGCACAAAATCGTCGACAGAAGGAGAGCCGGGGGACTTGTCAACCATTCAAGGAAGTTGCGAAAATCAACAAGGGAGAGGGCCTTTAGGGAAGAAAGAAAAAAACACTGGGGTTTTCTATGAAAAGGCACCAAAAAAGCAGGGGGGAGGAATTCCATATACCGGGTGAAATAAGCTGAAATTAAAGTGAACCCCCTCGAAAGAGGAGAGAGAAATTGGAAGTAAAAAAACCGTGAAGACCCTACGTGGCGGTGAGGAAAACAAACAGGGAAGTTTTTATGCAATCAGGAAAAACATGGACGAGGTCAGGCCGTCGGAGAAAACCGAAAAAGGGTTATCGCAGCTTTGATCAAACAATCAGAGGAAAAACCCGAGGAAGAAGTGGAGCAATTAGGAGGGAAATCGTGACTAAATGCAAAGAGAGGGGGGTGAAGTTCCCTCGGCACCTTTCCGAAAGATTGACAAAAATGCAAAAAAAAGGAGGAAAAGAGATCAAATTCTCCAGAAGGGACGCAGAAAAACTCAGAAAATGGGGCGAATGCGCAACAGGAGGGGGTGGGCTGAAGGCGCTCTGACGGGCGGGAAGACCGGGGAAAAGCTCCTGCCATGAAAGAACGAGCGCATCAAGAAGGGAAGGGAGGAGAAAGAGAAAGAAAGGAGGAGGAGGAAAAAGGTCTGGGGGAAGGGGGGAGCGAGAGACCCCTCCCTTTCTGCCCTGTACACCTCGTTCACTGAAAACAGAAGGAATTGTCGGCGTGGAACTCGCCAATAAAATTGGAAAAAAAGCAAAGAAGGAAAACTACCGACCGCCCTATATTCGCTAAAACGAAAAACAGGGGGAAAGAGAACCGTCGTTCGCACTGAGGGCTTCACAGGTTGCAAGAGAAAAAGAGAAAAAACAAGTGGGACGTCAATCCGCTGACATCGAAATTGGGAATCTCCGCAAAAAACGAGGATGCAAAAAGAAGATGACCATGGTCTATTTAAAATGAAGAATCAAAGGAAGCGCGGCAAGGCGAAAAGGAATGGCTAGGGAGAAAGAACCAGAGCGACGGGTAGCGAAATAGGCGGTCAAAAAAGCTTAAAGCCAGGTGGGGGGGGGGGTAACGAAATTGGCTTTTCCAAACTCGGGAAAACGCCGAAGGAAAAAACGGATATCGTAGGCCGGGGGAAAAAAAACGGCGCAAGCAGGCAGCAGGACGGAAGTACGAGAAACCAGGAGATGTGAAAACAAGAAGGAAGAGCCGGCGAAGGAGGGGGGCAGTGTAGAAAAGAACGATTCCTGGAAAACGGGGCGAACGCATCCTTGTCAAAAAAAATAAGATGATGCCAGCCAGCAGAGGAAAAAGGCAAGCACCAAGGAAGTGGAGAAAAAAGAAGAGATGTCCAGGGGGGGGCGAGGAGGGGGAAGCGAAAGACGGGAAGGGGTTTCGAAAACAGTCATGGCAAGGAAAAAGCAGATCGGACAAGATCCGAGTAAATGGTTAGGAGAAAATAAAAAGAGAGAAAAAGGGGAAAATCCACCTAAAAGGCACCACGGGAAAAAAGGGGACCCACAAAAAACCACCCCCCAAAAAAATAAGAGGCTTTTGAAGGAGGATCCAAAAAGGGGAGGAGAAGCCACAAGGACGTCTGTAAAAAGAAAGCAAAGAAGGATGGGGGAGTGCCCAGCGAAGGGGGAGGAAGGATTGGGGAAAAGTCGCAAAGCCATCGGGAATCAGGCTCGGGACACTTGAAGGACCGGATCGATCCGACTTCTCTGCGGGATTATTACTGAAAAGGGCTTCGGCTCGCATGTCGCTGACTGAAGTAAAAGAAAAAGAAACGCATGTGGGGGGAAAAGCAACTGTGGTAGAGCCCATGACATTGGGGGGAAGGATAAATCCAGACCACATCGACGGTTTGATGAAGAAAAGCACAACCTCAGGGGACTGGACCCTTCAAAGAAGGGAGGGACGTGAAAATTGCCGATGACGGTGGCCAGTGCATCACTGTTCGGGAAAAAAAAGGAAACAAAAAAAAAAAATTGCGGAACTCGAAGAGAAGAACGTGGGGGAAGTACTGAAGGGGAGGGGAAAAGGACGCGGGAGGAGGAGATGGAAGGACTTCCGGGACTAAAGGGGAAAATCATCAAGGGAGTCCAGAAAAAAATTTTAGAAAAAGCGCGAAAAAGGGGGGGTGAGAGTCATGTGATAGAGGGGGACTTAATACCACGCCGGTGAAACTGATCGACAATGAAGACGGTCAATTCTCTCAGGAGAAGAAAGGGGAGGGGATACTCTTTTGGAAGAGACCGGGAGTCCTGAAAACAGATAATGGCGTATTAGTGCAGCAAAAAGCCCCACCTAAGAGGAAGATCAACCACCGAAAGCAACGAATGTGGGGTGAAAACGGTCCGTCACAACAACAAAAAGTCAAGAACCGGGGAAATCCAGAGAAAAGAAAAAGAAGGAGGGACCAGCTCGGGGAGGAAAAAAAAACCCACCCCGATTGAAAAATGCTCTCTCAAACGGTATAGCTAAAGCAAGAGGGGGGGAAAAGGCCATCACACCTCGAGCACCCACGAAAGAAGAGTCAGAGGAAAAGTCGAGAAAATGCGTCGCATAGGAACCTTCAATTTCGGGTCACTTAAAGGGAAGGGGGACAAGGCGCTTCTGCCCCCGAAAATCAGAGAGAGGAACTAGGAGTTTTTATGAGGAACCTTTTTTGGGAGTAATTTCGAAATGGGAGGGGGTCGGAAAAGAGCAAAATCTCCTTTGGGGGATAAGTAAGAGGAATAGGCGGGAGAGGAAGAGGCAAAAAGCCTGGTGAGCACAAAAAAGAGAGTATCGCTAGAAGAATCAATCACGCTGGGGTTAATTTTTAAAAGGGGGGAAAAAAAAACTGTTTGGGGGGATGCAGATACCAGAAACTAAACACTAGCTTGCGACAAACAAGGAGAAAAGAACATGGGGGGAGACACTCTGAAAAAGAAGCCCGCCTTTTTACAAAACAGATCCAGAAGGGGAAAGGAAGCAAGCATTCTATGGAAGACCGAAACAAGGAGAGGCTCGGAAAAGAAAATCTTCGGAAACTTTGGAAAGAGGCGGTACGGAAGAGTCCAACTTAGTGGGGACTACGATCCCACGCAAGTTTCTATCAGGGTGAAAATCGTCGAACGAGCGCGACTGAAGGGGCAGGCCAACTCAAGAAGGCGAGATCCCGTCGGATGTAGGGAATGCACGGGAGGTAAGAAAAGGAAAAAGGGAAGCAAACGAAAGGAAGGAAAAAGGATTCTGCGCAAAAAGAGAGAGTAAAAGAGCGTAAGAGAATCGGCTGTTAAAGGGGGGGGGGGGAGAATAGTCAAACGGTCTCAAAGGCTTAAAAAAGAAACGAAAAAAAGGAGGGGTTGAGGATACGGAAGGACTATGTTCATGGTCCTCAACCTGGTATTCCTATTTCCAGGTACGTCGGCGGTGCTGGAAAAAGGGGGGGAAAAAAAACACCCTTCGAGGGAGAAGCATAGGAAGCCTAGCCAGTGCGTTCGCTTGACAGGGGTTTTTTGGGAACAAGAAATATTTTCGGAAGGGCGAGGGAAAGAAAGAAGAACTTTATTTCCAGAAAAAGATCTTCAGGAGGGACTTTCTATCTAAAAGGAGGAAAGGAAGAGCTTCGGCCCCCATAGAGGGGAAGGTATGTCAAACGTAGGGGGGAAACGGAAGCTCGAGTCACCGAAAGAGGGAATTTTAAATTCATAAGAGACGGGGAATCGAATTAGCAACAACACAAGGGGGTGATGGGGACAATAGAGGGGGGGATTCAAACTTCTCTAACAGAAAAAGGAAGAAGGATCAGTAGTCAAACCGGAAATGCTAAAAAAAAGGAGGCACCTAACTATGGGAAGAAGGCTAAAAGAGGTCCTTCACCGAGAAGCAAATTTAAATGGACACGTACTCAAGACCAGGAAAAAAGCGAAGAAACGTTGGACGAGGGAGAGAAAAAAAGGGGTTTTATCGATCAGTAAGACAGAAAAAAAAAGAACTCCAGGTAATAGAGGGGAGAGATGGAAGTTGTGAAAACTTTCGCCCAAAATAATTCGCAGCAGGGCACTCCTGTCTGCAAAAGACAAAGAGGGGAAGGCGTCACAGACAGAACCGGGGGGTTGGTTTTGACTCCTGAGGAAGAGGAAAACGGGTACCGCTGTATAGGCGGGACACCCTTCTACAGAAGAAGCGAAGGGATAGCCCGCAAAAAGGTGGGGGGTGGCGAATGAGTGACTACAGAGGGGTCATAATCGTATGCAAAGAAGCCAAGAAACAAAAATCGCCTCTTAGTCTGAAGGGGAAGAACGGGGCGAGGGGAGATAGGTGACGTAAGTAATCGAATGAGGTGGAGTAGGGGGGGGGGGACATCAGGGATCGATAAGTCAGAGGGGAACACGGTTCTCAAATCTCCTGAGGAGGGCACAATTTTGAAAGGTGATCGAGTTGAGGGAAGGGTGGGGGGGGGCGCTGTCGCCAATCGGGCAGGGGGGAAACAGAGGACCTTCTAAGGATGGAGGGGGGGGTGGTAACCGATAAGGATTCGCCTCAAACAAGGGAAAAATTAAACCAGAGCTGTGGAGGGAGAAGAAAAAACAGAGCGACCTCTAGGGGATGAACGAAACTTGGGACCATGCCGCGTGCCTAGCAAGGCGCGGAGGGGGAAGAAAAAAAGGAGGTTTTTCGTGGACCCCGGAGAAGAAAAAGAGGGGTCCAAAGTGGAAAAAAGGCCACAGACAAGAGGGCAAAAAGATGCGTAAAGACGGAACGCTGCAAGGGGGGGAAGCGCAAATTGGGGGTGGGGACCCCTTGAAGGAAAAATCGAAAAAAGGACGGGAACATGAGCAGGGGGAGAAGAAACCGAGGAGGTCGAACCGAGCGAAATGCCGAGGGCGAGGGGGGGGAGAAGGAAGAGTACCGGATGCGGATTGAGAAGGAATGTGGGAAAAGGTCAGCGGGGTCGTCAAGGGGCTAACTGGAAAAGAGGGCAAAACCGGACTGTCAGGGGGGGGTGCGGATATCAAAGGGGAAGGAGTAGGAAGGTTCTACATTCGTGAGACTTGGGCAAAGGAAGGGGGGAAAGGGAGGGTGAAACGACCTTATCGGGGTTTCCTATAGGACTTAAGGAAAAAAGAATGGTAGACGATTCTGGCCGAAGGCAAGCCGAGAGGAGAGAATTAAGGCGGAGGGAGTCAACAACGGTCGCAAGTCAAAAGCCTCTTCCATTTAACCGAAACCAAGCGCCGAGAAAAGAGAAAAAAAGGAAAAGAATGGATGATGGCAGAAAGACATGGTAGCAGGCAGAGCGGACGAGCAGACCAAGTAGTAAATTCACCAGGGGAGCAAACCATCCGTTGCCCAAAAACCGAAAGGTCGCGACACGCTTTGACTTCAGACACCAACGAAGCATCCGCCGGCCATAAGGGTTCTCGCAGGCGTGGGAAAAAGAAGGGGGCGGGTATCAAACCCGCGATGGTCTGGATGGGAAAAAAAGAAAAAAGGGGGTGGCGAAGAACCAACAGTCAAAAAGGAAAAAACATTGAAAGAGCATAGAGACGGGTAGCGGTAGGCTCGCCGATTAATTCCGTCAATAAAAAAGACGCAGAAAAAACTAGATCTTGGTCCGGTCCAACGAGCATATTGAAAGAAAAAACCTGAGAAAAAGTGCGGGATGCGAAAAAGGCCCTCTGTTGGGGAAAAGAGAACAAGCGAGAAAGGCAAGAAAGGGGACACGCGGACTCTGCGTCCGACCCGAAGGGGCAGGGACGCAGCGGACGGGAAAAAAAGTAAAAAAAAAGAGCGAGGGACCAAATCAAGCTTATTTGGAGTTTGCGAAAGCGAAGCCAATCACGGGGGGGCTGATTGTTTACCCAGGGAAAACTCGCGAACAAAGAGGGGCCCATGAAGGGGGAGGAAAAAAATCAGACCCGCTTATAAGAAGAGCAAGATGTAAAGAGCATCGCAGGGGGGGAGAAGAACAACATGCACAAGGGAAGGGAGGACTCTCTGAAAGGGAGAAGAAGGGATGGATGATCTTACTGCAAGAAAGAGATGCGCTCAAAAGAGTTTCTGGAGATAAATCCTCGAACGGGGGAGAACGCGAGGAAGTCGTCAACATGAGGGGCGAAAAAAGACAAGGACAATCCCTGCTGCTGACCTTCAGTGCCGCAGTAGATGCAAAGATGCAAAACTAGCCAAAAAAAAATTTTTCGGGGGAACTCAAAACCTGGGGGTATGAAGAAAAAACCTAGATGCTACCGTCATTCCAGAGGAAGGGAAGCGGAGGTCATTCACCTTACGCGGGAACGTTGCCGCAAAGAAAAAAACTCGTAAAGGGCTGAAAAGAGCCCATTTGGAAGAGAGATAAAACACTACAAGGAGGAGGAAAGAAATGAAAAAAGGGGAAAACGGATCCGCTCAGGTGACGATCAAAGGCAAAAGGAAGATGACATTCCATGTCCGGGGATCGGCGAGCTCGAATATAAAAAAAAGAAGGGGCAGCCTACTTGGGAAAGATAGGGCGGAAGAGGCTTCACGGAACAAAAGGGGGTGGCGAACAAGTTTGCGTGAAAAAAAGTTAGAGGGGAAGACCACCCCCTCCTCAATTTGAGCAGTATATCGGAAAAGGGAGTGAAAAAAAAAAAATGAAGCACATCATTGAGGAAGTTAAATGTGAACATTGAAATGTGAAGACGACTCCGGGACTCAAGCGGGAGTTGATTTGCTCGGCTGGGAGAGAAGGCCATGGGAGGGCGCGCCTTGAGTTCGGGGCATTCTAAGTGGACTCAAAGCCGAACGCAGGAGAGAGTGCCTGGCTCGCCCAGGCGGCGGGGGATTTGGAGCATTGAGTAGCGTGAAGGGGGGGGAAAGCAAACAAGGCTGGGAACAGAAGAGAAGCCAAAAAGGGAAAAAAGGTTAAAAACTCCAGGGGGGGGAAAAGACAGTTATAGTCCTATGGGGCCGACCGAAGGAAAGTCAAAGAGGTTCAACGTCCACGAGATTGGGGAAATTTGCAAACGGAAAGGGGAAATGCGAGGTGGTCGGACAAGACCTGCCTGAAATCGCGTAAGGGGAATGATGCGGGAGGAAAGAAGCAGGGAAAGGTGCTCACTTCCCTATCTGTAGGAATCACGACCCGGGCGCTCAAGTGCAAATTGGGGTCACGTGAGTCAAAGACTCAGAGGGTGTATTGGCCACTTAGGAATAATCGGCAAGAGGAACTCGAAAAGACTTGATCCAAGCGATTTTCCTGCGTCTGCAGGAAAAAAGGCCGGAGGAACAAGGGTGGCGGAAAGGAAATAAAACAAAGAAGTTTTGATCTCAAGCAAAAGCCCTGAGGAAAAGGAGGGAAAAAAGGTACATCTGAGGAAGAAGGGGAGGCGTTTGGCAAAGCCGAAACTCGTTCAAACAACTGGGTCGAGAAAACCGCGGGGATTTCCCGCAAAGAGTGAGAAAAAAAGGGGGAAAACTTGGGCTCAGGAAGGGAAATTGTGGAAGGAGTATATTATCATGGAGTTAAATCCTGCGCGAGGAAAGCTGGAAAGGATTTTTTTCGAGGTTTCGAGAAAATTCGAGGGGAGGCATTCCAATAGCCGGGGCAAAAAATGGTGTGGGGGAAGCAATAAAATCCTGCCGTCAATGAGGTAAAAAGGGAGTCAAAGAAAAAGAGGGCGCCGTCATGATCGGCAAAAAAGGAGGCCAAAAGGGAAAGAAAAACCGAAGAGTCAAAAAGGACACAAGCCTAAAGTATTCGTGGCCGAGGAAAAAAACGAAAGGGCGTTTCCAAGCAACCGACAGATCGCAAAAAAATTGGGGAAGGAAAAAGAGCCATCAGTCGCTAAAGGTATATGCCAGCCGCAATTCCGGAGTCTGGTAACGAAGGGGACGCGATTCCACCACTCCGGCAGAAAGGGAGATGACGAGAAAGAGGCTGACAAATGATGGAACCGCGCCAGATCGTACGGGCAGAAAAATGTAAAGGCCAAACAGAGAAACTGAAAGGCAGCGGACGGACCGCCTCCCATCGTTTAGGCAAAGGGTGTAGACAGGGGGGATTGGCAGTGGCGCGGGACCTAGGATCATTCTTCTGTTGCCGGGGAAAGAAAAAGAAGGAAGGGGGAGGTCGCGCTCGTGCGGAGCAAGAAGGGGGGTGGCTGCCACAGAAAGATCTAATCCCGGAGAAAAATCACGCTTTAAATTAAGGAAGGGATGGAGGCGAAGCCAAGTCTTAAAATCTAAAGACGGGGAGCAAAAGTACCGGGAGAATGCATTGCTGGGCTAAAAAACAAAACCCAGGGCCTATGGGACAAGCTCAAAATCAAGCCGTGCCCAAGCCTCAATAGAGGGACGGGAAGGAAAACCAACTTGGGGGTCGGGGCCTCAGAGCCGGGTTGAAACGTTCCCGGGAAGGAAAGGTCTATCCCGCTGTTTGGGAAAGAAAAGGGGGGGAAACTGTGGGGCAAGAAACCTCGGGGGAGGAAGTGCCGGTAAGAAAAAGGGAGGCTCTTCTCTGGGATGCCTCAGTCATAATAGTAAAAAATGGCGTGCAACTAGGGAAAAAAAAAAAAGTTAAGCGTACGCTGCGCCCCCATTGAGAAGGAAAGGGAGTGGGGTGACTCCCTTGACTGGGAAAGGAGCGAACAGGTTAGAGAAAATCTGCAAAGGCGGAAAAACCCCGTTGGAGGGAAAGGAAAGGTTCGACGTCGGGCGGAAGAAGGCGGGGGGGTCCTAAGAGGAAGGGAATGGAACTGTGAGAAAAAACAACAAGATAAATTCCCTGCTTGATCGGCGAAGGGAGAGGGGAGAGACCAGAAATTTGCTGGAAAAGGGGACGCAGAGCGGCGGCAGGGGGATGGATGGCAGAAGAAAAAAGGAAAAATATTTTCCCGCGAAGATTCATACGCAAAGGTCAGGATCCCAGAGGGAAGGGGTCTGGAAGAAAAACGAGATAAACGGGAAGGGCAATCAGCGAATTTCAGGGGAAAATCGCTGGTTCGGCGAGGGAAATATCAAAACTAACTTAGGAGGAATGCTAGAGATGTATACGGCTCGAACTCGCAGAAAAAGGGTCAAGTCTGGGGGGCAAGGCCGAAAGGGGGAACATTCGCGCCTTACGGCTGCGAGGAACAACGGTACTCGGTCAAAGGAAGGCCAATGAGACTGAAAGGAAAGACTAAGTCTTCCATCAAATTAAGGGAAAAAGAAGGGGGGGGCTCAGACCTGGGGGAATCACATGAAAACTGAAAAAGAGAAAACTCTTCCAGGAATATCGGAGGGATGCAGTATGTCGGACCGCCCTGTCGGAAAAAAAAAAAATCAAAAAATAAAGAGGGATAAAGAAATTACAGGATGCAAGCCCGCAATCTAATAGGCAGAAGATAAGAGGGGGGGTGTCGCCTAGGCAAGGAGATCCGAATCCGGGTGAGAGACAACAAGCGGCTTAAGATAAGCGAACGCGTTAAAAGAAAGGAAAGGGGAAGTCGGGCTCTAGGGGAGAATGGAAGAATCAGGGCTGAACTCAATAGGTAGAAAAGCCGATGAACCCAGACCATGAGAACTTGGGCGTCACAAAAGTCGCGAGGGGGGGGGAATAGGGGGAAACAACGTACGAAAGAAGATGAGGGTTTAAGGCGAGGTAGTAGAGGGTGAGTTCACGCCAGGGGGGCTCAAACGAAACCCCGCCTTCGGTCTAGCAGGGGAGAAGCCGAAGGCTGAGATATGGAGTCTGATCTCGCCGTCACTCGCAAGGCGGGGGGTGGGGGGCTCCGAAAGGAAAGAGGAGTTGGCGCAAGCTATCTGTTTCGCGGTGAAGAACACCCAAATAACAACAGGTTTCAATAATTACGACAGAGAGAACACAGTGGGTTTTGGTGGGTGTGTTTTGTGGATTGTGGGGGGTTTTGTTGTTTTGGGTTTGTGTTTTTTTTTTGTGGTTTGTGGGGATGTAGACCGGGAAAAGGGCTGGGAAGATCTAACGCGATCCGATGGCACCGCACGGCCGAGAAGCCCAACATGTTACTCGTGACTTACCAACGACAGGGAGGGGACAGAGGGGGCCACCGCCACATCACCCCAGTTCGACCTAAAAAAGGGAAGAAAAGGTGGAGGAGGGGAGTAAGGTCTGCCGTTGCATATGCCCTGTTGAAAACCTGAAGAGACGTGCCACAGGGGGCTACAAAGGAATCGGGATATTCAGAAAGGGAACCTGAAAATAACCTTCAGGGAACTATGCGGGCCAGTTGAGCGTAAGGGTGCGGAAAGATTGGCGGAGAGGGAAAAGGGATCACTGCGCTTGTCACC
>Ga0179593_1512493_pt1 | contig 22745 bp, 21 predicted proteins | sample CZODoug2_1_08_16_FD_185931 | JGI IMG/M metagenome (GOLD analysis project Ga0179593, IMG submission 185931) | Vadose zone soil fungal communities from Angelo Coast Range Reserve, California, USA - CZODoug2_1_08_16fungal (PacBio error correction) | ecosystem: Environmental > Terrestrial > Soil >...
GCTGGACAACGAAGCATGTATGGGAGTACCTCAGGGGCAAAAAGAGAAAAAGGGGCCGGCGGCGGAGGGTGGAGGAATTCCAATAGCTTGGGGGATGGGAAGAAAGGACGGGGAATCCGTGGTGGGGATCGCATTAGAGGAAAAAAGCCCGGGTGCTCGGGGGCGGCGACAAAGATTCTCGAGCCTTGGAGGGTAGAAAAAATGGGGATAGAACAGAAAGAGGAAAGGTCGACTCCGCAGAGGTTAGGACTCGGACAGCCTATGTCGAAGTGGGAAACATGCGTACTCTTATCGAGGGGGAAAGAAAAACACGAAGTGAGCGATAGGGGACGTCTACGTCTCCTGAGGTGGGAGTTAGCCAGCTGATTAAGAACGAGTAGGTATGTTTTCTTAGCGCCGACACCAACAAAAAGAGGGAACAGGGGAGGACCTGAAACAAAGAGGGCTGAAAAAAAACGCCTGCGCCAATAAATTAACCTGGGGACAAAGGGACTAAACAAAAAAGTAGGAAAAAAGGCGGGGTAGCAATTTCATCAATCGGTTCTTCAACCCACAGAGGGAAGAGGGAGAAGCAGAGGCAGAGGAGAAAAAGAAGAGAATGGTAAAAAAGACTCTGATGATACCCGACTCCAACTCCTCAAACATGCGGCTGTGTCGGAAAACGAAAGTCCGACCAGCATGCATAAAAAATCCTATCACGTGCTCCGAACTATAAAGGAAAAAGGTAGGAGATAGGAAGGCCGCGCGAAGAAGGAGGGGGGAGGGGAAGGACTGTCGTCTCTTATTTCTCCGATCTGTGCAGAGAACATAGAAAACCCAGGCGATAAAGGACTCAACAATTCATCGGTCCGAAAAGAAAAAAACTCAAAAATTATCGAAGGGCAAGCTAAGGAGGAGAATAACACACGCAAGAAGACTGAAACATAGTCATCCTTGTTTAAACTGAAAAGCGTGAAATGGGGGGCCTGAAGATGACCTGCGAAATCCGTTCAGTCAACTCTGCCGATCAGAGACGAAAGGGGAGAGGAGGGGGGGTGTCCAGCCAGTGGTATTAGGAGGATCTTCCGGGAACCGTAGCGCCGCACCGCCAAAGGGGGGGGTGCAGTTCATCACCACCCGAGGCAATTCCCCCCCCACTTTGGTTGGGGAAAAGGGGAGGAGAGGAAGTATCATCTTGAGAGGAAAAAAGAGAAACGTAGGGTCAAGGAATTCTACTAAGGAGTGGGGGAGAACCAAAAGAAAAAACCAATCTGGAACGACCGATTGTCAATCGAATGAAGAGGCTCCACTATTGAACCTAGTAGAAAGACTGGTCCGAAGGAGGGGGGGGAGGGAAGGGGGGGGTCCGCATCGGCGTAAAAGAAAAAGAAAAGCCAGCCGAAGAGACGCTGGTGACCTCTGATTAAAGTCATGCCGAATCCCTAAACCCCCGGGGCCGAAGAAAGCGCGAAAAAGAGTAGAATCCACCATCTTCTAAAAAAAATACAATTGAGAACAAAGAAAAAAGATTACCCGGAAACCTGGGCGGCCTTGGGGGAAAAGCTGAAGGTTCAAAGGGTGTTTTTTATTCCTTGGTCCGTTCTCGGACAGGCCGGAGGGGCGGCAGAAGTCGGGCTACGATTCATCCCAGTCCTCTCCTCTTTCGATTTTAAAAGCAACAATGGAAAAACCGGCGAGGTGGGGGGTCAGCGGACCTTTTGAATCTCGGAAAGGTAAAGGGGGGACGAACCGGAAAACTTCTCCATCTTCCGAATAACAGTCGCGCGCGTGCGTGAGTGAAAAAAGAAAAAGAGAAGTAAGTAGTACGAGAAAAAAAAAATGGGACTTGAAGCTGGAAAAAAACAGCTGATCGCGAGCTATTTCTGTCCTTTGGGGACCGCTACCATCTGTTACTACATTGTCATGAGGAGGAGGGGCGACCGCTATTGGGGATCGGAACGCTTTTGGGGTTAAGAGAAAAAGGGGACCAACTGAAGCTAATAACCTCCACTAGTGTAGCCGGCAGAGGCAAAAACGGGAAAAAAAGGTAGAAAAACACCGCCCATTTCCTCCTTGAAAAAGAAGAATTTAAAAGGGAAGGAGATTTCAGAGAAGAAAGGTGGAAACTTAAAAAAACTAAGAAAGGGATATAAGGTATGCGCCGCAGGATCTTCTCTTTTAAGTTCGCGTAAAAAAGACTAGGAAGAAAAGAGGGGGGAGGAGATTGGTCCCCTGAGACCCTATTGCTTGAGAACGTGGCCGGGGGGCAAACAAGGCGGACGGAGCATGCGGCCTGACTGGAAAACATATGACTAGGAAGTCAAGCATCTAAGTAAGACTTGAGGAGAAGGGGGACCGAGGAAGGTGGAGGAATCCGTTTTTCCTCATCATTTGAATGAACGTACCAGAGGGGGCAAAGAAAAGGCGTCAGCCCGGAGAGATAAATAACTCGCCTGGAGCAAGCAGGTGTAACAATGGCTTCCACGCTCTCAGAACTCCCATGGACGTCCATCGGAATCAGCAGCGCAGAGAGACACAACACGGGGAGGGATAGAGATTTCAAGATCAAAAAGGGGCGTCGGAAAACGCCTGGGGTCAGCCGGTAAATAAAGCTTGATAAGATAGGGTCAGTTACGGGGCAAACTAAACTGGCTGCTGGGTTATGTGAGAAGTGAACTTAATCTGGAGGGGGACGGGGTTAGGGAAAAATAGGGTCAAAAGAGCCGCACGAAGAGATATATTGAGACCGGCGCGGGTTAACTTTCTGCATAAGATATTAAGGTAAGTACGATTAGGCGAATGTTTAGGAGGGAAGAGAGCGTTGATCCCCCCTTAGGAGAGCAAGATCTGGAGGGAAAGCTAGACTGCTTCCTCTCTTTTTGGAAACTTCCTTATAATGTACTATCCTTCAAAGGGAGGGGGAAGGGGCCTCGAGGCGAGCCCTGCGGTAGGGGGCGTTGGGAACAAAGGGGGGTGGACGGCAAGGGTCCCGGGGTATTGCGAAATCATTGCATTTTACAGTCTCAGTGACAAGCTATGAAGCGAGGGAGGTCGAAAGGGGGGAGGGTTATGCCCGTTGGGGGTAAGTAAGGTAGGGGGAAAAGGGGGACACAAGAAAGCGGGATGTGGACAAAACCGTTAAAGATCATCTCTGACTCAATTCAGCCGAATGCATTGTCCGAATTCCGGGCTGGGGAGAAGGGGTACAACCATGATCCGTGAAGAAGAAAAAGGGAAGCAGGGCCAGGACCTTGTCTTCGATTCAGCAAAGAAACTCGTTTCTCTCATGCTGCTGCATGAGGAACCGCCCATGGAGCGCCGGGTAGGGAGGAATGTGGTCCTCATTCCCATAGGTAAAAGATTGGAAGCGGAGAAAAAGGTCGTGCGACGCTGGGGAATCACTTCGTCGTTTGGGCTTTTTGGGGGGGGTCCAAAAGAGGAAAAGATGCTCGTCTCCCTTCCGCCCTTCCAAAGGGGGTAACAATGAAGGGTTAACAGGACGCGATGATGACTTTTATTGCTATTTCCGCGAAAAAAGGGGATGATTTGAGGGGGAGAATAGCTGGGGGTCGAAGGCTGACGCCGGGGGAGGCCTGAGCAAGCGACCAGAGGGGAAGGCGCGGGGTCGAACAAGAGATAACTATCTCGGGGGAGACTCGTTAGTAGTCAGCGAATGAAACGAAGGAAAACTCCCACTAAGAATGCCTAATTAAAAAGGAGTGAGGACTCGGTGAACGCTGCATGATGAAAAACTAAACCGTGACACTTGTCGTTGAGCACGTGCTGGTGTGGTTTATTAACACTTGAGGATCATTCCGTTGTCTTAGGACGGGGAAGGAATCCGTTGCGAGGAGGAAAGAAAAGATTACGCGGCCGAGCAAAGTCAGAGAACCCTGTGGAAGGGACATGGGGGTGGAACTCCTGCAACCGCTTGCGTTTCGTCTTCACGGTCCGGAAAGATCCTCATACCACGGTCTCAGAATGAAATGCGCAAATCGGAGAATGTCGGAAGGGCGGGGACGAAAAGGGACGCAAAAGATCAGAGAAGATCATGCCCAAAAGTCACTCAGGACGGACGCTATAGACCAAACACCAAGGAGAAGATGGCTCCAGGGTTTTAAAGGAACAGCCGTCTTATCTTGCCCCGGCAACGAAAGGGAGCGGGGGAGAATGAACAGACGATTGGAAAGTTCGTAGAAGTGCCGCAAATGCGGTTTGAGAGGGGGGAGAATCAGACGGGAAAAAATAAAAAAAATCCGAAACCCCAGGTACCTCCTCCTTGGCTCGCTAAAGGCGGAAGGTTGTCTGGCTCAGATGTCTCGTCCCAGCAGTGAGGTGGATCGGTGATGAGGGGAGGGCGGCCCTAATGAAAATCCTCATCTAGATGGAGGAGGGTCAGCCAATGAGGAAGTGCGGAATCCCAAGGAAAAGAGGGTAGGGGACGGAGGAGGGGCGAGAGCTGGTTGACTATCGACTAAGATTACCGTTAGGTACTACCGCCGGGTTCGGTTGGAAACACACGACGTTTGAGCAGCCGGGGATGAGCAGGGTCTCACGGTTTTGCTTCCTTTCTGGAGGAAGCGGTTGAACAAGGAACCGACACGGGTCACAACCGGGTTTGCGACTTCCGAAAAACGACATAATCTCAGTTCGTCAAAGAAGGGCAAGGTGAGCCTCCGCCTCGTCTAGTTCATCAAATTCTCGAAGAGTTCGGACGTCCAGACCGGAAGGGCACCTCAGTTGAGGGAATGGTAGAAAGGGGGTTGGGGATTCGCAAAAGTCTCAGCAGCGAAGGAACCGGTGCGATAGGCTTCACCTGGGGCAGAGTCAGAAGAAAGGCGGCACGGGAGAAAGCGGCAAAATAGCAAGTCTATTATCGATCGGACCGAAGGGGCCCACGACTTCGGGTCCCTGTTGAATCCCAAGAGAATTGTCCTTCGGGCCGCGGAACAGTTTTCACCCGTTATCAATCTCGTTTTGCGGCCAATCGCTCAGACAACCGGATTTATTAACAATGATGGGGCCGGAGAGGAGAGGGGAAGAAAACCCGGGTAAAGAGCAGGTGTCCTCTCGGTCGGACTGCAAATAAGCATTTGAAGTTGTCAGAATTAATCCTGGGGGGTGGGAGACGAGGAGCCATACGGACTCGGCGTCGTCTACCCTGTCGAATTCGGGAAGCGGCAACAAGACAGGTGATCGAAAGCCGGCGCAACCGGCTGGCCCTGCAGGCCTTGAACTAAAAACCCGCCTATTCTAAACTTCCATTCGGTTTCCCCTGCGAGAAAGACGAGATGCAGATGATGCTCTTTGGGGATACCGACGACGATGATATATCAAATGCCCTCTACGAAGAGGGGGGGAGGGGTGTGGGGAAGAGGAGGCAACGCCACGCCACACAATCTGGGAGAAGGGTCAGGTGCCGGGCCGCAGAAGCCCGCCAGGCGAAAAATTAATCCCCTGCCATCAAGGCTACTAAACGAGCTTCTTTGTCTCACAAAAAACCAGGAGGGACGGTCGATGCATCAAGCCCGAGGGGATCTAAGGTCGGAAGCATCACAAAGCGGATTATCCATTCCAGACCTATTTATGCTCGGTGGGGTGGTGAAAAAAAAAGGGGGGGGGGGGGTGGAATGGGGGGGGGGGGGTGGGGGGAAAAAAGGAATGGGGGGGGGTGTTTACCCTAATTGAAAAACTAAGAAAAGACAATCGATGAGAATTTCAAAAGAGTTCAGCAAATCATCCAAAAGAAAGAAAGACCGATCAACCGAGACGGGAATGGCCCAATGAGCGAGACTTTCACCTCTCTAATATACGTTCTTCTTATCGGTATGGAAGAAGGGGCGCTCTTAAAGAAAAGCTAACCCGAGGCGTCCATCCTGGAGGGGAAAAGGCAAAGACATCTGCAAGCGACTGAGGTGCGCGAGTTTGAAAAAAAGCTTACTGAAGCACCTTCCGCATAGCCAGACTCGATCCTTGGGGTATCTATCGCTGCCCGCCGGGTCTGACAATAGGATTCGAAATACGCTATGACAAGTGAAATCTCGCCGACAAACTGGAAACTCGCGCTTGACTACTATCAATGATGAACTTGTTACAGCGGATCTTCCGACCAGGAAGTGCGCCGACACGCCACGCGGTGCATTCCACCTAACAAGTCTACGGTGCAACAATCCACCGGGAAGCTGAAGGGCGCGCGCCGACTAAGGGTCGACTATCCCGACAGGCTTCGTCGTCGACGCAAAAATGGTGCGAAAGAAAAATGGGTGAACACAAATACCGGCTCACGAAAGGGGTCACGGGGCGATGGGGGGAAAAACATGAAGCCTCGGCCAACGGAAGACCTCGTCGAACAAAAAGGCTGAGGGCAGGAGGAGGTGGTGCCTTATTTTGACGGCAATCTCGGCAAAACTAGGGCAAAACAGATATAAAACGTCACATCAACCAGGGAGACTCACCGAAGGAGGACACCCGGGACGAAAAGAGCCGCGCGATAAAAACCGACTAAGGACGCATCTGAGATACAAGAGATCAAAAAGAGAAAAGTATCCCTGAAAAAAAGGAAACAGAGGAAGGGGTAAACGTGAAGGAACTTAGTTGAACAGAGGGAGATCTGGCACCTGCAAAAAACTTCCACATCTCGTTGTATGTCAGATTCAAGACGACGTTGTGAAAGAAGGATGGGGTGGGTGATGCCTCTTCCGTCCAGAAGAGGTAATACCCGGGTCCAAGCGGGAGTTAGGGGAGAACAAGCCTTAGAACGACGACTCTTGCGAGATCGAAAATCCCGGCAAACATGATCCATGGAGACCTGAGGCATGGGCTGTCATGGGGTGTCACCCTACCATACTGAAAAGTAATGAGGCTAATGCGCAAAAGTCATGATAGAAGAAAACTTTGCCACCTCCCGGAGATTTCCCCTCGCAAAATAAAGAAAGGATGAACGGAGTAAAAAAAAAAAAACAAGATAACGACCAGCCCACCGCCCAGTTCCTCGAAAAGGTTTCAAAGAAATTCGCCCAGGGCATCAAAAGGCCTACAGGAAAGGGCCGAAACGGGGGAAAAAGGACAGGTCAGGGGGGGAGCGAGAAGTATCGGCTCGTCCGACGTCAAGGCAAGCATATCACAATCTTAGAGGCATATCTTAGAGGGAAGTGTCCTAAAAGAAAAAAAAGAGGGGAGAGAGCACCACCTACTAGTTGGGGCGGCTAAGACGTTTATCTCAGCGGCGACAGAGAAAAGGACTGAAAGCAGCCTAATTAAGACAGACAGTCTAATCTATAAAGTCTTTTCTCTCATTTTACTATTGAGAACGTTTCCCCATCCCGAGGTGTCATTGGGGAGACCATACCAGATGGGGGCCGCAGGCTTGCGTCAGCAAAGGCTCTCACAAAGTACCGATAGAACAGGAGCAAGAAGAAAAGAAGGAGCACAAAGGTCGTCTCGAGGCGACCATTTTCCGCCTTCGCTTCGCTCAAAACAAGTATTAAAAGAGAGATTTCCAAACCAATCAGAAAAGAATGAGAACAGCAGCAGCCTTCGGAGGCATCGCGACTCAAGAGAAGAATGATCGGAAGCTGACAAGGACTTGGAACTCGCCATTTCGAATTATCACCGCTGGTTCCACCGGATTCTCATGTCCAAGTCCGCACGGCTCACGTATAAGAGACTGAGGTGGTTAAAGGCGGCAGCTACATAGGGGAGGACTTTCATTCCTCTTGTTCTAAGGGATATCCACAAATGTCCAAACCGGAAAGTCAGCAATCAAAAGGGCGGAGAAACAATCGACGCTGCGTGAATCAAGGGGGTAGGAGGAAGGAAAAGAGAAGATAACTTGCGGCTCAAGAGGCGTACCTATACCGCTTATCAATTTTTGGAGGCCTGCCCTAGGAGAAGTACATGGCCGGGTGGAAAGAGGGAGGAGGGAAAGTCGAGCTTGGATCAGGGAAGGGAGTTGATGCTAAGGGGGTGGGTACTGTCATCTCGGGGTAAGGAGGCGAGACCAGTGGCAATCTCTAGGGATTACAAAGCCGTGGAGCAGAATCGAGGAGAAAAGCACCCGCATGACCGTGTACGCAGACCGGCCAGACAAGAAGAAGGGCGATACGGGATCCAGCCCGGCCCGCCCTTGGCACGTCGGAAAAACTCTGGAGATTTCTCCTTCGCTCACGCAAGACCAAGCATTGAAAAGCCGGTATGATACGTGGCGAGAAGACAATACGGGCGGATAACCCCCAGTTCGGGGAGACGATGGAAATCACTGATCTCGGTGGGGTTCCCTCCGCTCAAGGGAAAGCGAAGTAAAGGGAAAGCCGCGCAGTACGTGAACCGTCACTGGTACCATCAGACCCCCAGGAAGCAAGGGTGAGTGCTGATATTGGAACGAAATTGTATTCCTGTTCTTCGAATTCTATGTGTTAGGGAATAGGCTAAGAAAAGAGGTTGGAAGGAGCCTTCAAGCGTGAGGAGGGCGACTTTCAAAAGAGTCAGATTTCGGGAAAGTCTCTTCTTCCAATTTCGGAAAACTCACCTCAAAAAAAAAAGAGGCCAAGCACGAAAGAGGAGTAAGGAGGTCTGCTTATGATTACAACAAAAGCCCTGTCTGGAGAAGGCATTAAGGTGTTGAAAAAAAACCCCAAAGGCGTCAGCATTCCTTCTTCAAGGGACAAGCGAGCAGAGTGTTCGGGAAATCGTAAGATCAGGGAGAGAAGCGAGTCAAAACGACAACGGGGGATGGGCAGACGGTGGGGTGGGGGAAATAATGCACCGCGGTCGGAAGGTCCTCCAGACTTTGAGTAATCCTCTGAGAAAGGGACTGAAGTCAGGAGAGGCGGCAGGCCAATTTTGGAAAGCGAGGAAGATCCTAGGCAACAGATATGCGCCAGTGGTCATTCCCCCTTCAACGCCTGTAACTAACGAACCAGAGGTGGGGGGAGTAAAACGGCAGGGTGAATCAGACCAGCGGATATGTCACTGCGCACCGAATGTATCTGGATTATTCCCTATGTGAGGGGGCAGGAATGAAAGGATTTGAGAAAAACTTGGGGTAAGCATATCGAAAAAAACCTATATCCGACTCCCTGGAAAAACTTGGGTCGGAGGGCAAGCTAGCGAAGGGGTTTGATCATTCTGAGAACCGGACCGGGATAGTATGCCTGTATATTTGCTGTCGGAAAAAAAAAACGTGGGAGCGAGGGCGGGAGACGTCTGTGCTCACCTATAGGGAGAGCTACATAAAAAGGAGATAGTTGGGCTTTATAATCCGCTTGGGGGGACTGAGCTATTGACATTCGTTCATTTAAAGCGATAGCGAGTTGCTGAAATTGTTTCGCCGTGGGAGGGGTTAAATCAATGGATAGTTAGGGGTAGACTTGCTGGAATGGTCTGCATTTCTTTTTGTGGAAGGCTGCCGCAGAGGGGTCCGGAGGGGAGCCGAACTGGAGAGCAGTTGGTGGAGGCTTGCCGTGTACATCACGCATGAGTCGTCGAGGAAAAGGTGGTGAAGTCTAGGACCGAGGTAATAAAATGACCAGCTCAGAAGTTTTTCTAGTTCATCAGGCAGGAAGGCCATACAGCGTCTTGGACGGGGTCAAATAGCCGGGCGATTACAGCGCCGATCAAGGAAAAAAGTGTCCGGTTAGTTCCTGAAAGGAGGGGGGGTTCACAAACTGCAGAAAAAGCGTCGAAGATAAGGCGGAAATTCCCGGCGCATCTGACAGCCCAGCGGAAACCGGGTCAGGGAGATATTTTTGTGGACCCCTCAAAGAATGGGAAGGGGTCACGATTGACTAAAACATGACCTGCTTGTCGGCCCAGCTAACAACACAACGTCGGAGGGGGGAGATAGATCGTGCGAAGAACTATCAAGTGGCTGGGCAGGAACCGGTGCAACGTACCTTTCACCCGGTCGGTGGGGGAGGGGTAAATCTACTGGCATTGGCACAAATACTTGAAGCCTGCGATGGTGGCACGTATTCTACTCTACTGCTAGAGACATCACTCGGTGATCGAGCAGGGGGGATCAGGGGCTGATCACGTTAGAGTCAGTAAATGGGGCTCAAAGTCACAGGACGCGAATTGTAACTCCCTCATTCAGAACAAGGCCAGTGAAGGGTTCTTGAAAACGTGCTAGTACACCGCCATGGGAGGAGAGAGGATGGAAGCTTTTTCCCGAAGTGAGAAGGAACCAAAAGGCACTAAACGCGATTAGGTGGGGGGCTCGGCAGGCCTGCCCCACACCCCTTGAATGGGGGAGGTCCGTCAACAAAGAGGGCCTTCCTCTCACTCGCCAATAACATTAATACAATCTCCAAGGGAAAGAAAAAAGAGATAGGGGGGGGAAAGGACCTAGCCAAGCGGTTCATGCCCTGCGAGGGTAGGGGCAAGAGAGTCGGGAGTCACCCATCTCTTCAAATCAGGGCTCATACAAAAGAGGGATATGATAAGGCAAGAAAGGTGATTTCTCACGAGGCATCTGTGAAAACACAAACAGAAATCAACACCGTGCGGCTGTCAACGATTCCTACCAAAGCAATATCCACGCATCCTTCGGGACGTACTTAATTCACAAAAATGAGAGGCCAGAGAGAAGCGGTCCTGAGGGGTATAGAGGGATTGGCGCGGGTCGAGGAGAAAACTTGTTGGCAGTGGCATTCCGGACGACGGGGCACTGAAAGTAAGCGGGGGCCGCCCAGCTCAGTTCAGGAGGCCAATCAAAAACGGCTGATCGAGGGCGGCACCGCCTCTGGGCATCAAATCCTGTGTTGCGTAAAGAAGGGACACAGGCAGAGGGGGGAATGGGCCAAAATAAGGTAGATACAAAGGAAATAGCGCCAAAACTGGGATCTATTTGAAGAAGGGTTATGGCCCTGTGATTAAACGGAGAGTCAGACAAACGAACAACGGGGGTAGGGGAAGAAAGAGAAAGCGAAGGCTAGAGTGGAACTTCGCACAGCGTGGGGGGCTGGACTCTTGGCCGCGCAAGAGAACCTTTACGAAGCCTCGAAAAAACAGGAGGAGGCCGGAAAGGACCCAAGGAATTCAGGACGAAATGGGTGGTACCACCACACTCTACAGCCGTCTAAAGATAAAGTGTCACGGCGAGAGAACATGACAGGGCTAAAGGGAGGTCATCAGAAAACGGGGCTCGGGGCAGGAGTATTTGGTAGGGGAAAAAGAAAGTGTGGGTTCCGACCTGAAAGAGAGCGAGCGATAAGAGATCGAGACGTGGACCAAAGGCCCCTGAGGAAAAACGGCGAAGAAAAAAATAGAGAGCACGGAGTCGTCTAAACTCGTCGCATGGACGAGCAACCAAGAGTAGGAAAATTTAGCCCAGACAAGAAAGATAACGTCTCCCTTGGGGCTGCCTGTCAAGGAGTGGGCAAACAGTAGGAGAATAAAAGGAGAAATCGTGCAGGAGTACAAAGAAAGTGAACCTATAGTGCTTTGCAGAGAACGGAACAGAACTGGGGACGCGGGGGGATTTTTACTCTAAGGGGGCCTGCTGCGCCAGCGGCTCGAAGAAAACGAAAAGAAAAAAAAGGAGGTGCGGGAGAGCAAGAAATGGGACGCGACCTTTGCTAGGCTACAGCCGCTGTCAAGAGAGATACAAGGAGGAGCTGAGAGAACGATGGCTGGTCAGGGGGGGGGGTCACCCTCTCCGGCTTAATGCGAGAGCATGCGGCTTAAACATGGGCCCTAGGGAAGCGAAGGAGCCACAACTCAAATGGAGTGCCCCTTTGGTGACGTAACCTCAACGGGGGAAAGAATTTAAAAAACAGGCAGCAGGAGGACATTTCCTACCCACCGACCCTTTACTCCAGCTGGTATAGCATGGACGAGAAAAGGGCATCGGAGAGAAGCTACCGGGAATGGCCGAAAAACTAAAAAAACTGAAGGGGTCTAGGGTCCGGAGAAGCGAGAGACGAGGGGAGGCTTCCATCCTACAGACTCAAAGATAATAGCAGATCGGAGAGGAAAAAGCAGCGGGGAGAGTTAAAGAGGGAGGACAGTGAGAAGTGCATTGGGAAAAAGAAGCTGGAAAGGAAGGGAAAGGACCGCTAAGCTCGGAATTCCTCCATATTCTCTTACGCCTTCCCAAGAGCAGGGGGCGTAGAGCTGATCGTGCAGGCATGGGGGGGACCAGAAGAAGGTGAGGTAGGGAGCGGTGAGCATGGCAAAAAAAAAAAGAGAACACGGGAGGAAATGGGAAAAACCTGCGGCCGAAAGGGAAGATCTCGCAGAAGGACGAGTTACTAACAGAATCTCAACACAGGCTGCTCTCACTCCATTGTCGGGAAGGAGAACCTCAAAAAAAAAAAAAAAAAAAAAGGAGGAAGGAAAAATAGAGGGTGTCTAAAAACAAAGGACGAAAACCTTTTGGGAAAAAAAAGAGTTCAAAAGAGTGCAGCCACAGGACAGAGTGATCGGAAGAGAGCGCCGTAGGGGACGCACTTTTCTCAATTCAGATTATGGCAGAATGACTCAAAAAAAACAGCTGTGGGACGGATTCGAAATCAGGGGAAACCCTGAGCCGCAAATCGATATACTTAACTACGGGGGAAGGAGGAAAGCGAATACGGGGGAAGGTCAGGACAGCTAGGAGAAGGGATCTTGAACGAAAGCTGGGTCCACACGGAAAAGTCGGCAGTAGGAAGTGGAGGCGCTACGAAGTCCTCAAATGGGAGAGCAGGAAAGAAACGTGGGGTACTATCACTTTGGCTAAGAGGAGGATAGATTCTTGGGAGAAAAAGGGGGGTTTAGGACCTGTGAAGGTAGTAGAAAGGAAATGCAAGGAAGGGAGAGGTAGAAGACGAATCAGATTAACTGGGCTGTGTAGGCGGGGAGGAGTTTGCGGAGAGAGGTGGAAGACGGTACGATAGCTGGTGTATGTATTGGGCGCGATCCGTTTCACTCTCGGGTGGTGAAAACTTTCAACTGGAGATAGAGGAGCAGAAAGAGGAAAAGGAACATTCGAGGATTAGGAAGGACACAGTTGACAGCAGAGTCAAAGACTTGAGCAAAGCTTGGGTGCCGAGTGTCCTTCAGAGGGGCATCACTCGGTCGGGTGCATACGGGAAACGCAACCCGAGGGAGTAAAGTAGAGAAGGCCGTTGGAAGCATTCGTTAACATAGACATGAACTTGGCTCTGAACCCATTTCAAACGCTGGAAATCAAGAAGGAGGTGGAAGTGTTGGCGGGGACAAAAGAGGAATGCGCTGATCTCAAGAGGTGGAAAGGACGACTTGGGACAGTAAGACTTGGCAGCAGGAAAAAGAGACCGGGGGATATTGTTCCTTCTTAAGTATTCTATTTTCAGAAACGAATCGTATCGAGCGGCTCGCTGAAAGGTGGAGGAGGAAGCAAACAGTGAAGGGTGCGGGGACCCCAAGAAAATCAGCTTGCGTCGTCGAAACGGAGGAAGGAAAAAAACTCAGATCCTCTTTCCCGTCAAGCATGTACGAGGCCGGAGGCATGGGGAGATACAGAAAACGGGGAAAAAGAACAGTGAGCCGAGTTATAGGTTTGGGGAACACTCGATAGAACATTAGGGATCTGGAGAATCCGAATGTGTAGGGATGAGGGACTATCCAATATTATCTTCCTCGTCGCATCATCCCATTTCAAAAGGGGAAGGGACGGGTGCTAAAAACTCGGTCGGGTGGAAAGAGAGTTCCGGGGGGAAAGGAGCCTCTGATACAAAAAAGGCTCCATCATTGCTTTCATCGCGAAAATTTGTAGAGACCATGGAATGACTAACAGGAGCTGCCGGGGGGCTAAAAAGAGTCACAAATGGAAGTGGAAAGAGAAATCACCCCAACCAAAACCAATGATTTGATATTGAGAACGGAATGGGAGGGAAATCATGCGATATAAAGGGAAAGCAGAGACAGGGAGAAGAGTTGAGAATGAACCCTCAGGTGTGGCCAGTTCGGGTACATTAATCCCGTCTGTGTGAAAAGGTACAGCTCGTCGGCGAAAAAAGGGAGATCCAGCGCATAAAGACTAAAAAAAGAAAAAATCGTAAAAAATCTCTTCTCCTTTGGGGGCAAGAAGGTACGGGAGAGGAAAGAGCAGGTTGAATCTTTTCGGTGGATTTGACTGGTCGCGGAAAAAAAGAGGAGGGGAGAGGGTGGGGGAGAAGCTCGCGGGAGGGGGTGAGCATAGCCCAAATAGAGAGTCTTATGGAAATTGAGGAGAATTTGAAAGAGCTGGGGAACTCTCTCCTCAGGCTGCTGACTTGCGAGACCGAAGTTGGCGGAACACGAGCGAAAAGAGTCGGGTAGAATTGCAGGAGAGGTCGGGGGGCTTGGAGCAGGGAGGAGGGGGTCCCGAGGTTGCCGGAAGAACTCAAAGTGGGGGCGGGCGCGACGCAGGGAAAAGAAAAGCTGAATCATCATTCAGTTGTAGACCAAGGAGGGGAGCGAGGTCATCAAAAGCAGGGGGGCCGCTCTGTCAATTGCTTTCTTCGCAGGTAATACAGGCAAAGTGGGACGGGGCGACATAAAGGAATGAGGGAAGGCGCGCTGAAAAAAAGGAATCGGGAATGGCGGAGATCAAGTGGCCGCTGGGGCAGAAAAAGGGCAGAAGAAGATGTCGCCGCCCTCAGGGAAGGAGGATCTAAAGGTCGACACGGAGGAAACACAGGAGGGGGGTGCAATTGCCAGAGATTTCCTTCCAAAAGCGAAAGGGGGACGGGTAGGGGGGAAGGGGCGGGTGCGCCATAAATCTCGAAAACAAAGGGGGATGGGAAGGAAGAAAGGGAGAGATTCCACCCGCGATGCATGGCTGTTACCCTCTGGGGGGGGGTTCCAAAACTCGAGGTCCCAGCGGTGTGGAAGCAATCCGTACAAGGTTGGGGTGGTTCAAACAGAAACGGGACCTGTCTGTCATCCGATGCGTAGGGTACCGCTAGGGCGCGAGGGATCACCGGGGATCAGCACAAAACACCTGAGACCGCCAAGCGAGCGAACCGCCGGCGCGGCCTCTGCTTGGAACAGCCGGCCTATTCAACAAAAAAACAATGAGAACTGGCAGGTGAGAGAGCGATAAATAATCAGGGAGAAGCGGGCCGATGTGGAGGAACCGAACCGACTAGAGTACTCAATTCCTCGACTAACGAGAATTATGGGTTTGAGGCAGGAGGAGGCGAAACACAGAAGATTGAACAGGGGCGGGTGGTACAAACCCCGCGCCGGGAAAAGCCCGTCGCCCCAATAGGGGATTGCCGCTCACAAGGCAACTGAGCTCGTCGAAAAAAGAAAAGGGATGCTCTCCACAAAAGAGTGTCTCTCGGGAGCATATAATCTGAGAAGAAGAGAGGGAAAAGGGAAATCCATATCAGTTTTTATTCTCAAGAGAATTCCGACACTCAAACACTACCCCGATGGACACAGGGAGGGGGAAAAACAAATCCCACCAGGAGAAATAACTGGGGGCTGAAGAGAAAGGGAGCAAAATTAAAAGAGACATTTCTCCTCTCTAAAACGAGGTCTGGGGAAGTTTCTCGGTTTCGCGGGAAAGAGGTCTAAAGAGGAAGTCATCATGGAGATCCTACTTAAGGGGAAGAACAGCTCAGAGGAGGGGGCGCGAGGTCAAGGAGAAGAATTCTTATCAGAAACCCTTCCCTCTCAAATCATTTTGAGTCGGTCGCTTCCCGTGGGGATCTGGCAACCGGGAAGCATGTGCGTCATCGATTCCATGACTCAACCAACGAGAGTCAGAAAGAATCATTGATGATCCCTGGGCAGATTATATTGACCCTTACTGGCGCCCACAAACGCGGAAGTTCATAGAAAAAAAGGTGAGAACCTAGGTCAAAACAAGGAAAAGAGGGATTGGAAGGAGGGGAGAGGGGAAGAGAGATGAAGAGTATCCCTCGAAAAAAAGAAGGTGCGCTGTACAGAAGAAATGCACATGTAAGACAAACCCTAGCTCAACACAAAGTGGCAAGAGAAAACAGGGAGGCTCCAGATTAAAAAAGGAGGAAAACCGTGATCTGAAGGAGGAGTGGGAGATGATTTTTCCGGGCTCACTTAAGCCGAAAGAAAGAACTAAATCGAGGACGGGCATTTCACTAGGGGAGGAGAAGGAGAACCTAGAGAAAAGGAGCGCAGCCGCTGATACCCAGAAGCATTACAACACAGAGAAGAAAAGTTCCAAAGCAAGAGAAGAAATCCCTGCTCCCGGCGACAACTTTTCAAAGATGAATGTGCTTGTAGGCATGGGCGACCCTGAGAACTGGGAATCTTGAAGAGCTGGGGACAAAACAAAAATGCAAGACACAGTGATTGAACCGACCGCACGAATGGGTAGCCGAGCGATGATGGAAAATAAGGGGGGCCTGGGAGACAACGTCTATACCAGGCTCACAAGTCGGGAAGCAGAAGTTGTAAGGGGGGGGAAGCCTACCGAGGTGAGGTCGCTCACAATGCAAACGGGCGCTGATAAATGATCACCATGGGTCAACACGACCACTTAATGAGAGACGAAGGGGAGGGAAAGAGGGAAGCGAATGATCGAATAAGGTTTCCCCATCCTCTACCCCGGCTCCCAGAAGACCATCATAGATGATTACCAACGGCAGAAGGGACGAAATCCCACCTAAGCATGGGAAGCATTGGTCAAGAAGACTTGTCCCCTGAAAAACACATATAATACTAACTGGAAAAAACGGAAACAAACGGAGGTAGAAAGACGCGTGCCCCCGGGGTCTAAGCCAGAGTTCAAAAAAAGATATCCACAAGAGAGAGAAGGTTCTAGATGCTTAATACGCCGAAAGGGTCCGGGCAAAGAAGAAAGTCGAACGGGCTCCAGTAATATAAAAAAAAGGATGAAAGGAAATCCATATCAGAGCGTCACAAAAAGAAGTCCTAAGAAGAAAAAGAAGAGCGTGGGAGGCAGCATTTTACCATGAGGTCAGATAGCTCCAGCGGTGATTGGAGAAACAGGGGGAGAACAGGAAAAACCCAGTGCGTCAGGCACCGGAGCTCCAGAGGGAGATCAAAGCTCCATGAACGAAAGGCGGGAAAAAAAAGGCGAGTGATCGAAATAATGTTTCGCCGAAGCGGATAACTCTCTCACCAAAAATGATAAAAATAGATATTTAAACAGGGCGAAGAAGAATGGCGCGGAAAAAAGAAAAAAGTTCGTAATTAAACTAGATATAAAGGGGGGGTTAGGGAGATGAAGGTTATAGAAGGGGGGGGTGCTGACGCAACAGGCACGCTCCATTAGGTCTTGTTGTGCAAAAACTCACCGCTGGAGGAAAAGGATTAAGAAATGAAGACAGGAACCCTGAGCCGCACGATCTCGGGGGGATAAAAAATCTAAAATTTGGGGGGAAAGAAAAAGAAATAGGGGAGAATGGCAGGCCCTATTCCGACGTGAATTCCTCTAGCTGTCCCCTTCACGGAATAGGCCGTCAGGAACGAGGGAAGAGAAACCGTGTTGGTGATGTGGACGAGGAGAACTAGCCATTGATAGAAGACGAGGGAGGGAAATAGGAATAATTCTTATGGGCGGTATTGTGTCCGGAAATTCTATTCGAATGCCCGAAGGGGAAGAGGGCTGGAGAAAGGGGGGGGAATTGCTTTCAAGCTTGATTCAAGGGGGAAGAGGAAGATAGGGGAGGGGATGCGGCGAGCAGGGGGGAATCGAACGTTATTTTTACAATCTCGATCATCTCGGCCTCAGGTTCAGCGAGCAGATGGCGCTGTAGGAGGAAAGAAAAAGCGGAGAAGCAGCAATAGGCAGTCGGAAAGAGGAATGGGGACGGAGATGAAGAAACATCGTCTCTCATAACTCTCACGAAACCTCCCGCTTGAGGACGCGGGGACGGAACTAGAGAAAGTCAAGGAGGGGTAAACATCCTTGCCGCTTAGACAAAAGAGGGGACAGAATAGGAAAATAAAAGGGAAGCTCGTGTGAATGGTGGGATTTTTCCATCTCGAAAGCGATCTAAAGTTATCTCGGCCGCAACTGTCATAAAGTGGGGGAAAAAAAATGAAGAGTTGAAGCATCAACAGGGAAAGTATTCTGGAAATAGGGGCTGGAAAGTGGTATTCGCAGGGATTGTGTCGTCTCATGCTAGTCGAGTTCTGTACACGAGCGGGGGTGTAGGGAAAGAGAAAAACGAGTAATGTCAACAGACAGAGTGGGAGAGGGAGGAGGGCGCGAGTCTCTTCCCGATCCTGAAAACAGAAGGACAACTAAAGGCAAAAAGAGACGCAGAGGAATTCTTTCAAAGGGAGAGGAAGAAAAATGTGGAGAGACAAGGGACACTTGGAGTTGACAGGGGGAAAAACTTTTGTTTGAGAACAAATCTGTGCAAAAGGTCGTCGTGTACAAGCCTCCTCAGGGGCGAGGAGAGCGATCAAGAATGAGAAGAGGGACAAGAAGACATCACGCCCCATGCAGGGGGCAAAAATCGGGAAATCGAGTTGGTGGGTAGAAAAGATGAGAAAAGGAGAAAGGGGGGGGAGGCGCCAAGGTACCTTAATATCCTCTTCCGTTCTCATCATTGCTGCGGATCGCGAGGCAGTTGGGAGGCAGAGACCTGGGAAGAAGAAACAGCAAGAGCTCAGGAAGTGGCAGGAAAAAAAAATTAACGGAGAGACGAAGCACACAAGATGGTATATTGGGGAAGGTGGGGGAAAGTGATAAAATGAGATGATGTTAAAGAAAGCTAAAAGATAGAGGGGAGGAGCCTAAGGGGAATTCGTAGATGAATCTGCGTTTAGAAAGGAAGCAGCGCGCCGGACATAGTAATACACGAAAGAAAGGGGAAAGGGGATGACAGGGAGCAAGCCGCCAGTGGCTCGAAGATTATGGGAAAGGAGAGCAAGTATCGGAATTTGCGGGGGGTGTCTGGTAGCCAAACTGGAAATGCGAAGGTGTTAGGACGGGGTCGCAGCTCGCTGTCAGGGAGGAATAAAAAAACGAAGGGCTTAAGAATCTGGGGATATAGAAGAGGGTTAAGAAAGTCTAATAGCCCGCTGGGAGACCTTGCAGGCCGCGACAGCCTTCTGTGCACAGAGAGGTCGTTGATCGACTTGGAAAAGGAGAAGGGTCTTAAAATTCAGGAAGGGGGAGGGACCTGCGTCTTGTTCCTGACGAAAAGGTTCAAAGCGGTTTCTCGGCTTTGGCAAAGCCACAGAATAGAGGAAGGGTCAAAAAAAAAAACGCAGTGATTCCTCACCTCGTCGGGGGGAAATCAAGCGCAGAAGGCTACAGCATGGCAACTTCTCGCCGGGTCAGACAAAGGAGGCGGAGGAAAAAATGAAGGAAGGGAAGGAGAAAAGTTCAAAAACGCGTGAAAGAGAAGGGAACGGGGGAGGAAGTCGTCGGCGATCACGTGGCGCTGCCGATAAAGCTTTGCAAGGCCCGGTCAGAAGAAGCAACGGATGAATAGTGAGCACACCAGGATTCAAAAAGTTTGCAATTCCAAGTTCCTTCACGAAAAAACACAAAAATTACAAAGGGGGAGAAATGGAGGGAATAAGGACTAGACAGGGAGGCGGGCGTGCCATCTGATTACACAAAGGGAAAGAAAAAAAGAAAAGGGCCTGCCAACACTGCCGCAAGTCATTAAACGGGGAAAAAGACCGGGAGTTGTAAAGCGGAGGGGGGACTTGGCAATCTCTTGCATTGCAAGCCCTTACCGGTGGCGGGGGGGCACAGTCGAAAGACGGAAAGACGCGACGTTCTCTCGTACCTTGGACTGAAGGCTCGGAGGGACGGGCACCAGGGAGAGAATCCGAGCTGCCCTGCCCAGCCTGCAATGTTAACTCGGCCCGAGGGTCGAACACGGCCCGCAGGGACAGGGGGGCTGACCGTCGAAAGAAAATCTTCTAGAGAAGAGGGGGGAAAAGAAAGATAAGTCTGAGTGTACGCAATCCCTTATTAAGAACGCATAGGTGGGCTGCGTAAGGCAAGGGGAACGAAAGGGGAAACCCCGGGGCAGGGTAAGCACAATCAGGCGCCGCCTAAGAGAGAAATGCTAGGAGGGGAGACTAAACGAGCTCAGTTTTCAACCCTGCTTGCGCGCAAGTGCGCGACGGGAAACAGCTTGGTAGCAAAGCGGATGGTAAATCAAAAATCAATAGGGGGTGGAGCCAGAAGGAGAGGGCGACACCACGCAAAAAAGACCTATTCTTCTGGCCCTCCGACCAGCAAATGCATCAAACGGCATCCAAAGGAACAGAAAAGACCGAAAAAAAACCAAATCGAGGAGGGGATCTGAGCTTTGTACTAAGAGAGAGGGCAGGTCTACCAAGATCAAAAACAAGGCGGAAAGCCTGAACCTTGCCGAGGAATCGCCGAGAGCAATGAGGTTTCTCGGGGGGGCAAAAGGAGGAGATAAATGCCCGTCATCGTCCAAATCCTGGGTTCGGAGGGGAGGGGGGTGCCTGGAATGAAACAATCTGAAAGGTATCCTTTGTCTTCAGCCTGCCATCTCGCCGACAAATTAGAGCGATTCGGCAGCATCTATAGCCGTGGGGAAGAGGAAAGAAAAAATTCTGGACCGCACCTCCAAGACTGTGAAGTATAAAAAACCAGAGGGGAAAAGGGGGGAGACCACTTCAAAAAGGGGCGGCTTACCGGAAGAGGAGGCTATCCATCTTGATCAACGATCCCTCTAAAAACCGAGGAACTGTAAACGGGATGAGAAAAAGGGGAAAAAAACCGCGAGAAGAAGCAACGAGGGTAAAGCGATGGGGGAATTAAATCGGCTCGAGCCTCGTCAAAACGGGTCTCGGCAGGAGGATTCAGGGTTTTCCTGCAATCTCCTAGCGACGAGATAGGGAGGCGAGTGACCAGGAGAAGGGAAAAAAACGGCGGCGGGCGGCATCAAAAACACCCTTCGATTACAGAGAGTAAACAGAGAATCGGCATTCGCACGAAAAAAATCTTCCCATACATTCCGGCCAATATCAGCAATAACGTCTCCCTTGGGTCAGGGTCAAGATGATGTGAAGTTAGGACATGGGGAAAAAATAAGGGGAAGGGGGGAGAGGTGAAGAAGAGGGGGACACAGCCACCCAATTCCGCGACTCAGTGAGGAAAAGAGCATCTTCTAGGGGGGGGTAAAAGAGGAAGGGTAAAAAGGGAAACTCTGCAGCACATAAGAGAACCCTTCGAGGACGTGCGGTAGTAGTCCTCCTAGCCTTATGACGCAGAAGAGGGGCAAAGACAAGAAAACACCCAGCTGTCCAGGATGAAAAGATCTCCTAGAGGTAAGGGGTCAAAAAAGGAGAAAGAGGCCGGAAAGGGGAGCAAACATGCTTCTGCATAAAGACGATCGAGAAAGTGTTTCAATCCCGAAGACCAGGAAGCGGAGGACCTCCAAGAGAAATGACTCGTTCTTGGCAGAGAAAAAATAACACAAGGGGAGGACAAAAAAGACCAGTTAATCTAATTGTTCCAAGAAGCAGCGTCCAGGGAATAGGACATAACCGGAAATGGCCGAAAGATGACGCTAAGCCGGTAGAGGCAAAGAAAGAAGAGGAGCAGAGGGATCGGTCAGTTTCGTCTCGTCGGGAAAGAAAAAAAGTAAAAGCATCGGAGGGAGGAATTTCTCCTTGACCTATGAGGGGTCCGTCTTGGCCAACGGAGGAGGACGTAAAAAAAAATGACATTCCTCCCATATTCATCCGGGTAAGAAAAAAAACCCCCGAGCCTGAGAAAGTCAGAAGAAGGAGAGAGTTGGGAAGAGGGGGAAAAGGAAGGGCGTAAGAAGGGTTTTTCCCTCCAAAAGTTCATTTGAGAACAATGAATGGCAGCCAGTTGCTCAAACGGCGCCTATACCAGGAGACGAGGGAAAAAAGATAAACAGATTCGTCTCGGACTCCCAGGGAAAGAAGAATGAGAGAAAAAAAAAAAAAAGGGATGAGGAAAGAAATAGATATTTCTCAAAGATGCAAATGGCGTAAGACCGCAATGTGCTGCCAGTTCCTGAATCGCTTGCGAGAGATGAGTGAGAAGAAAAGGACGCAACTGGGCGACGCTGCCCCTTTCATGGAGGGGGGGGAGGAAAGAGGGAAAAGGAGAAAAAGGGGGGATGAAACCGAATACTCATGGAGCCGGAACGATCTAGTAGGCTCATGGGGGGTGGACGGCGGAGGGTATAAAGGGTTCCTGAACGAAGAGAAAGGTCGAAGGCGAGGGGATTTGTTAAAACTGATTGGAAAAGCAATCGGATCTCAGACAATCGGGCGAGTCGGGTGGGAAGGCCGCCGTATAACGACTGGGACTAATTAGGAGGCAGAGGGAAGGGAGGGGAACAGAAAGAAAAGACCGGCTGAAGTTTTCAGTTTTTCGGCCATTTCCCGGTAGTATTTCAAAAGGGATGAACCTGGCGGCGAAACTTTGACCAGTCGGGGCAGGGGGGAAAAGGGAAGTGAATGCCTTGGAAGCTTCCACTCTGGTAGGGCGAAAAGAAAAGGGAATACAGAAGGAGGGGGGAAAAAAAGCCAGGGGTCGCGATCATAAGCGGGCGCATGCCCCCCTACAGTGGGGCGGCACGATGGGGATAGGGTGCAAGGAAAGAGAATCCATTGATCAAATGGTAAGGGGGGGACCTAGGGACTTGTACGTAAAGAATCACCCTTCGAGAGTTACTATCACGACGGTTGGTCGAAAGGATTCGGCTCAAAATTGCAGAGGGAAAAAAGGGGTCCCAGGACGGGAGAAGATAATACGGGAAAGCTCGGTTTCCTTGGTGTTTGTCACAGCCTTTCACTGCGCTTATTCCCCGGCCGCCGGGGAG
>Ga0179593_1337490_pt1 | contig 22742 bp, 29 predicted proteins | sample CZODoug2_1_08_16_FD_185931 | JGI IMG/M metagenome (GOLD analysis project Ga0179593, IMG submission 185931) | Vadose zone soil fungal communities from Angelo Coast Range Reserve, California, USA - CZODoug2_1_08_16fungal (PacBio error correction) | ecosystem: Environmental > Terrestrial > Soil >...
GGTCCCCATGAGCCCGAGATAGGTTTCAAAAAAGCCCGGCAAGGCTTCGGGCCGGGTTTGGGGGGGCTGTTGAGGGAAGGGGTCCACCGCGTATTTTGACGAAACAGGCGGCGGGGGGATCAAAGCAAGGGTGGACCAAATTAAAAAAAGCAAAGCAAAGTGGAGCAACTTGTGGAGGCGCGGGGAAGAGGACGGAAAGAGTTCTAGAAAAGAGAGAAATTATTCCAAACTCTGGGAGGAATCCGAGGGACCAAAAAGTCCATTTTTCAAGAGGGGGTCAACGGCACCAAAAGATCGGAAAAGGTGGGTCGGCCGGAAGCCTCACGGGAAGCAAAAAAAAAAAAAAAAATTAAATATGGAAAAAGGACGAATACAAATAGGCGCATGAGGCAAGAAGCGCCTTGATCCCTCCGGAAGTGGCCATAACGATACCTTGGGTCTCATTAAAATCGGTACCGTTGTGGGCCAAGTCAAAAGACGGAAATCCCCTGTCAATGAAATGTACTTTTTACAAGTCACCAAGCTGGGGGACCGGGGAAAACCCGAAAAAGGAAAAGAAGAAAGGAGGAACGAGGTGCAATATCAAAACTGGTCTGTAAGGCAAAAGCGTGAAAAGGTCAATAGGAGTGAAGAAAGGAGGTTGGTTTCTGACAAAAAGAGAACTTGAGACGAAGGCAACAACCCCCACTGATAGCAAATCACTATCAAAAAGGCCAAAGGCAAAGAAGGGAGAAACGAGAAAACGCGCACCATTTCAGGAAGGACCAACGAAAAGACCTTAATACAACGGAAAGATAACTATTCCAAGATATCGTCGACTATGGGAGGGGTGGGGGTACTCTCTGGGGTAGGGGGCTTAACCCTCGAAGGGTGTCCAAAAGGAATTTCCCCTTAAAGGGGTCCCGAAAGAGGTGAAGGAGGGACGACGTCTCAGATGTGTCGATGTAACCAGTACGGGGGACCCCTCACCCCCAAGTCAGACAAAAATCTAGTTCACCGGAAACGGAAAAAAATAAGATGAACACACTGGTGGGAGACAGGACGGCACCCGATAAGTCTTTCTTATGGGGGGGAATCAAAAACGCCACCGCAGGAGCGTCCCGATGAAGGGGCCTGGGCGCAGGGAAAGGTATCGCTTGACCGCAAACCCATTTGTTGAAAAGCACTTTTAGCAAGGAAGATCAACAGAGGGGGGCAACGAGCATGACGCCAGGGGGGGGGGAAGGGATAGGGGACGAGCCCGAAGAAAGGGGGGAACAGCGGTGGAACTCAAAGGGAGCCGGTGTGAGAGGGGTGAAACCTCGAGAAGCCCCAAAGCTGTGCACAAGGGTGAACTACAATAGAAAACAGGGGCGCGTTAAAAAGGACAAAAAGCTGACGCCGAGGGTGAAGCCAGACAAAAAAAGAAAATAGAGATGAAAAACAACGAGAGAAAGCGGAGGGAAATTTGGATAAAAGGGGCGAATCGAGACTGAAATGACATCTTCCCGCGAAAGACGAAAAAACACAAAGCCGAAATCAATTCCACGAGAATCATGAAAACCGGCAAAAAATCTACGAATCATTCAAAAAAGAAGGTCGGGGACGGAAAAAAGGCCTCCGAGACCCCCAAGGGCATCTGGCGAGGAAGGGGGTAACATTGAAAGAATTGGGGTAAGTGAAAATTATGACCCGCGGGGGGAGGTAAACCACCCAGGCAAGCGGGTGGGGGTCTTAAAAACTGGGGGTAAAACCTTCAAAAAGACTATCAGATCAGGAGAGACGGCTCGGCGGCCCATAGCGAATTACAAAGGAGGCATTAAACGGTCAAAAAGGGGTCGGGGGAACCTTTTAAGTAACCAGGTCCTTCTGGGGGGGGAAGCAAAAAAGGGGGGGCCACTTGGGAACGCCCAAGGAAAATCATCCCAATTGCAATAAAAAGGATTTGAGGAAAAGTGGGAAATCGGTAACAAAAAGACACAGGGTGGTGGATCGAGACTTTCCCCTACCATTTTCTCCATCGTTCAACCCGACTAAGATCACCTAATGAAAACAAAGGAACGGCTCGTTGATTGGAAAAAGGTGCGAGGAAACTTCCGCAAGAGAGGCTGATGATGTTATTTATTTTATAACGCAAAGGGGGGTCCCCTGGGGATCTGAAGGGTGCGTCAAAAGAAAAATAAAAAAATTATGGTATCAATTAATTGAGGGGAAAAACAAGGGGTCACTGGGAACTGAGACTCAGTGACAAAATACATCCCAGAGAGAGGGAAGAATTCTCACCTTGGGAGACAATTACGTACAAAAAAGGTTGGCCGGGCCAAAATACCCGAAAAAGGAGCAGCACCATCCCCCGTGGGACAAGGCGGGATATCAAGAGACAACGTCCAAGTCAGAGAAAAGGCCGGGAGCCCTGTGACTCAAGAACTTCGAAAAAGGGAAGGGTCAGAAAAGGCAATCCGCCACATCCTGGGCGGAGGGGGAGGTCAAAGCTTTTGAACCGGCGCCAAGAAAAAACCACAAAAAGAGACAGAATGTTAAACAACAACGCAAGAAAACACGTCAGTCACCCAGCAAAAAACAAAACTGGGTAGAGGGGGCAGGATTCCAGAAACGGTGTCGCCAAAGTGACAAGAAAAAAGGAATATCAAAAGGACTACCCGTGTTCAAGATAAAAGACATAGGGGGAGAGGAAAATGGGGAAAAGAAAAGCAAGGGACAAACCGGCATGGGGGGGGAAAAGGGAGGGAAAAAAAAGAAAGCCAAAAAACTTGCCCCAGAAAAAAAGGTGGTGATCAAACAATGTGGGAGGTGGATGAGAGGGAAGAGTTACTTATTGGGTGGATCGAAGGAAGAGGTCAGTTCTGGGAAATATCATGGGGATGTTCACGAAGGGCAGTACGTGAAAATGGAAACACCCCCTCATGTGACCAGAGACAGAAAAAAAACGTGGGAACTATCCCAGAGAATCTGAGACAGGGGCCACCAGCATCGGTGGTGAAATTGGCTACTTGGGTTGTAAAGGTTAGGAAAAAAAAGCCTTGTATTTAAATGGAAGATCAATGTGGAAGACCGCCGGAAAGGGGGAAAATACTCTAGGGAATGAAGTTGACGGGGGAAAAGACCGGAGAAAGCCATCAAACGAGGAAAAGGGGGTAAGAATCACAGACCAGAGGATGACGGACGCACCTTGGGCTAGTAGGGGGTTTGGGGGGGGGACTCACAGCGAGAAACCTGGGGTGGGGACACAACTTCTACAAGAAAATAAACTCACCTACAGGGGGATGGGGAAAAAAGAGAAATAAGAGAGCGAAGAGAGCGTGGGAGTTTGGAGGGGAATTTGGTGTGCACCGAACCCAAAAAATCATCCCAGGGGATGGGCTTGTTTGCTTTTGCGCGGACTATCTCCCTGGAACGAAAAAGAGACTCCCTTCAAGCAGATCTTCCCCAAGGCAAAGCTGCCCTCAGGGTGGGGTCGGGCCCAAGTTGGGCCAGACCCCTATAAAAAAAAAAGGGGAAAGCTTAAATAGAGGAGGGCGAAGCAGGTGCGAAAACCAAAAGGGGGGGGTTCGAAGATTATTAACAGAACTTGAGGTAAAAGAACAACCATAAAAAGATCAAGTGGAGTCAAAAGAAGTACACTTCGAAGAGAAAAAAGCATCAAAACAACTCCGGTGGGGAGGGGGCACTGGCGACAGAAAAATGAAAAAAAAAAAAAGGAAAGTTCCTATGTTGGAAGCAGTCTGTGGTTAGGGGGGTTTCTGGTGGTCACTTCAAGAAGTGACCACACGGGTCAAGTGGGTAAAAGTGCACCTACAGAGAGAAATTATAAACTTTTTCCTCTCCAAGGGGAGAAGAGGATGAACTGCCAAAAAAAAAGGTCAAAGATATCAAAGGGGGGAAGATAAAACTCATAAATGAGGGAGAACAGTTGGGTAAATATGAGGGTGGGGCTTTCGAACGGAGGAAGGAAACTGCAACCAGCGCCCGAAAACGTCCATAAACTCGATGGGATCTCAGATTCAACTGATATGGGAAATTAAAGGATTCTCCCAAGAAACGAGGCGACGGAAAGGGCAAAAAAGATCTTATGATCACCTCAAACAGGGGGGGGGGGGGGTGGGGGACCGACCCAGTCCTATTTGTAAGGGAGAAAAACGAAAGTCCCAAAGGGCCTTGGCTGTGGGGAAACGTCAGACCATAACGACGGGGGAAAAGGCCACGCCACAAGCCCAGTAAATAGAAACGATCTGAAGCAGGCAGGGAGAAACGGAGGTGATTTTCTGAAACCCGTCAGAGGAGCTAACGGCTGCAAACAGTCAGCGGGTTCAGGGAGAAATGGTTTGGGGCAAAAAAAAAACCCAGTAAAAGGGTGTAAGCAAAAAAAAACGGAAGCCACCCGGGAGAGGGGGGGGGGGGAAAGATTGCCCTGTGGGGAAAAGGCAGGTAGTAATAATGACCCCCTACAGGAAAGTCATGCCCCGGACCTTGATACTGGGAAGATCCATGGCGAAAAAACCAAGTGCATGGGGACAGAAAAGGATGGGGGGTAAATACAAGGGAAAAAATATCAACATTCTCCTCAAAAAAAAAAAGGGGGAAGGGGGGAGGAGAAGAAAGGTGTGTACTAGAAGAGGATCATTGCCGGGCCGGGACAAGGCAGAGTGTGAAAGGGGGGAACATGAAGAGGCCAAGGAAAAGCCATGCCGGGAAGTAAACAGGGGTCGGAGGGGACGTATCCTACGTGGTTGTGGGAAAACCCGGGCAAAGAAGACTCCACGGGAGGGTCGGTGGGGGAAGTGAAATTTCCTAGGTAGGCGCCCCACCAGGAAAAAGGTCAGAAAACTCCGAACAGAGATGTTGAAGGAGAAGCTGGATGGTAAAACAGGAAACGAGGGAAAAAAAAGCAAGGCCTTCCAAAACAATGTCAAAGAAAGGCATCACATTTCCAGGGGGGGGTCTGTGAGAGGTGGGGAGTAAGTTTTCATGGTAGGGGAACTGCACGCCTTAGCCGGGAAAGTACAATACTGGACCGGGGAAAAACGCCCCAAAGTGATATAGCCAAGGGAACGGGGGATGGGAAAGGCGCCCTCGTCAAAAGGGCGCCAATCTCAGGGGGAATTACACAAGGAGAGGGAAAGATACAGCGGCCGGGGACTGGGATTGGAGAGGGGGAAGGGGGGGTTTGAAAGGGCGCAGATCCACCCAGAAAAAAAAAGACGTAAGGCCAAAAGTACTCGATAAGGGGGGGGGAGAGGTCGAGAAAGTTTGGAAAAGAGCGGACGTTGCAGTGGGGGTCATGTCCAGAGAGAAGACCAGGTAAAAGGAGGCCAAATTATCAGGTGGGGGAGAAAGGAAGTCGGCAGCGACGCCGGTGAAGGATGGCACAGACAAGAACCCCAAAAAAAAATCAAACTAGGGTCAAACTGGGGAACGTCCTGAGGCGGAGGGCCTGACCCCTTAAAGTCGGTTGGGGGATGATCAGAAAGTGGTAAAGAGGGGAACAGCAACAGTAGTCGTGGGGGGGTGTCCGAGTGGGGGCTGACGGAGGGCAGACGTCGCCCAATGGAGAAACTGCTTCGACAGGAATCTCGTAAAGAGGATAGACATTTTGGGTAACAAGAAGGGGCTTCAAAAAGAAGACAAACCCCTATTACTGACTTTTTTGAAAAGAAAAAGAGGAGGGGATTAATGAGTATACGCTAGGATATAATAGACGAAGAAAAAACCCGACAAACCGGACCTCTGAACGAAAGGGGGTAGAGGTGGGAGTGTTCACACCACGGCAAATCAAAAGAAGGGGGGGAGAGAGAATATGAGAGCCCCCGATCAACAACCTGAGGAGTGATGGTGAGGTGGGGAAACGGGGGGGGTGGCAAAACAATCAAAACAGGAAATAAAGAAACAACTAAAGGGTTCTCTCATTGCCAAGAGGGGAGGGGGGGCATAGAGTGACTCTGAAAAATGCTCGTTATGGCGGCGCCTGGGCGGAAGGGGACTACAAAAATACAAGAATAGAGGAACAAACTTTGAAAAACTCTGGGTCGGGTAAGGCCTATGGACACGGAAACTTCACCTTAAGGGGGGGGGAAGGGAAAGGGGAAAAAAGTCAAGAAAAACTGATTTCCAACCCACTCGGGGAAGGGTCAGGTCCAGGAAATAGACAGAGGGGGAAGGACTCTAACAGAGATTTAAAAGAAGGGAGAGGAAATCCAGTATGCTTACAAACACAACTGGAAAAGGTAGGGAGAAAAAGGGGCAAAGAATTCATGATAGGGAAAAAGGAAAAGAACAGTGATAAAGTTATTTGCTTGAAAGGGCAGCAGCCCAAAAAAAGCCAAGACCACCTTGAGCATCCATAACAGACCGAGATGTAGAGACTGGGCAAAAAACCTGGACTGCGAGGTGAAAAACCAAAAAAACTCTCGGGGAAACTGAGAAACCTTTCAAAAAGGGGACGAATCAAGGAGCGGGATATTTCAACTTCTGGAGGGGGTTTATGAAAGGGGGTGCGACAGCAGAAGGATGGCTACAGGGGCGAGGAGGAAGGGGTCAGCGGACTGGGGAAATCCATCGAAGGGGAACCAGTAAGGGTAAGGCCGGACCTTTCAGAGAAGTCAGCCGACTTTGAAGGAGTGCGGGGGGGGAGGGGTTGTTTGACTTCAGGGATAGCAATATGCAGGGGACTGTGATGAAAGGGTCTTGGGGAACCGGCCCCACATGGAAAAAGGGACCAAGTGGCGCCCATGGATAATCGTCGAAAAGAGGATGGGAGAAGCACGTAAAAAAGGGGAAAACTTCCTTTGATCAAGGACAAAAGGGGGGGCGAGGGAACACAAAACAAAAAAGCTTCAAAGGAACACAAGGAAATCATAGAGATACGGGGAAGTTCCCGAAAGAAAAAAAATCATCCAGGACAAACGAGCACCGGGGGAGACTATGTGGCTGAAAGAGACGGAATGAAAAAAGGAAGGGGAATTCGTGAGCCCCACCAAGGAGGAGGGAAATGTGACGGATACAACACACGCCGTCACCGCTGAAAAAAAGAGGGGAAATATCTCGAGGAGGACAGAGAAACAATACGGTCAGGGCTTAAACTGGTAGGAAATAGTCGTTACTTTGGGGGGAAGATGGCAAAAAGAATGATGTAACGGCTCTTAACTAATGGAAGGGAGAGAGAGGGAGATCTGCTACGGAATGGAAGGGGGACAAAACTTCAGAAAAAAAAAAAAAAGCCCGGGGGGCCGACTCCTCTTTTAAAAAGGAAAAAAGAGGAAGAAAAAACACATTGAGCAAAGCCAGCATCACAAAAAAGAACAGGAGGGCGAACGAAGAGGAAAAGTTTTGGAAAAAAGATCCAGGGGAACGGAGGGATTCACGGCTGAATGGGGTTCGGAGGTATTGTGCAGAAGGAAGAGGTCACTTCTCAAGGAACGTTAACAGAGGTGAAGAACAATCTCCGGGCCGGAACAGGCTACTGGTGAAAAAAACAGGAATGCGGAAGTGGGGCTTGGGGGGGGGGGCCGGAAAGAAAGGAAGAGCTTGGAAAAAAACAGGACTCTACATTAGTTTCAAGTGAAATTTGACGGAGGCGAGAGGAAAAAAGAAACGTGGGAAATGGAGGCCTGTCCAGCTTGTAAAACCTAGGACCCACTTCCCGGGTGTTGAAGAACCATATCAAATTGCATCCAGGGGGAGCCCTGATATGAAAAAAAAAAGGGATCAGGAGGATCTCCTTGGAGCAAGGAGTGGAAAAAGAGGAAAAGAATAAATGTACATTCCGAAAAAACAAAGCAGCCACGTCCACTGAAAAAGCGAAAGGCTCTTGGGACGGGATAAAACACACAATAAGGGCACGCCCCGGATCGTGTGAAAGAAAAAACACCAGTTCAAGACGTGGGGGACTGAAGACTATGAAAAGACAGGGGGGTGTGTTGAAAGGGAAAGTACTTGGCCCTGACCGACATAGCCTAAGGGGGGCAGGAACGGCCCGGCGTGAAAAAAAATGAAGGGGAAGTAACTGAGAGGAGGGGCATCGGAGAGGGGCACAACTGAAAAGGCGACGAGAGCAAACGGGGAAAATCGTTCAAGGGACATGTCATGGCTGAAGGCAGGGAAACACATGAGGAGTTTGCGAAAAAATTATCGTTGGTACATCTTAATCGGGAAACACTAGGTATGAAGAGCTATTTCAAAGAAAAAAAAACTTAATCAACTCAGGGAGAGGAGAAGTCACTTCTTGAAAGCCAAAAACGGGGAAGAGTCCACCTGATTCGAAGGGGTCTTCGCATGGAGTTGAATTGCAAGAAAAAAAATCGATGTCCAGGGGGAGTCAGGTGACCTTTTTGGGCAAAAAACCGACAGAAAAGAGCAAACACTTTATCAGCCGTATGTCCGCGATCACGGCAAAAGAGGCCTTAAACGAAGGAGATGAGGGCCCCGTTGGGGTATATATGGAGATGACGCCAAACAAGTGGGTATCACTAGTGCGAAAATTTGAAAAGTGGAAAAGTTAGGGGAAGTTGGGTAGGATGAACTAAAGGGAGGAAAGAACTGTCAAAGCGTTGGGGGAGCGGACCGATGAAACGAAAGGAAGCACAAGGAGGAAAAAAAGTGCTAAACGGGGTTGATGTGGAGGGTCACAAGGGGAAAAACCCCCGGAAGACCCGCCCGGTCGCTACAAAATGAGGGGCCGATGGGGAACAAAAAGAAACCAAAAAACCCGCCCCGAAAGGAGAAGGGAAAGGATGTTTGGAAAAAGAGGAAGAAGCAGGCAAAAAGAAGAAATAGCCAAACACAAAAAGAGGATGAGGAAGAAATAAAGGCCAAAGAGGGAAGGCTAGGTTTTTTTGGGAAAACAAAAAAAGCCAGGGAACCAGAAGGAGGGTGCTGGGGGGGGGGGGGGGGGGTGATGGGGGGGATGAATAAACGCCAACAGGAAGGTGGATCTAACAACAGGGGGGACGGGGACGTATCAATAAGGGACTTGGACGAAAAAAAAAACTGTGTAGAAAAAGGTGGGATTGTGAAAAGAGCCAGGGGGACCAGGAGTCCTCCATCACGTGTCCAGAGAAGAAAGAGGGGAAACACGGATTCCAAGCAATTTCTTAATCCGAAGGACCTAGGACATGTTCAATGGAAAAGGGCCAGTGAATAATAAATTGGGGCCTTGGGAGGGAAGGGGAAAGAGAAAACCACGTAACCTAAAAGCGCGTGTCATTCAACGGGCGCACTACCCTCACGTTGGACGAAAAACCATAAAAGCGAGTAAAAAAGGGGGGGGGGGGAGATGCCACCCGAGGTCGGTGCAGGGCCACCGGAAAAAGTAAAAAGCGATTTTTCTTGATGTGGAAGAGACCAGGAAAAAGAAAGGGAGAAGAAAGTGAGAACGCGGGAAAGAAAAATAATACTGTGGAGGAGGGCAAGCTTGAGGCACGTCCCCGAAAGCGATAAAGGGGAAGTGGATAAAAACACGCTCTCCTGGACACGACCGGCAAGCGGGACAATCACCCTAACTGTTTTCCACAGAAAAGGAATTTCACAAAATAAAAAAACAACCTGTCCCGGAAACATGCAACGACCCTAGAATGACAGGGGAAAAAAGAAGAAATAAATATCGTCTCTCGGGGGTAGGTTCCGAAGCGGGGGGAACCGGGGAAAGGATAAAACGTTCCCGGATTCCCCGGTGTCATGGGGGGGAGATCGGTGCCGCGACGGAAGGGGCTACTATGGAGGGCGATACAGGGACGTCCTCAACAACCAAAGGAACGCTAGGCAAAAAAAACAATGGGCAACCAGAACGAAAAAGAGATGAACACGGGGGGGAGACCTTACACACCAAAAGAAAAAGGCGGGAGGGAAAGGGGGGGGGGAACGGAAAGCGCAGGAGGGTCCTGAGACGTGAAGGGGAGCAGGGGCGAGAAGGGATTGGACGCCTGGCCAAGCCGTTCCAGACCCGGTTGAAAAAAAAAAAGGAGAAGAATCACGTGGCCTATGCAAAGTGAAAAAAAAAGCAAAAGTAGGCAAGGGGCTCGCAAACGAGCACAAATCCAGGGAAAAGGGGGTACCTTTTGGGAAACTACAATCCAAGGAAGAGAACATTTCTAAAAAGGTAGCTCTCCCAAGCCCTAAGAGGGGAATAAAATGTGAAAAAAAGCCAATCCAAGGAGAGGAATCTACAAATGCGCGACTAGGGGTGAAGCCCACCAGGAAAAGAGAAGATTCCCACCAGGGGACGAGAAGAAGGGGGAGTGTGGAGGGACAAGCTGTTCAAAAAATCATCGAGAATGAAATCGTACGATCAAACAGTAACATAGAAAATAACAAAAATAGACAAGAAAAGAAGAGAAATTCATGCCTGGAATTACCCTGAAGAAAAACATAGGCGCCACTATCATGGCGAGAAATTACAGGTAACTGTCAAGAAAAAAAAGCAGCACCAAGGGAAATTCGGACCTCCTGAAAACGGTTGAAACCAGAGAAGCCAGGGAAGATGGTTTTGTCGACGTTTTGGGAAACGACAGGGCCAGTGACGAATAAAGAAAAAAAAAGATCATCTACCAGAGATCACCCGCAGTCTATTGGGTGACCTGGACTAAGAATTTGTCAAAATCATGGGGGGCCAATTGGAAAAATTACAGCCCTATTCCGAAAGGAGAAAGGGGAAACAGATAGGAAAGTGGACTTAAGGCAGAAAGGGAAGGAAAGAGGGAAAATTGCAAATCTTTGACTGGCAGGTAGAAAGTACAGTGGGGAAACGCTGCTTCACCGTTGTTGCGAACCGCCTTCAGGAAAAAAGAACCGTTGGGGGGGGAGACGAGGTCTCTTATATAACATGAAAGGAAGGTTCGTCCATGGCTACGGTTCTGAATGCAAAGACCAGGACGAGAGAGATTATGGGGAGGGGGGGCGGGAGTTTCACCTGGAAGATCCCAGAGGGGTGGCTGTCATCTGGGGACATTGTTCTTGATCAAAGGAATGGAAAGTTTGGTGGGGGAAGGGATAAAAGCCTCATACGAAAATCCAATAGTGCGAAAAAAGATCAAGGGGAGAAAAGGAAACTTTCCAATGGTGGCCCGCAAAAAAAGGACCAGGGTGGGATAAACAACAGGAAGTCCAATGTATTAAAAAAGTCACGTTGAAAAAAAAAGTCACCACAAGACCCGGCGATAAGTGAAGATCACCAGCCGTCTAAGCAAGGATGGGAGCGGCGAAACTGCCGCAAGTCAACAATCCCCTTGGGGGGCGAGAGGAAGGGGAAGGATAAAAAAAAACGTGACACGGTTAAACCGCCCAGGAAAAACTGCCCCCTTAACAAAGAAACAGTGAGCACAGAATATACAACTCGGAAGAAGTCTCAAGAAAATTCAATAAAATCCGTCGAGGGACAAGATTAAGACTAAAAAAGGGGGAAAACGGCAACCGGAAAGGCAAAGGGTGAGAGACAGGGGATATCACCGGAGAAACGAACCAACAGGTGGACCACTTAAGAATACAAAAATACAATCGTCTGTACCGCTTTCCAACGACAAAATCAAAAAAGGGCGGCTGTGGGGGGGGGGTGGGGGGGGGAGGGGGGGGGGGGGGGGGGGGGGGGGGGGGGGGGGGGGGGGGGGGGGGGGGGGTGGGTTGGGGGTGGGGGGGGGGGGGTGGTGGGGGGGGGGGGGGGGGGGGGGGGGGGGTGGGGGGGGGGGGGTGGGGGGGGGTTGGGGGGGGGGGGGGGGGGGGGGGGGGGGGGGGGGGGGGGGGGGGGGGGGTGAGGGGGGGGTGTGGTTGGGTGGAGGGGGGGGGGGGGGGGGTGGAGGGGGGGGGGGGGGGTGGGGGGGGGGGGGGGGGGGGTGGGGGGGGGGGGGGGGGGGGGGTGGTGCGGAGGGGGGGGGGGGGGGGGTGGGGGAGGGGGGGGGGGTGGGGGGGGGGGGGGGGGGGGGGGGGGGGGGGGGGGGGGGGGGGGGGGGGGGGGGGGGGGGGGGGGGAGGGGTGGGGGGGTGGGGGGGGGGGGGGGGGGGGGGGGGGGGGGGGGGGAAGGGGGGGGGGGGGGGGGGGGGGGGGGGGGGGGGGGGGGGGGGGGGGGGGGGGGGGGGGGGGGGGGGGGGGGGGGGGGGGGGGGGGAGAGGGGGGGGGGGGGGGGGGGGGAGGGAGGGGGGGGGGGGGGGGAGGGGGGGGGGGGGGGGGGGAGGGGACGAAAGGGAGAAGGGATGGAGCGGATGGGGGAGAAATAAGAAGCAGGGCGAGTAAAGAGGTGGTGTGGAATAAAAAGGAAGACATGTGGGAGGTTGAGGGAAGGAAAAAGAGAGGGTGGGGAAGGAAGGAGGAAGAGGAGCAACGGAGGGGTGCAAGGAAAGGGTAGGGGGGATGTAAATAGGAGAAGGAGAAGAATAGGGAGAAAGAGAAAAGAGAAAGGAGAGGTAATCCTCCAGTGGCCAAGTGAACGGCCCCGCCCAAGGAACTGGATCAGGGGGATTCTGGTAGGGCCGGAATCGGCAACGTTGGGGTCCGAGGGAAATGACAATATCGTGAAAGATAAATGGAGGGAGTTTCGATGAAACTTTCGTGAACGTCCCTCGTTCAACCGCAGCGGATCAGACTGTGTACTAAAAAAAAAAAAAAAAAAAGGGGCGAGAGAACAACCAGCATGCACACCGTTAACAAGGTGGGGGCGACGGTCCAGGGTTATAACAAAAAAACCTGGGAAATAAAAATGGCATCTGGAAAGGAAACGACCCGAGGAAAAGTTTAAACGAACTAGACGAAAAAAAACTCCTAAACTGATTAAGGTTGTACGGGAGAAGAGAAACCTTATCAGAAGACAAAACAAGACAAACCGACATGGTGGGGGGCCCCAACCCCGAACGCGCCTCACGAACCCCCGGAAGGGACTGGGAAACTCTTGAGGGGTTAAGTGTGTAAGGGGATATTGCGGATAAACCCTGGTGACCCTCACCCCACTAAAAAAAACCAACATCCACTGAAAAGGGGAGGTTAGCCAGGAAAAGGACAAGCTCACGCTCTTCGGGAGGGGGGGGAAAGTTGGGGGAAGTCACCCCCCTCGGTCCACCTTGAAGGGAGAGGGGAGGGTGAGGGGGTTTTAGGATGATTGGGGAGAAACTTACGAGAAAACATGAGCTCCGATCCGTTAACCCATCATCGGACATCCGGGTGAGGGGGGCCCATGTTTACGCCCCCAAAAACGAAAAGAACCACCCCCTGGAGGCCGACGGCACGGCGAAGAAGGTCGGCCAAGGGGGGTTCAAGGAAATCACGGCATCATACGAAAAAGGGGCGGGCACCCATAAAAATCAAACGGGTGAGGAAGAACTAAACAAGGAGAAAAATATAACAAAAAAAGACTGGTTAAGAGGGGGTGGATGGGGGGGAAAGGAAGAACGTGAAGAAATGCATTTGGCCAAGTTTGACCTTTGGAGGGGTTAGGGGGGGGGACGTGCAGAGTCAACACTGGGCGGGGAAAAAGGGGAGGCACTACCTTCTCGACCTAGACTTGGGACAGAAGACAATGTTTAGAGGCTGTAACGGTCAAAAAGGTTCAAAGAGAGAAATCCCCTTTCAGAAAAGCCGCCCAGAGAGAAGAATGCAAGTGGGGATGGGTAGAGCTCTAAAGCCTAACAGGTTTGGGAAACGAAGAGAACAAATCCAAAACGGGGCTGCTGAAAGATTCCGAAGAGGGTAATGCAGGAGAAAAGGAGGAAAAAGTTAAGGAAGGCTTCCTGTGGGGGGACTGGTTCTTGCAACGTCTTCTATGCAATCAGACATCTGGGCCGACTCTCGATTGGCTGGGGGGACAAAGGAACACAGCATTCTTGGGAAGGCCTCGAAAAGGAAAAACAGGAAAACAAAAGTCTCAGCCACAACAAAAAAGGAAAGAAACCCTTGGCACGAGATGAAAGCAGGGAATTCTAGAGAGAAAACAAAAATGGATGGCTTTAACCAATATTCGCAGTGAAAAAGCTAACTGGGAGGAGGGGGGGAATGGTAATGTGGTAAACGCCGACGGAAATCAGGACCACCGTACACCCAGGGGCCAGCGGTAGGCTGGTCCCGTGGTGGCAAAAAGGCGGTATCACTATCCCCCTCCGACCCGGTAAGAAAGGGGGGAAAGGGAACGTGCATCTCATTGGAGAAAGGTCGTCCCAAACAAGATTGCCGGGAAGGAAAGGGGCAAATGAAAAAGGACAAACAGATTCTCGAAAAAACAAACAAAAAAAGAGAGAGGAGGGGGAAGCGAGATCTTTCGGAGCCGGGCAGGAAAAGGAAAGTCTGTGTAGGGGACCATGAGAGGCCCGGATTCAATTCCGGTCAATGACGGGCGTATGAGGTTGGACGCAATTTTGAAACCAATGCCAATAACAGGGAGAACGGGATCGGGGGGGAGGGATGCCGTTTCGGAAACCAAAAAGGTTTCCTCACCCGCAAACAATTGTTTGGACCGCATCGATGGTCCCACAAAAAAAGAAATCCGTGGAAAAACGAAACACGTAACAGCTTCGGCCAATCAAAAAACCAGGCTAGGTGGGAAGTGAATCGTTGAGATGGAATTTTCACGATTGAAACGCACGCCGGGGGATTTCAAAACACAATCTACCGTGCTGCCCCAAGGATAGTAGACGAGGGGGAAATTCCCGATCGGACTGGTTCAGCACAATATACATGACATGAAAAAAACTCGAAGCTGAGGCCGCCAGCAACCCCGGCTGTCAAACGGCTTTGGGTCCGGGGTCTGGGGGGCCAGGTGCTGGCGGAAACTGAAAAAAACCAATCCAAAAACTGGACCTGTGAAGACTCCCACGAGAGTGGACAGGGGGCTTATAAAAGGGTGATCTCGAAGGTGTTGGAAAAAAAGTTCAGGGGGGTAAAACCAAAAAAAAAAAATCGACAAACGGGAGAGACAAAACATTCTCGGGGAAAGAAGTCGGGCAAGGGAAAATCAGGTGAAAAAATGGGCCGACCATAACCAAAACCCAACAAACCCTAAAAATCAAGCGGCCTGCAACTCTGACACATGTGACAGGGAGGAGAGGGGGGCCAGGGAACCAAGGGAAGCGGTGGTTGCGAGACGATGAAAGTGTCGTAGTGAAGAACAAAAAAGGGGTTTACCAAAGGGTGAGGGACAGTACGTCGAACAGAACAAAAAAACTTGCGTCCCTTCGTAGAAGGCAAAAAATCAAAAGAGGAGAGAAACTCAAAAGTGGGGGAATGGGGGCGGGGCAATGCACGCACCAAAGGGAAGAGGAACTTTGGGACACGGCTCCAGGGGGGAGTAATAGATAAGTAGAATCATAAAACGGTGACAAAAAGAAACACAATCACTCACCTCAAGGGAGAGGGGGGGGGAGGTACAAAAAAGATCAAAAAACCTCGGGTATGCGGAGGATAGGAATGAAGAAAAAGAATGTTGGCCTGTAAAATCTCCAAAACCCCTGATGGAGGGAGGGGGTTCAAAGGTTGGCTCACCTCATAAAAAGCAAAAAAACAAACCTTACTCCGAGCCTGGGAACGAAGAACTGTTCCAGAGAGGGGAAAAAAGGGGCGGCTTAAACACTACAGACAATGATTGGTTGAAAAACTGAAAGCCGGTCCAAACTGCTGTAGAGGGGGGGAACCACCAATAATCTATAACAGTCACAGTTTCCGACGGTTCGGGAAAGGGCCGAGGACCTTGAAACTTCAACGGCGTTGCCGAAACCTGGGAACCACTGACGCAACAACTTCTTAAAAACAACCCGCATTTGCGTGCGATATCCAGAGGGGAAGATGTAATAGGAAAGGGAGGACCGAGGAATGTGGGTCCGAAAAGTCGCAGGACAGAAATCCGAGATTTCCCACGACCTGGCCTTAAAGTAAACCGCGACTGTATGCTCCTCAACAAGATCAACGTAAAGGCAGTTTAAGGTGTCTTTGCCCGGGACATGACGGGAGCATAGGGGGAAAAACGCAGCCACCTTGATCTGTTGGACCATAAAATCGGGATTTAACGAGCAGGGGCCAGTGTTTGATGCTTCGGTTGAACAAGATCAATATGGGCCGCCCCAAGGGGGGACCTCTAATGTCGCTGATCTTGTCAACTGTCGGTGTTGGGTTAAAAAAGGGGTGGTATGGGAGACAAAAAATTCTGGCATAAGGGGGTCGCAAAAGCGACCGGTGCAGCAGACCAGGGGAAAAAAAAGCTCAAATCGCAACAATGGAGGGCACATTCGAACGTCGCGCTCAAGGGCGAAGACGGGCGACGCGGGGCAAATGGATCGGTCGCGGTTGGATGATTGGGGGTAATATTGATAAGAAGAGGCGTCGTGTGATTCCCTTTGACAAGGTGACGGCCCACCTTATAAAAAAGTGGGAGACAGGTGGGAGACTCGATGCCGAGGATGTCGGAGAGCAAGTAAAAAAATGGTCTGAATAACTTGAGCAACCCCGCGAAAGGAAAACAAACTGACTCACTTCCACTGACAAACATCCCATCCATCAAGTCGAGAAATCGAGAGCCGTTCATAACCGGACATGGAAGAAGAACCCGTTTTCTACGAGGGGGTGGATAAGACGATACGAGCAAAAATTGTAGGGGAAGGGACAAGTTAGCCAAACAGAGCAGCGAACGGGAAATCGCACAACAAAAACGCAAAAAAAGCTTTCCAGTACGAGAGCGTAAGGGGAGGGGGGTCCGGCGAGAACAAGGACGGCACAAAACAGATTAAAAGGGCTAGGGGCAGGGTAGAAGGGGGGGGTAATTCCTCATGGAAAGTTCGCGGGAAAGAGACGCAGCTCGTCCTGAGGTATTATTCGTCAAGGCCGGTGAACAAAACTTAGAACACAACCAGGAAAGTGGGGGGCACCTCACAAAGGGGTAAAGAGCCCTACTCAACATGGCTCGCCCTGAAATCAATAAACGACTTGACGGCTACAATACTTGTCTACGGTGGGGTTTTCCCGATGCAGAAAGGAAGTCTATTGGACGGCTCTTTGGTTTCGGGGGGTGGCCGAAAACGAGGGTGGACCCCTTAGGCGGGGTCAGGGGGGAACAGCTTTGCAGAAAAGAAAAAGCCCGGAGGGGAGGATCGGTGCCCGATCATAGCAGTGGACATGTGCCTTCACCGAGGAAGCGTTCCTGTGGGGGACGCAGACAGGAACGGCGGTCCCTGGGTAAAAAGTCAAGGGAAGCAGAAAAAAACTGGGGATATTAAACAAAGGGAGAAACTGGGAAAAACCGGCGGGAAATTCCGGGATGTGGAACATTCCTGCCAATAGCACAAGGGATCCAAGGGGTTAAAACCTGCCTCGAAGAAAAAAAGGATGATCGCCTGTGATCACCGGATGGAAAAGAAGAAGTAAATGAAATGGGACAGTCGGACAAACCCGAATAAAAATAACATCGGAAAGATACGGGGATCTTGAAAACCACATCAGCAAACACGCCGGGGCTTAGTGCAAAAAGCAAACCACATTTAAATACTTGGAGTTCAGACAAGAGACTTGAACGGGGGGGGGGAGGAAAGGACAATGGGAAAAGAGAAAAGAGAAACGTACTCAAAAACGGGCAAAACGGGGAAAACAAGGTAAAAATTGTCATTAAAGTCGGGAAAAAGGGCAGCGTGACAAAGAAAATATCTGAAGAAGGAGGGGGAGGTTCTCAATGTCATGGGCTGATTGTCCGTGGGCAAAAAAGAAGACCTGTTTACAAAAAGTGCCAAAAGGACGGCTTTTAACAGAGGAAGGATAGTTCCGGTTAGTCACAGTCTAGGGAAAGGGGGGGTCAGAACTTTCCGGAGACGCGACAAGAAGTAAAACATTAAGCACACCGGAGAGGGAAAAAGAAGGCCTAAATTCTTCCTCCTGTAGGTGAAAGGTACGAAAAAAGAGAGGAAGAGTCGTTACTGGAACAGAAAAGGACAGTTCATATCACACGGTGGAGCAGTAGTGTCCTCGAGAAGGGCTCCGTAGGGAAACCGGAAAAGCTGGACGACCGGTTTCGAGAGTAGAAGGAACGCCAAAACCCATTGGAAGTGTCTTGGGTCAGGAGGAGAAAAAATGTCAAGTGAGGGAAATTGTCCCGGATTCGTCACCTGAGGAAGCACGGGTCAGAATTTGCTAAACCCGATCGAAGGGCCGTACCGCGCAAGAAAAGTGAAAACGTTGCGGGGAACGTACAGTCAACCAAACTGAAAGGTGGTCCCGACCGCCCCCAAAGTGGCAAAAAATACGTGGAGGTCCCTAAAAGCAACACACCAAAACAAAAAAAAAAAAAAAAAATACAAAAAAAAAGTTGCAGTGAAAGGTTCTTTGGAAAACCAGAGATGCAGCGGCGCAGAAAGCGACAGAAAACAACAAAAAAAGGAGGAGGAAAAGAATGAGATGACCGCGCAAGTAAACACTGTGATGGAATATTTTGGGGGTTCACAAAAAGACCTAGGATTGCAGAGGTAGGGTTTGGTAAACTTGGGTGGGGAATACACAAACACGTAATTTTGAGTGCGAGTAGGCTGAAAGTCACAAAAACGGGAAGCCCCAAGCAGGGGCCTTTCCTGAGCAAGCAACGTGTAGCATCAAAGTTGGCGGGAGACGGTCCTTAGGGAGAGAATCGGTCAAAAAAAAGGGACCAAAAGGCTGACAGGATGAAGAAAAAAGAGAATCCAACGAGAAAAACGAAGTCACAAAAGTGTTCGTTTTTTCCGGGGAGACAATGGGGTGGGGGAGGAAAAATCAGGAATCGAAAAACTGGACCGCATCGCCGTCACACAGTAAGTAAGAGGTGCACGGAACGGGGGGGACATGACATCTACAATACGGGGGAGGAAGAAAAAAAAAAACGGTGAAAAGCTAAAACGCGGGTAAGTTGACCACTTGTAAAAATAGCCCGGAAAGAAAAGCGGAGTTTGGGAAAGTTTTTCAAACACCAAATGACATTCAAAACTAACACAGGATAAAGAAAAATTCTCGAGGGCAGTACAAAAAGGGTGGACAGATGGAAGGGGGGAAGGCCGTCCGGGGGGAAATAAAGTTTTGAGGAACTCCATAACAACTGAAAAAGGACGTTCAAGATACGCACAGAGGGGGTTCCACGACACCGGCTTTGAAAAACTAGGGACACTCTTGTCGTACTGCACGAAAAAACACTAGAGAAGAGAAATAAAAACGATCCAGATATAGTCGCAGATGGGGGGTCGTTGTGAACACGAAGGCTGTCCACACTACAATAATTGTAAAACATTGAAAGAAGTCCGCTTCATGGGTCAAGAATCGGTTGGAATTCAGAATTCCGGAACACTTCAAAACTTAAAGGTGGGTGTAAGAGGGCCCGGGAGGGGGGAAACTCAACAAAAGTTCATCGATCCTCTACTACCAAGAAAGACACCCGGGGAAGGCGGAAGGGACCACCGGCAAAGAAACCTGGGAGAATGGGTGGCACTAGAAATGATGCGGGAGGTGTTTCCGAGAGCGGTTGAGGCCAGGGCGAAGTTTCCAATGGCAGTCCACGGGGGGAACATCATACAACAACCGTGGATAAAAAGGGTAAGGCGGACAAGCGAGCTGGGGAAGGGAGCGGACGCCAAAGGAGGACCCTGGGGGCGGACTGGAATAGGCCACAGAAACGTGGAACGCTTTTGGAGCGACCCTGAAAAAGAAAGGGAGAGTAATCGCATCATGAAAAACGACTCGGTAACACCAGTTGACCTTTCGAACCCAACAATCAGAAAGGCGTTAACAGAGGGTCTCGCCGATTGGCAGTAAGTCGCATGGAAAGGGAGACCCTCGATAAGAATTCGGGGAGAGTGGTCATTAAAGATGTGGGGCAATGAATAATCTGAAAAAGGAAATATTAACACTGCAGCAACGACAAAACAAAGCCGAAGAGACCCCAACCGGGCTAGACTAACAAAAAAAGAAAAAACAAGGAGACGGGGGGACAACGAAGCGGCGGTTGCAAACAGGGAAGACAAAAACCCCCATGGGGTGGAGAGAAAGCCTCTTTAAAAAAGGGGGAAAAAAAAAAAGCGAGAAGAAAACGAGAGTGTTGTGTTAAACGGTGGAACCTGTCCATTAAAGGGGATCATATCATCGAAAGGGAGAAGAAGAGGGGAGTTCAAAAAGATAAGTTAAAAAAACTGCAGGTCCAACTTACAAACCGAATTTGACGAAAAGGGAAGACCGGCCGTAATGGCTCAAGGAAGTGGGCCCAAAAGAGAAACAATCTTCCAGGAAAGGCGGGGCCTGGGAGGGAGATCAGTAAGAAAGAGGTCCACGGTGGAAAACGACGGACTTCACCACCTAAACTTTGGCAAGGCCTTAGGACCAGAAGAGAAAAAGAGTAGAACGGCAGTCGTGCAGACATGGCGAACGGGTCCAAAGGCGGAAAAACCATAGAGTCAAATCGGGGGGAGAGGCCCGGGTTACCCTTGGAAAAAGAGGGGCCGGGGGCGGGGAAAGAAACGCCATGGTGTCTTTAAATCCAAAAAGGGAAAAGGAACAAGTGGGGGGGTTGCAAAAACCCTGGAGAAAAGACGACATCCTCATTTCGGACGATTATCACCGGGGAAAAAATGGTGTGAAAGGAACAAGGGGTGCCCCGGAAAACGGGAGAACATGCAAAAACAAGGAAAACAAAAGTCAAGGCCTATTTTAAAAATATCAAAGTGGGAACCATCAAAAAAGCCTGAAGTCCATACTATCGTCCAGAAGAGCAGGACCATCGAACGGCCTCATGCAGCGGACTGGAGGAGGGACGAAGGGACGCATTGATTGGGCCTACAGCCCAAAGTCAAAACAAAAGAGGACAAAAAAAGGGTTCAAAATTCACCGCGAGCAATGATAAAAATCCCGAAGGAAAAAAGAGGAAGAGTAAGGTTATAACGAAAACAACCTGAGGAGTGTGATCCGAAAAAAGATCACCAAGGGGAACCGGTTTCCAAGATCGCAGATAGGCAAAGGGGGGAACGAGGAAAGGTTTCGGTGGCTTTCACAAACAAAAAAAGAGATGCGAAAACGTCAACCCCTGGAAAGACAATCAAATACAAAAAACATTTATCAAGGGGAAGTGGCGGGGGGGGGGCAAAAAAAGGAAGTCAAAAGGCGTGTCTACGACGGCAAATGTGGCAAACTGTGGAGCGATTTCGTACTCCTTAAAAAGTGGGAAACTTAAGGTCAATGGAACCTCGGGTCCAAAAACTTAAACTGGTCCGCATAATCATCTAGCGACTCCCAGCAAGCGTAAAAAAGGTGAGGTACTGGTTTGGAACAGTTACGGCCCCCCCAGGGGGGAAGGTTCACGGGAAAGAAGGAACTACCCGCGGCAAGGGGGGAAACTTCGTAGAGAGGATTTGGAAGAGCAGAACGCCGAACAAAAAAAGTCAAAACCGAAAGCCTTGGGAGGAAAACGGGGGAGGCAGTAAACCCCGCGCCCCAATTAGCGCACCGGGCTGGGATTGTTGAGTTTTGAAGAAAGAATCGGCAAAAAACCAAGTGGAAAAACAAATCAACACCCTAAAAAACTCTCCGAAATCAAATTGAGGGGAACGTGAAATAAATAGGGCTAGACAACCAGATCTTGGGGAGGGGGAAGGAAATTTTTTGTTTAAAAATACAAACCTGCGAAAAGTGGAAGGGTCCGCTTTGGGGATGGGGGTTGTTATGGGACGAGGGGAGAGACCAAAGACGAGGACTAATGAAAAAAAAGAGCGGATATTAAAAAAAAAGTCATCGGAATGCTGTTTTTGGGGGGGCGTCACGGTGGCACCAAAACCGACCACCTGGGAAAGAGGACGCGAGGCGGCGAGGCAGGGGGAAGCAGTGGGGTAAAAAAAACTAAACCTCTACTTGAAAAATCCAGCCGGAAAGGCGGGCAAAACCCAGAGACGTTTGAGGAAACGAAAACCAAAAATCTTCTGAAGACGCCACAACAGGGAAGTACTGGCCTTAAACGGAACGCGATTCAAGGGAGTTGGTAAAATCAGCTGTGTATGAAGGGGGTATGTTGAGAAAAGAGTTCAAAAACCGAGTGGCAGCTAAAATATCGGGCCTGTAAGACGGAACACCATCTACGAAGAGAAGGTGGCTCATTTGTAAGAAAGTCAGGGGGCCATGGAAGGGCAAGACCCGCGAAGTCACTTTGATGAGGGGGAATAGAAATACTCCGAACGCGCGGAGGTGGAAATTCGAGCCTTGCGCCCCGCACATGGCGCACGACCTAACAAAGCCGAAAAAACTGTATACACTCCAGCTTAAAAAAAGCTTGGAATTAAATGAGAGGGGAAGCACAGGCAAGATGGGGCATTGACAAAAGGGGGTTTGACCCACCTAACTAAGAACATGCAAACGAGGGGGGGCAGCAAGGTCATTTTTTGGAGAAGCCAAACAGAAAAAGCGCTGTTTGGGGGGGGACTGGGAAAACTCTGGAAAAGATTACCGCCGGGACAAACTATCAACTCACCACCCCAACACAACCCTCAAGGGCATGGCCGAGCTTAATCGGGCAAATGACTAGGGACCTGGGTCAGGTACCAGCTATGCGCCGGGCGCGTAGGGCGCCGGGGGGGAGGGGGGCATGGGTTCAACGCTGGACAGGCAATACACATACTGAAACCCGGAGTCTGGAGTGGCAAAACCGGTTGGGGAAAAAGGCGTATAAAAAAAAAAGTAAACTCAAGGGACCAGTACAATGGGCCCATTAATTGGGTAAGGGCAAGATCATGGAAAAAAAAAAACTACAAAAAGAATGGGGAAGTGTCAAGAGCCCCTTGCAAACGAAAAGAAAATGAGGAAAA
>Ga0179593_1445661_pt1 | contig 22740 bp, 33 predicted proteins | sample CZODoug2_1_08_16_FD_185931 | JGI IMG/M metagenome (GOLD analysis project Ga0179593, IMG submission 185931) | Vadose zone soil fungal communities from Angelo Coast Range Reserve, California, USA - CZODoug2_1_08_16fungal (PacBio error correction) | ecosystem: Environmental > Terrestrial > Soil >...
AGCCTTCCTTCCTAAACACAAGGGGGTGGGGGGACAACCAATGAGAAAAGGGGCAGGGGGAACGGGAATGGTTATGAGGGGAAGATGAAATTCATCAGATTTACATGAATGACAAAGCGGGCCGGAAGGGAAGGGAAACAATCCCAAACGGTAAGAGCGGAAAAAAGTCAATGTGTAAGTACCGAATTCAAAGAAGGGGAACAGGGAAAAAAGGAAGTCGTACTCCACGTTAGGGAAAAAGCGGGAGGGCCGTTCAATTGAATTTTTGGGGGGAAAAAACGGGGACGTAACAACCTTTGGGGAGTAAAACCAAAAGGGAACTGCGGGACAGAAAAAGGAAAATGCTGGACCAAAACGCCTACCAGGGAGGGGTGCGTGGCCAGAACAGCGGGGTGGGGGAAGATTGGAGAGACCAACACTTGGAGTAAAAACAGATTACATGCTTGCATGAGGGTATGGACGGAAGAAAGAGTCGGTTTGTTGTGTGGACGTTTTCACAAACTTCAATGCCAAGGGAAACAGGGGGGTAAAAAAAGGGCTTGGTTACTTTGGTGGGAATGGACGGGGGAAGGTTTGAAAAGGAAAGAGGAGGGGACGAAGGGAGGGCCAAAAAGGTGATGGAACTTTTAAGCGGTTCGTCAAAAAACCGTGGGGGGGGGTGAAAAAAGGAGAAAAAGGGGGGCAATTTAATAAAGAGTTTTTTGATGATCCAATAGAGAACAGTGGGACAAGAAAAAGGGGGAAAAGGGGGGGGTAAGATAAAAAAAGGGGAGGGGAAAGAGAAAGAAAGGGGGACAGCAGGGAAAGGCACCCCGCAGGGAAAAATCAAAAAAAAGGCGCAGGGGATTTTTGGAGATATCTTTGACACAAAGTTGAGGCGTGGGGCTCTGCGCTCCTCAGAAAAAGAAAGGGTGAAGACACCCACAGGAAAACGAGCAAACCGGTCAAAAGGGCGGAAAAAAAATTTAATTGGTTTGTCACGAAGGAAACAGAACGGGGTTCTGGACTAAGTCCCCTGCAGCGTTGACACTTTTAAAGAGACCACCGCGAAAGGGAAGAGATCAGGGGGGGGGGGAAAATAAGTTTGGTGCAGGCACAGGCGGGAAACTCCTCCTCCGCCGGGGTCTGTTTTGGGGGGCAAGGTCATACGCCTAAGGGAGAGAAGGGGGTCGGGGAGAACAACAGCCAGACCTTTTTGACCCTCCGGGGCTGAGTTGGGGGGTTCAAGGCAATGAGGGTTTTTGATCGGCGAAAAATCCAGAGAGTCAAAACATACGCGGACAGTGCACGAGGGTGGATCAACCAACGAAAGGGCAAAAAAACCAGCAAGTCATCTTGTTGAAAAGGGAGGTTGGGATTTGTTGAAAAAAGATTTTTAAATTGGGGGGTGCGGCTGGACAGGGAAGGGATTCTCACAGAGCCGGGAAACCTTCTCTTGGGGTCGAAGGAACGTGGACGCAGGGAAGAGAGGGGAACTCTAAAATGAAAGAATAATGGCAAGAAAAAACATGAAAACTAAAGCTGGGGGGGAAAAAGAAGAAGGACGAACTGCTTCATCAATACATGGACCGTGTTCCCAGAAAAAAGGGGGACAAAGCACCGTCCAAAGAGGAGAATACTAGGACGAAAGAAGATGGAAGCGTGAAGTTGGTTCCCTAAAAAAAGGGGGGGAGAGGGAAAAAAACAAAACGGGAAAACAGCACTTTGCCAAAAAAAAAAAAGCAAAAAAAGACTAGACGAAAACAAGAGACAAAGGAAGGCCAAAAGATACCAAAAATGGCGCTTCTACGGGCCGGGCCGTGCAAGGGGGGGGCAAAGGAGTAAAACCGGGACGAACCACAGCAGGGGGGAGGAAAAAATTCGAAAAAATCCAGGACTTTCAAATCTCAAATAATGAAAGAAGGGCCTGCAAAAAAAAAAAATAAACATCGACCGCTCAAGGAACTTGAGGGAAAAAGAGGTATGGGAAAAGAAATGGGGGGACCTGATGGGAAATATTATCCACGAAAAAAAAGAGGGAAAAAACAAGGCAAAAGTATAGAAGGGTTCGTTGTGAGCAAAAACTCTCAGAAAGTGGGTCCACGGGGGTGGGTTAAAAGAAACAATCTCCGACAGAAAAAGGCAAATAGGTGGAACTTGGGGTGGACACAGCGGGGCAACTGAAAGATCCCCCGAGGTGGGGCGGGACCGTGAGAGGGGGGGTATAACAACCTTTAATTGGCAGGAAGAACCGCGTTCCTTTCGTCCCTCTGGGGGTTCAACTTGGGGGGGCCGGCCCATACCTATTAATTGGACCGGGGTTTAAAAAAAACAAAGACGAAAAAGGGACTGCATGATCACGCCGAACAAAAACCAAATTGGGAGTTGGACCGCTGGGTCTGTTATAAAACGGTGGGGGAAGCGAAAAAAACTTTTATTGGGAAGTGCTCCGTAAAGGACCGAAGATCCAAGTGGGGACAAACGGGCCAGTGAGAGGAAGAAGGAATTACAAAGGCGAGGGGGGTGGGGGGATCGAACCCCACGTAGGGAAACCGACACACTCTGGTTAAAAAAAAAAAAAAGCGACGAAGGAAAAAAAAACCGCTAAACTAAGCCCCCCTCAACCGAGCGGGAAACCAAAGGGGCAAACAAAAAAATCCCAAGTAGAAGAAGAAGCGTAAACCAAGGGGCAAGCCTGGGGAAGGGGCAGGTGTGGGGGAACCAAGGGGCAGCAAACCGTGGAAAAACCTCAGAAGACATCTCAAAAATAAAGCACTAAGGGGGGGAGGGGAGCTGACTCCAATTAACTAGGAAAAGTGGTACCAAAAAACACCAAAAAAAGGGGGGGGAGTGCAAGGGTGAGCAAAACTTGGGGTGCCTAGAAGTTCGATGCCATTCCCCAAAGAAAAACGTTCCTCTCTTCCCTGCAAACCGAAAAGGACCCCAACAAAACAATCCACCCCGCCGGCAAAACACCGACAAAGGGAATTTACATCTAAAAAGTGTGGGGGGGCCTTCCTCTCTGCAATGGGGGGGGTTTGGGTGACCTCTTACAAATCAAGAATTGGGGGTGTAAAAAAACGGCGAATCCCGGGAATGCGAACAAACTCCCAGGGGGGGGGCAGAATAAATAGAGCGGGGCGTAGCAATGGTTCCACCGTGCACTTTGAAATGGGGAAAAAAAAAAGGTCAAAAAAAATTTCCAGAATACCACGGGGGGGTTAACTTTTGGCAAACTGAGGAACTGGTCAAGACCTTCCCGAACGCGCCAGCGCGGGGGGGAAGCTCTGGAAAAAAAAGAAAGGGACAATCCCACCCAATTCTGGGTCAAACCCCACAATTTTTGTGTTGACAGGAACCCAAAAAAGTCAAAAAGCGGAGAAAGTCCCGTCCGTGACGGGAGTCAGACCACGGAAAAAACTTTGTGGTTCACAAAGGCCGGTGTACAAAAAACAAAAGACGGGTACAAAAAATCGGAAACTTAACGTTCGGAAACCCCAGCAGACCGGCCTTGAAATACTCGCGGGGAAAGTTGGGACCCGGACCAAGAGAAAATTTTCGGTCAGGGATGCCAAGAAAAAAAATATCAGGTGGTGAAGAATTCAAGTGCACCACTGTGGACGGAACCGGCTGGGCTGGGCACAGGGGCCGAAAGACCAATTTTCACAGAAAAGACAAGGCGGAAAGAAAGCCAAAGCTTCGATAAAAAGGGGGGGAAGCCCGTAAGTAAATAGGAAAAAAAAAAAAGGGGACCCATCTGTGCTAAGGGGGGAAGAACTTTGTGGTCACCTTGGCGAAACCAGAATTTTTTTTGGGTCAAAAAGGCTGGAAGGGAAATATCACGACATCAAAAAAAATTGAAGGGTGGTGACGCCACGGGAAAACTGGGCAGCGTGGGTGCTTAATGACCAAAACAAGCTAATCACATAACTAAAGAGAATTGGGGGGAATATAATCCAGCATCGCAAAAGAACTTAGCAAAAAACAAGTGAGGACTCAAAACCGTTAAACCAGATCAAAAAAAAAATAACAAAAATGCCCAAACCTGTCCCGGGGCAGGAATGACACAACCTTCGGCCAACAGTATGGGGGACAATCATACAGAAAGAACGAATGGCTTCAACAGAATAGGAGGGGGGTTTTACTTTTGGGGCGGGAAGAAAAGAATGAAAAAAAAACAAAACCTAACTTATTAGGTGTGACGGGGGGGTGGGGTGGCGGAAAACGCGAAATAAAACAGAGCTCTTCATCCCAAGAAAATGAGAACAATCCAAGAGAAACCAACCTCCAAAAAGAAACGGAAAAACTGGACCACTGACCTTTTCTGAAAGGGGGAAATGTTCCAGTCAACCTCCAACGACAACTATCAACAACCCCCGGCCACGGATCCGATTAAATTTATCACAGAAGAGTAAGGCCTTAGGCGGGGAAAACTGAGGGGAGGACGAAAAACCGAGTTAATCATAAGGAATATCCAACAGGTCATCTCTCAACAACCACCAAGGAGGCGTACAAAGCCTCTACTAAGAAGAAAAGGCCCAAATCAGAAACCCCACTCCTTCACTAAAAAAAAGACTATCAGAATTCCGGGCAGGGGGGGGGGAAGGGGGGACGACCGGTGGGAGGGCAAATCATAGAATTGGAAGGGGGGACTCCGGGGGTTCAAAAACCCTGGGGGTGGAGGGCATGAGTTTGAGGCGGATTGGGAATTGAAAGAAGTTTAAGTTGTTAACTCCAAAAAAAAGTAAAAAAAAAAAAAAATCAAGGGTTCAGGTGGCGGGACAAGGTGGTAACCTGGGGACGGGCGAAAAAGACTGGTATTTGTTTGGTTGGGGAGGTTTGAAAAAATAGCCCACGCGGTGATAAGTAATTATGGTAAAGGGAAAGTGGTGGTGAAAGAAATCAAGTCAGGAACCGGGCGGGTAGTTTGAAAAGGTGGGGGCAGGTGGCTACGCAAAAAGGCGAAGGAAAAAAGGAGGAGCCTTTTTGGGCTTACCACGGGGATATGCAGACGCAGGGGATTTACGCAGAAAAGAAGGACGACCCTGCCGGGGGAAACCCAGGAACCCGAAACCTTCGTTAGACTCACGTTGAAATCTAAACAGTCCGAGCATAATGGCCGGGGGTAAATGGGTCCTAATCGGAAAAAAGGAAAAAAAGACAGGTTCCCGGGAAAAATGACGTGAACCAGTGGTGGTGAGGGGGGCGGCAAAGGGTTAAGAAAAAAAGAGGGGGAAGGGGGCCAGTCACAAATATGGAATGAAAAGGGAAAAGGATTTTCAATCTGAAAAGACGGAGGAAATGTCTTCACTATCAGACAGGGGACGGGGGACACGGAGCAAGGGGGGCAAAGAACGGGGGGGGGGAAGGGGGTTGGGAATCCCGACGGACGAAACCGCGTAAACACCGTTTGTTCAACGTTCGGGAAAAAAGACAGAGGACATAAACGGACGATTACAAAAAGGGAGGGGGACGACGACCACAAACTGGACGTCTGATTGGTGAAAAAAGGGTTAAAAAGAGAAAAAGGTGACGCTGAGAAGATCGGGAGATTGGGGGGGAAGGCCTGACGACGGGCGCCGGGGGATACAATGACACTGGAGTGGATGAAGGGACCATACTCAAACTAAAAAAAAAAAGGGGGGGAACAACTACGAACAGCCGCAAGGACCTGGGGGGAGGACGCATCATTTCCAGGTATTTCTCCAAAAAAAGTGGACAAAAAAGTCAAAAAAACGGGAGCAGTAAAAACAAAGACGAAAAACGGGAGGTTGTTCGGTAAGGGACGAGTTTGGGAAAGTGGACGGAGAAAAAGATTTTGGGACGCCTGTCGAACAAAGGGGGCTAAAGCAAATGGGCATCAAGGCAACAACCTTTGGGGGGGGCCAACCTACTAGTCTAATGAAGGGACGACCAAAACAAAAAAATAGGGGGAAACAAATTGTATCAGTTGGGGGGAAGGTGGGAACGGCGCCGTTTGCTCTAACGGCAGCAGGCATTCAGGGGGAAAGGAAAAGAGGCTTTCTCAGAAAAAAGGGGAAAAACAAGGGTTTCAGGAGGAGGGGGGGAACGTAAGAGGGGAAAAGTCCACTTTGAAAGAAGGGGGGGGGGCCCGAAAAGTTGGGGCCTAAAACCTCCAGAGTAAAAAGGTGCTCAGGCCAGGGGTGGTCACCAGGTGACACCGGATGGGAAAGGGGAACACGTCATACCAGAAAAAAAAACCGCAAACGAAAAGGTTGTTCGAATTCCCCACCCCAAGAAAAATGAACTGAAAACGTTTGGGAACAGGCAACAACGGGGGGGGAGAGCGGCCAAAATTGTTTTGGGGGTGAAAATGGGCGAAGAACGGAAATTACGCGGGGCAAAGCCCCAATAAGGGAGATCCGTGGCAGAACACGGGAAAATCGCTTCAGATCAAAGGAAAAAAAGGAGGCAGCGTTGCCCAACAACAAACCAGCTCACGGGGGGTGGCAAGAAAAGGGGGAGGGGATCTGGAAAAAAAACAAAGGGGGAAAACAAAGTAGGGGGGAAAAAGAAGGTTCAAACAAAACGATATGCCGTCTGGAGAAAAAGCTCAGTCACTGCCACTGAGGGGGGGAAAAACGAGGGGGTCTGAAGAATTGTCCTACGGAAACGGGATTCCGGGTGATGGGAACGGGAATTTTCGACTCCAGTGGGGAATCGGGGAGACAAACAACGTTGAAAAAAAAGGAAAAGTGGTGGACCCCTCACTCAAAAAAAAACGGGGGGGGACCTCTTGTGCAGAAGCAGGACAAGGTCAACCAAAGAAAATTTCCTGGAGGAGGAGGTAGGGGAGTTCCAACGGGCTGTGCATGACAACCGTGAAAAAAAATGGCCTTGGAGGAAGGGGGCCATTCGGGAACACCAGGGGAATCCCGCTGGGAACCAAGGGGGGGGGTCACAGAGTATGACCATCCGCAGACTTTGCAAGGGATTCAGGTTATTGGTGGAACCACACCCGGAATGCACGAAAACTCCAGCTGAATTCAGGCACGCGGTAGGTGTGGGGACCCTCTGGGGACTTCATAGCGAACTGTCGAAGAAGACCCCGAGGAAAGGGGAAATCCGTGTCTTGCGTAAGAAAAGAAGGTCTGAGAAAAACGAAAAAAGAAGAAAACAGCATCCTATAAAAAAGCACAACAGCGCTGATGGACGGGGCAGGTGAAAATGGGTGTGGGAAAGACACTAAAAAAAAGGTGAACAGCCGCAGGACAGACGCGCCCGACGGCATCCCCCCACTATTTAGAAGGGGGGCAATTGGGTGAAGGAGGGAACCGGGGGGGGGGGGGGGGGGGGTTCAAAAAAGGGAAGAGCGGAAAGGGCAGTTGCAACAAACAGAACAGGCGCTGGGAGGGGTTGGATGTGAAAACGCAAAACCTTAAAAAAAACCTCTGTGGGGGACGACATCGGGGGTGAAAAAAAAAAAGTGATGAACAGGTTTCAACGAGGGACGTGGAAAAACAAGGATAAAGGAAGAAAGGGGGTGGGGAGGGCTGCGGGGAAACTTCAAAGTGACCGTGGCGGGGTGGGCGTGGCGGGTCGCAAAGGGAAAGAAAACCGTAGAAAAACAGGAAGAGGGGGGGGGGGGGCGGGAAAAAAAGTTGAGACGAGCGAGAGACGCTTGTCAAAGGCCGTAGGTGAAAAAGAGAGAACCCCTCAAGGCACTTCCGGGGAGGCTTTCCTGTGCTTGAGAACCGGAAAGGGTTCATACGTTTTGTGGAGATGGTAATGCGGCCTCGCAACGTGAAAAGGGGTGGACCCGAATCGTCAGGAAAGGAAAAAAGGAGGCACCAGAAAAACGAAAAAAAAAGAGGGTCCCCTTTGGTTGTTTCCGTAAGCAAGGGAAAACAAAAACGGGGGAGAAAAAGCGAACAGTTCAAGAAGGTGTGCACGGTGGCGAAGAATCTCAATCTCACACCACAACAGCCAAAACAAAAAAGAATAGGACACACTGGTTTTTGAGGGGGGCGGGGAAAGTAAACAACAACCAAAGACAGAAAAGTCGCATCCCACTAGGCAAGGTACCTAAATGTATGAGTGGCAGAGGGTGGGCTAAACAGTCAAATACTGGCTTTGAGGGTTTGTGGAGTTAGGCATTATGGTTGCCCTTACAAACAAAAAACACCAAACAGCACAGCCGGGGAAAAAGGTCACAGAACATGGGCCTTAGATCAACTTGATAGAAAGGTCCTCAAAGCATGTCGGGGGGTACAGAAGTTGTATGGGAAGGGAAAAAAAAAAAATCAATGCCCACAAATTCATGATAGGGACGACGTCGATGGGTAAATTGGGCTAAGGCAGTGACCTGACCACCGGGATAAAAAAGCACTGAGAAAGTCGGGTACGATGAGAAGCTAAGTCGTCCGCGGAATGGGGGGCTGGGGCCCACAGACAAAAGTGTTCCCATTAAGGAGAAAATAAATTGGAAACGGGAAGGGAGGAAGGACACTTATCTTTGAGGGAAAAAGACCGCAACGGGACGGGGTTACGACAAACACCAACACAAACAATTCCCTCGAGATCTCAAACAAAAAAACGTTGAGCGACTGATAGGGGGGGGAAATTGAGAAGGTTTGTTGGGTAAACCCAATCAGTTGTGGGGGACCTGAGGAGGAAAGAAAAATTCACCACTAGTTGAAAGAAATGGGGCGGGGACTAGGGAAACTTTTGGGCACCTAAAAGAAGCAGTTAAACCTAACTAAGGTTGTAACGGAAGGGGGGACGGAAAGAAAAAGGGGGCAGGAAAAGACGCCCGTAGAAAACAGACCCCGGGAGAGGTCCAGTCGGAAAGCTCAGATTTTGGTGGGCACCCGGGGATAGGTCACGAGCGGAAAAAACAGAAAGACTAGGGGACAAGAACTGATGGGGAGGGACAGGATCCACCGCTCCAATCCCTGTAGGTTGTTGTCGTGGTTAAAGGCCTAAAGCGAGGACGAGGTTTTATGTCCCACAGACGGGGAAAATCATTACATCGGGTTCGGGCGTGAAGAAAAGGTTTCTGGAGATTGAAGATACTCGTTGGAAGTAACCAGACGAACAGGAAACTTGCAGGATGGGGGGAAAAGTCGTTCAAGTTTGTGGAGGGGGTCCTTCCCTTGGCAGGGAGCTACAGAAAATTTCGAAAAGGGATGGAAACTCACTCGGGGGGGGGTTCTTCCCCCCCGGGTGTTGGGAGACCGGGGACGGGTACAAAGGGAAGGAGGAATTTTTTAATTAAAAGGTTGGGGGAAAAAGTATGGTGGAGGGGTCTTGGGATTGGCTTTACGTTCCGCCCGACTCTCGGCGGGGCGCCCCACCGGGCCCTCGGCCGCAGTTCCAACGCACTTGGAACCCCCCTCCACTTTCCAGGACCTCAACTGCCCCTCGATAGTTTTTGAAAAATCGTTGTAAAAAACAGAGTGGGGGACACTACTTGCCGTTGGGGAAAAAGGCGGTGTCTCACTCTACAACCCGGAAGAGCTTCAAGAAATCCTTCGACCAAAAAGAAAGAAAGGAAGACCCAAGCTATTAAAACGGTGGTTGTGCACGGTTCCTGAACTTAACTGATAACTGGGGGGAAACGTAACAAGAAAACTCCTGTAAAAGGGGGAGAAGTACCCTTCTTTCAGCACGAAACTTGCATCAGGAACGAAAGAAAAATCTGTCAGACCGAGTTGTTTGGTGGTGCCCGCCCGGGTGGTGGGGAAAAAAACTGTCACCAAAGGGCGCACAAAAAATAGCCTGGTGTCGGTTTAGTGCAACTGGGCGTGGTAACGCCAGCAAAGGGGGGACCCTAAGAACGGTGGAAAGGAAAGGGAAACACCAAAGTGACAACGGCGCGTGGTTAAAAAGAAGGGTTTGACGCGGGGGTGAAACCATTCGTCGATCCGAATACACGGTGACAGTTGGCACAAAAAAACGACCATGAAGGACAAGAAGCATCGAAAGAGGGGGGCGGGGGGGGGGTGATTCGGAGGGGAGATTGTGGTCAACCCCTCCACAAACAGCCTTCCCTTCGGGCCCGGCCGGGGGGAGTCCCACCCGGTGGGCTAAACTAATAAAAGGAGATCACAAAACGGATGTGAAACGTTAAGGCAGAATCGAGGTTCAAGAAAAAGGAGGGAAAACAGAGGTGTAACAAAAAGGGCTGCAGTCCGGGACAAGTGCCTTGAAAACCTAAAAGGGAAATGAAAAGACAAGGGACTCGATCGCTAGAAAAAGAGGTGGGTCCATAGGTGGGGAAAAAAAGCAGGCCGCTATGACACCGGAAGAGAAAAAAAAAAAAGAAACCAATTTTGACTTGCAAGAACCCCGAGAAAGAAATCGGTACACGGGGGGGAGCTGAAAAAAAAAAGGATAATTGGGGGCTGAGGGAGGGGTGGTCCTCACATTTCTGGAAAATTGGGGGATCGCGATCAAAAAATTGTGTTCTCTGGGAGCCTTTTTCTACAGCTCCAAAACCCTTCGTGGCCCAATCTAGGAACTTGGGACTACGATTTGTCAAAGGCATCTGATGGCCCAAAAGGAAGAAACCTTTTAAGTCATAAATTGGAAAGGGGAAAGGGGAACCGCATGCGCGGGGGGAAATTGGTCGGAGGTACTTTCTGGGGGGGGTTTGTCCAAGGGTAAGGGTTCAGAAAGTCCGCAAAAAGTGGGGGGGGGGGTTTCCCTTGTGTGGGGGGGGGAAGGGAAAACAGGGCAAAAGATCGCCCCCAGGAGGGTGCTTACCGGGGATATACGTGGGGAAGTTGAAGGAAAAAGGAGGGGCCTCTTTTTTTGCTAGGCACAACCCCTTTCACAGTGGACAAAACAAGGTGAAAAAAAAAACTTTGGGGCCAAGGGGGGAAAAGACAAGGGGGTGTGTAAAGGGGTTATTAAAGGGAAGTCCTTAGGGGGGGGGGGGGGGGGGATGACGTTGGAGGCGCCTGTTGGGAAAATCTGAAAAAAAGATGACCAAGGAGACCTGCAACCGGGGAAAACGTGACAAAGGGGAGACCATAAGTGTCCTTGGCAGGGGGGTTGGGATTAAACGGGTTATGGTGGAATAAAAAGAGGGGGGGGGGGTGAATCCCACAATCGGGATCCCAGGAAAAAAAAAACGCAAAGCCACAATAAGAAAATCAAAAAAACAACTTTTACCACGGGGACAAAGAATTTAAGGCCGAAAGCGAGGAAGGGGCCGAAAGGTTTCAAAAAAGTCCGGAACATGCCTCAACCGCGAAAACCGATGTTTGGGCAGGGAAGGCAGTAAATTGTAAAGAAAGGGGGGGGGGGTTGAGACAAATAAAGTCCGGGTGTTGAGTAGCAAGGGGACTGGTGTTGAAAAAGAGAAAGATGGACGAGCAGGGGGGAAAAACGGAACCATTTTCTTGGAAAAGGGCTCTTTTCTCACAGAACAACAAAAAACCAAAAAACAATGAGTTCAAAAAAAAAAAAGGAGGAAAAAAAGGATTTCTTCGAGTGGAAAAGGAAGGAAGTGTGGTTTGACAGACCTGCGTGGTACTGCGAAAATTAAGGAGGGGGGCGTCTAAAAAAAGGAAGAGGGCCGTTATCCGCACGGTCCGTAGAGGCGGCTCTTGAAGAAATTCCCCGTAAGGGGAGTGCGCCGTCAAAAGGAAAAAAAATGCCGAAAATGTGGGGAAAAAAGAAACCGCAGTGCGTCGTCAAGACTTAAAACGCACAAGCTGCGGTACTTGATTCAAGGGGGACAAACAGGACAGGAAAAAAGACCCCAAAAAAAAGTCGGTGGTCAAGAAAACCAAGGGGGGGGGGGCCGGCCCCGAAAAGGGTCAAGAAAAAGAAGACGGGAAAAGTGGAATTTGAATTTTGGAACAACGCCACAGGCACGCCAAGAAGGGGAGTGGGGGTTTCCTTGGAGACGAGCGAGCAAAGAAAGGGCCACCCGGCCAGACAGAGTGGGGACGGATCGAGGGAAAGTTGAGGCGTTAGGGCGAAAAGTGGTCGCCTTTTGCGGGGGGAACCGACAAATTAAAATGTGGTGTTAAGAAGGAACAGGGTAGCTTGGCCACACGGCTGGCGGGGGGGTGAAAAGAAGCATGGGTGAATTCACATTCAGAAAGGGGTAAAAAAAAAGGAAAGTTCCATTCCGTACCAAGGATCCCTATTCTCAAGAAGATGGGAAGGGAAAGTTCAAAAAGAAATCAAAACAAAAAAAAGAGAACCTGGGTTGCCTAAAGGGAAAGTGGGAAGGGTCCCAGATTTTTGGGGGGGAAAATATTGGGGAAAGCCCATGGACGCGTGTGGGAACACAGCCAAGGGTGGGGGGTTCTTTAAGGGGGTGGGGCAGTAGGGGGGACAGTTTCACCGGCGATGGGACTCAAAAAAGGGAGGAAATGGGGGACTGGGGGGGCGACCGGAACAAATGCCTAGACCACCTTAAGTGGTTCCGGGAGGGGAGGGGGGTAGCCGTGTCACCGGGTAAAAAAGCCAACACCCACAAACGTTTGCAACGGAACCTGTGCACAAGAAAAAAAACAATCAATTCCTTTGGGGCACCCAAAGCAGCACCAGGGGCTATTCGTCAAAACCAAAAAATTAAGGCATTCAGTGGCAGACCGGAGAATGGCGGCCAACTGCCAAACGAAAAAAAGGAGTTCGAAAAATTTGGGGGGGGGGTGAGTTGGCTGAAAAAATCAAGCTTCCCGGAGGGGAAAGCAAATCAAAACGCCACAAAAAAAGGCCGAAAGGCACAAAAAGGAGACAAAAAGAAGAGTTTTCCTCCCGGCTGAAAGCAAGTCCTCACAGAGAAAAAAACTCGCCCTAGGGCGTGGGAATAAAAGGGTAGGAAAAAAGAAAGCGGGAAAAAGGACCGGGGTGAGGACATTGAGCGTCTAAAGAAAAAAAGGAGGAGGCGAAAGAGAAGGGGAGAGAAGGCCAGGACGACCATCAGTGCCGGAAAGGGAAAAGTACTGGGGAGAGACGTAAGCTGGTAACCATAGGAGGGGGCCGCTCATGAATTAGGAAGGGTGGGGGCGCAAAAAGGGGGGGGCGAGGTGATGGCGATTTGGTAAGGGGACGTAATAAGTTGGAACCGATGCAAAATGCGTTGGTGCAGGGAGGGAGAGGGGGAAACAAGGGATGCCGGCGAAAAGACAAATGGGGAGGGGGGTTGCGGGGGAATGAGGGTGGCCCATAAGGAAAGTGGCAGGGAAAAAAAAAGGTGAGGAAAGGAACCCGGGCGGGGGGGAAGTTGGGGAAAAATGTGGGGGCGATCAAAACAAAAAGGGGAAAAATAAACGTGACGTCTACAGTGGAAGGGGTAAGGTATGCAACCGCAATGGGGGGGGGGAAAAAAAGTTTCGCTTAGAAACGGAATAACGCCTTGTCCGAAATAAAAGAAAACGAGAAAAATGGGGATTTAACGCAAAAAGGTTGGAAAAAAAAAGAGGGGAAAAAAGGCACAGGAAGTTCTGAGCAAGATTGGCCAGGAGGGGAAAGGTACGTCCAGAGGAGAAAAGGGGGGACTATGGACCCTTTTAAAAAGGGGGGGGGGGACTTGGGAAGGAAATTTAAGAAAGAAAATGCGGGTGGTACGGCGCCATCAAAGAAAACAAGGAGTGGGGGGGAGTAACCCCAAACAGAGGTTTCATCTAGCAGGAAGGAGACATTCTTCCACTCAAAAGGGGAGAACGAGGGCAAAGGACACCCTGGGAGGGTGAGACAACTACTGGCGGGACTTTCGAGGGAGGGGAAAAAAAAGGTTGGGATTCACAAGGCCCAGGGGGAAGAAGGCGAAAAGAAAAAAACAGTTAAACTGAAATGGAACAGGGGCTGCCAGAAAAAAACAACTGTGTGCTTTGACAAGAGTCCTGGAGGGATGAACTGGCGGGATGGCTACGAGGGGAAGGTCGGGAGAGTCTTTACGACGCAGCAGGGCCAAAGGTTTTTAACACGGGGGGATTGGGGGGGAAGGGGAAGGGACGCGCACAGGGAAAGAAGGGCGGAAGCGAATACAAAAAGTATTCAGGGGGAGAACCAAAAATTTCAACTCCAGGAAAAAAAAAGCCGGGATGGGCGGAAAATGTTCCGAAGCCGGAAAAAGTGGGGGAAAAATCAAGGATCTTAGGGGGGGAAGGGAAAGCGGGTCGTTTTGGGGGATTGTGAGGGGCGGATAGGAGACCACAGTTGGAAGGGGGGGGCCACTTTGCCTATAAACCTAATGGGAGGGACGAAAAAGAAATGCCATTTTTACCAAGTGGAAATGTAAGGGGGGGGACCAACCCTACTCTAACTTGGGATGGGCAAAAAACTAGTGGGTTAAGTTGGAAAAGGGGGGGTGGGTTCCCCAAGGCGGGCAGTGAAAAATGCAACAGCAATCGCCACGGGAGGAAAAACAAATAGAGGGTGTTAGACTGGGGGAGAGGGGAAAAAACGGGGGGAAGGGGCAACCACTCAAAGCAGTTGTAGGTTAACAAAAAAAAAAAACCCGTTCGAAGCCCAATAGGGAAGCAGAGATTACCTGTCTCAGGAAAAGCTCAAAAAAAGGGGGAAACGGTGTCACACGGAAGAAGAATCGGCTCAGAGCACGCAAAAAAAAGGGACTTTGACATCCCATAATTCGACTGTAAAGAAAAGCAACGGGGTAGAAAAAAAGAAAGTTTTTCTAAGGGGAACAAAGGAAATGTAAGGGGGGGGAAGACAACCAAAGAAAGAATAAGGGAAAAGCCAGGAAGTTATAACAGCAAAAGAAGGGCAACGGTCGAGTGGATATGTCGTGCCGCGGCAACAACAATCAAAAACCAAAAGAGAGTTCGTGGGGTGGTTGTCACGGGAAGATGAAGAGGGGGGGAAACAAAAGTGGACAAAGACACCCGAGAGAGGAAAAAAAGACCCGCGAGATTCTGCAAGGAGAAAAAGTCAAAACCTGCCTGACCGAAATATGACGGAAAATTTTGTGTCTAAAAACGGAAAAAAGAAAAAGGTTAACCGATTGGAAAGGGGTGGAAAGGATTTTCCAGCTAGCAACAATGGGAGAAACCGCAGGGTCGCGGTAAAAAAAGGAAAGGGCAAAAAAAAGGGGGACCGATAGGCTTCCAACCCTTGTAGGGGGGGGCATCCAAATCGGTCCTTCCCGGAGGAAAGGGGCGTAAAGGGAAATTGGAAAATTAAACTTTGGGTCTGTCCTGGGGTTTTCGGGTCGGGGCAACTACTTTAACAACGGTACAACCCCAAAAAAAGAAGGGGGGAAAAATTCTTTGGGGTGAGCAGGTATAACGAAAAAACGGTGAAGTTGGAGGTGCGCGAGGGGTGTGAGAATGGAAATATAAGAAAAGCCGTCCACGGAAGGCGTGGGTTACAAACAAAAATTTATGGGCTTGCCGCGGTGGGGGGACTAGGAGCGAATAAAGACGAGTAAAGGAAAAGCGTCTTCGGGAGAAAAAAGAAAAGGTATTCGATAGAAGACCATGGAAAGACGGAAAAAAAAATAAGGGGACCAGCGCGAGGCCGCGGAAAAGGGAAAAAGGCGTCTGTGAAAAGAAAAAGCAGGGGGTGGGGGGGGGGGGGGGGGGGGGGGGGGGGGGGGGGCACAGCGGGAATGAGAAGGAAAAAAAAAAACACTCTCACTCAGGTATACTAAAAAACAGCAAGAAAAATTTTTGGTGGGGAAAAGGAAGTTTTCCCGACCTTACAGGAAGACACCAATTTGCAAATAAACCGACACCAGAAAACGGAGTCGACCCTGGTGAACAAAAGTGGAGTTCACCAAACTGACGCCGACAAAGACAGTCGGTTCTGGGTGAAAAAAAGGTCACTTGGAAGGGGAGTGGCGAGAATCAAAAATCGGTTGGATGGCGCGTGGAAAAAAAAGTTTTTTGTGGGGCCGGTTCAGGGAGAAAACACCAAAAACCGCGATGCGAATCGCTGGGGGGGGGGGCGGACTTTTGGGGAAGAAAGGAGAAGAACTTGGTCAAAAAAGGGGGGTAGGGTCCAAAGAGCAGATCGGCTTGTCGATTGTCTGGGGCCCGAGGGGGGACGGCAAAGCAGGACATCTTGAAAACCCGGGGACGGTATATCGATGGGGAAAAGAAAAACGCTTAATCTGCACACCAGTGAGGGGGGGGAACACTGGAAAACGGGTGGGAAAAAAAAAGCGATAATGGGGGGGGGAAAAACCTAAACACCTTGGGGAAAAGCAAAGCCATCAGGGAAAAGACCTCCATAAAAAAAAGATACTCAAGATCTAACGAAAAAAAATTTTCCGGTGTCGTCGGAGGAAGAAACCACACCCCGGAAAAAAAGGACCTGCCGGCAACACTCAGGAAGAAGAGACCGATGTAATCGAGGTCAACGCGGTGAAAAAGGCTACGACCTTTTTAAGGGGAAACACACCTCAAAAACACGTGAGGCGGTGAGGTAAGGCACCAGATAAAAGAAAGAATCCCCAATCAAGGGCTGTTTCTGAAACATGGAAACTCCTCTGCTCGTTTAACCCCAAGTGAGAACTGTAGAGTCAAGGGGGGGGGGGGGGCACCAATTCCATGTAGGAAAAAACAGGAAAACAGAACGGGATGTCCTAAACGGGGGGGTTTCAAAAAAGTAACAACAAAAGGGGGGATAAACCGGAACTATTCGGTAATGGAAAAAGAAGTCCGCTTGTGCGGGAATAAAAAAAAAAGGAATGGCCAATCTCCCCAAGGGAAGAGTGATGAAAAGTGGATATCTGGCGAGAACAAACGGGGACGCGGGCCATACCAAAGAAAGAGAGGGGGAAGATATCGGGGGAAAAACAAACAACGCGAAAGAGGGATAGTTCCAAATGGGGGAAAGGAAACGGGTTTGGGGGGTAGGACCGTCAAAGAAGGTTTCACATTCTAGAGTTCACCAGATGAAGAGAGACTAGAGGGGAAAAAAGGAACGAACGAAAAAAACCTAAAAAAGAAGGAATAAAAATATTCAAAAAAAATAAAGGGGTCAGGGGAACATTCAAAAATGCAACGGAGGACAAGTCGGGGGGGGCAAGAGAATTAAGGGGGGGGGACACGGTCGACGACACCAAAAAATATAGCAGAGGGGGGGGGGGGGGGGGGGAGGGCAAATAAATTATAATGGGGGGGGAAAAAAACTCAAAAAAAGTGGACCTCACGCCAACAGTTTGAGGTGTACGGGCCCTAAACAGAAGCCGAAAGTGGGCCACAAACCGCTTGTGGCAAGACGATTACATGAGTTCTTGGGGAAGAAGGGTTGCGCAGAGTCTGAAAAGGAGGGGGTACAGGGAAATTCCCCGAAACGAAAAAAAAAGGGATTGCTTTTGATCGGTTTGAAAAGGAGTGGCGGGGGTCGGGGGGAAGGGAGAGGCTACTTTCCTGGGCACAGTGGTAAGCTGTTTTCTAAACAAAGGGGGGGGGAAAAACGGGGGCGGTGACGAAAATGCAGATTAAGCAGGGTTGGTTAAAAGGCCGCCATCAGATGATCGGAAACGCAAACGGCGATAGACTGAAGACAGGGGAAAAGTTCAAAAAAAGAAAGAAAGGATGAACCATCCCAATGGACCCTTGAAAGAATCGTTGGAACATCTCCGGCTTTCGACCTCGCGCGGAGGGGGGAAAACAGAAAAAAACCACAAGCGATTCGTCGGACAATCTACGGGGAAATCAGGGCAAGGAAAAGGACCAAAGAACGTAGGGGTGAAAATCAAAAAAATCCACCGTTCAGGAAAAAATCAAGTCTTCCCGTGGGACAAACACATCAGGAACTGGGGAGAAAAGGTCAACCACCGCACGAACAACGAGTTTTTTTGTGGGGCAGGTCCTTATAACTCAGAGAGGGAAGTGGGGGGAAAAAAAAAGGTGAGGTGGCAAAAGAGTACTCCTATTTCCAACCGCGGTCAGAAATTCCACACAGACAAGAAAATCCTGGCGGCTGTGTGTGAAATGTGTGACTCGTGAGGGTCGTCCCTCGAACGAGTCCGCAACTGACGGGGGGAGGTGCTCAACAGAAAAAAAAAGGTGCCAGAGTGCAACAGCGGCTGGGGGTCCTGGACGTTAGGGGGGGGGGGTTGGTAGAGGCGCATGCTTAAAGAGAAGGGGAGGATCCCGGATCTGCAGAACGACCACTGCTAGGGGAGTACGTAACACTATGCAAAGAAAATCGGGGCCAAAAAAAAAAACGGGTAACAAGAAGAAAGCGGAGTCTTCTTACAAACCTGGCCGGGGAACATCCGAGAAAGGCAGGAACAAATCAGTAGATAGGCATACTGCGAAAACATGGGGTTTTTCCATCGATGGGGGGGTGACAAAATCGGATCGGGGGCAAAAAAGACACACCCGAAAGAAAGTTTCCCGAAAAAAAAAAGAAAATAATAAAAGAAAAAAAATAAAGGGAAGGACACTGTTGAAGCGACAAAGAAACCCGTGGGTCAAGCCGGGGGAAAAATCAAAAAAAAAAGGGGGGGGGGGGGCGGAAGTCCCAATTGGGGATAACCGTTTGGGGGGAAAGACCAAGACCCAAGGAGTTCTAATGACGGAGCGGGAATCCAAGATCACGTTCAAAGGGCAAAAAAAAAGATGTAACGTGAAGAAAAGACTCTGGGGGGAAAGGGCTCGTTGTCAATAGATCGAAGCCAAGAGCGGTTCAATCTTGGGGCGGGAAGAGCTATCAAAAAAAAGGTGCAATCCTCTTTCACATTAGTGGGGTCAAATACGTCATACAATCATTCCAAAGACCAGAACGGTTATTGGGGGGGGTGACAGGGGGGGTTTGTTTTCGTTCAAACTCAGGACTGACTCCTCGAAGACGCGGAAGATGGCGCAAGTCAAAAAATTGGGTCACAAATGGGGGGGGGGGCCCTGCAGCCCCGGGGAAAGTCGAAAAAGCGGGTGGGTTTCTCCTGGGGGGGGGGAAAAAGCTTAGACCGCGGCATTGTCAATGGGAGCCAAATAAGGAAATGTTAGAAAAATGGCAGGATCGCCAAAAAAAGGTTAAACGGGGGGAAAAGACCTGTGTGAAGGAAAAAGGGTTCTAAGGGGGGGTGGGTTTCGACTTTGGGGTACCTTGGAAACGAACGGGGAAGGAACGTTAGCCGCAAAGTCCAAAATACATAAAAAGGTCACCCGGGACCAAGGGGCCGCCGAAAAAACAAGTTAATTCTTGTTTACTGCGGAAACAAAACACGTTTAAGGTGGGGCAAAACTTTCCAAAAGCGGCAAGGGAAGGGAAACAAAAAAACTCGGCCAATCTCACAAAGGCAACCCGAGGGGTTCGTAGCAGAAGCGGGGATCCCGTAGAAATGGGCCGGCAAGAGATTTGTGAAAAAACGTTGTCGACAGAATCGCGAAAACAAAAATTGTAGAGGAAGATCAAGTAGACTGAGAGGGGGGTCGAAACCATTGCCGGGATTGTAAAAAAAACATTGGGCTTTGGAAAAAAAGAGAATCAGGGTTGAGAGGGAAAAAGGCACCCAGGGCGGTACGAAAAAAAAGGTCTCAAAACCGACCCAATGGAAAAAAAAAAAAAAACACGCCCACGCAAGTGTGAAATTTCAAAGGGGGAAAACTTACGAAGAAGTAGGAGTTAAACAGACAAAATCGGAAAAAAAGTGTTTTTTGTTAGAAAAAAGAACGCGGTTGGGGGAAAAGAAAAGATGCAACTGTAAGCGTCTCCCAGAATAGTAAATCGAAACTCAGAGAAAACATGACAACCGGAAGAAAAGTACCCTGAGCCATACTCCAGAAATTTCCACCGTGGTAAAAGGGGGAACCCCAGTCTTGCAAGTCGTGCAAGGGAAAAAAACGAGCCGAAGACTCACGTTGCCGGAGGAGCAAACACAAAAATACCCTTTTGAAAAAAAGCCCAACGAAAAACCAGACTTTCGAAAAGCAACCAGTTGTGGTCGTGCCCCCGAAAAAAGTTGTTCAGACAAAAATAAGAAGATCAACCAAAGGGGGGGGGGGGAGGCGTTGGAATCACCAACCAGGGAGCGTGAAAGTCCAAAAATCGGTGGGGAAAAAAAAGGGACCAAGGCGACTCTCGCCAGGAGGGGGAAAACCAACGCATAAAAACCGGCCCGGGGCTTGCCACGAGGGAGTGAGGGTAAGTCTTCTTGGAGGAAAAAAAAAAGGAAATGGGGAAAAAAGGGTGACCAGGCCCGCAGATAAATGTTGGTTGGTAATTTCACCACTGAGGCGAGGAAAGGAAAGCGTTGTTTCCGTCAAGTCAGGCATTGGCTTGAGGAAAAAAAAGGGTTAAACATTAAAGCAAAAGGAAAAACCACTGGTCAGGATAGTACGGAAGACCCGTCTTCTCCAGGGTACAGGCTTCAAAGATCAAACGGGCCATCTTTTGCTGGGAACGGCCACGGGAATGAGTCCCGATTTGGGGGGGTTGGAAAAGCAAAACCGAGTGAAGCACGCAAGGGAAGGGGGTTTAACCAAAAAAAAGAAACGCCATTGACTGGGGCAGCCGTTATGACAAAAAAAGGAACAGTAAAAAAAAAAAAATCCAAGTCGCACAACTGTGGGGGTGGAATAAAAGGGGACCCAAAAATTGGACCAAACAAAAAAAGTCCCCGTCCTGAGAAAAAAGAAACAGTGGGTACGTAAACAAAAAAGAACCAAAAGAACCTCAAACGGAAACGCAAAACGGGCCCCCCGGGACCCAAAAAAAAAAACCAAAAAAAACAAAACACTTGTAAAAAAAAAAAGAACAAACCGCGCACCAGAAAACGTATAAAAGAAAATCATGAAAGCCCCACCGCCGGAGATCTTCCAAAAAAAAACAGACAAAAGCGGAAAATTGGCCCAAAAAAAAAAAAAGAAAAACTGAACGAAGTGCATTTGGGGTTTGCAGATAAAGGCTCAAGAGAAGACAACACGCCAAAACATGGCCAGGGAAAGACAAATGCCCCGGACAAAAAGGGAAAAACACTGGGTGGTCTGATACGGCGGACAACCTGTCGTCCATATGCCTGAGAAAGAGGGGATGGGGACAGTAGGGAGACTTGCAGAAAAAACCATTTTAATAATGGGGAAGCCTCTCAAAAAAACACAAGAGATAGTCCATAAGGGACAAAAGGAAGATCGTACCAAAAAGAGAGGAAGAACTAGCGGAATTTATTCTGGGGGGGAGTTGCAGGTTGAGAGATTTCCGAGCATGGAAAGTAGGGTGTGGGGGGGAGGGGGATGGGGGAAAACAATGGCATTTGGAAGGGATTTGGGTGATGCCTCGCGGTGGGGTTAAAAAAAAAAAAAAAAAAAAAAAAAGCAAAAACCATCAAGGTCAGGGGGCGCACCCTTGGAGAATTCCGGCGAAAGAGAATTTTGTATGGGTTTAAAAAAAACGGGATTGGTTGAATAAGGTAAAGTAAGGGGGGGGGGGGGGGTCAGGTTGTTGAGCATCAACAAGGTAAAAAGCGGGGGAGAAGTTTGCGGTTGTGGCTTGGCGACGGGAAAGAATAAAAAAAGGGACGGGGACGTAGAATGGGTGGGAGGGGCAATGTTGGAGAAACCGCATGCAGCATGGGATGGAGGAGAAAGGGAAGAAAATACACGCACTGCCGGAAAGAACAAGGCTGAAAGAACAATGGCGGTTAATCGCTTTGGGTACAATGGAACGGAAGGAAGTTCCGGGCAAGATGCCCGGGGTGGACGTACAAAGGGAGAAAAGGGAGTTCAAAACCGCAGTGGGGTGGTACTTTGCTTATGTGAAGAACGCTGCAGGGGAGCCAAAAACATCCAAGGACAACGCCAGGTGGGGACCAAAAAAAAGAGTGAATCTTGTGCGAGAAAGCGACAGTCTCAAAAAAAAAACCGAAAACATTTCACGGGCCGGTGGGGGAAAAAGGACAGGGGGGGGGGGAAAAAAGCGGGGGGACGCCGCTCCTATTTAAAAAGGGGGGGGGGGAATCACGCTGTGGCGAGAGGCGAACCGTTCAACGGAAAGGACAGAGACTTGGGAAAAACAAAGGTGCTACGAAACAACAACGGGGGGGGGAGGGTAAAGGCAGTGGGTCGGGGAGGGTTTGAAAGTTGCGGACAGGGGAAAGGCCGAGATCGGCGCGTATGGAAGTGCTTGACAAAACGAAGCCGTAAAAAAACGGGATTTTTCTGGACGGGGAAGGGGGAAAGGGAAACCAGGACGAAAAAGAGCACGAACATTAGCGAGACGCAAGCATTCCACGTAAAGAAACAGGTGGAGGGAAGGCAAACGGTTTGCAAAAAAAAGTCACTCCGAAAAGAAAACCGGGTTGCGGTGAAAAAGAAAGCGAGGGTTTGTTTACTGTTGGGAATGGCAGGAAAAAGAGGGGTAAAACCCCGGCAAGGGAGAAACAGGTTCTATGCCTCCCAATGGCACCCAATGAAGCACAAAAAACCCCGGAATGGGGTGAGGAAAAAAAAACATAACTAAAAAGGGGGAGCCGGCGGACCCGCAAAATGTGGGAAAGGACATTTTTGAAAGTTGTCCAAAGCGCAAAATAGAGGCCCGGAAAGAGCAACAGAATCGTTTCAAATGCCCAAAACGTTTGAAAGAAAAAAACCGAAAACGTGTGGAAAAGGGGTGAAGGAGGAGGTGGGAAAGCACGCTTGGGAAAAGTTTAACCCCCCGTTGGGGTAGAAAAACTCCCGGAGGGCCAGAAAAAATCGCCTCAGCACCACTATTTTCCCGTTTAAAGATATCTGGAGGGAAACGAAGACGAAAGGGGACCCTCTAAAGAAGAAAAACCAACTCCGCAACGAAAGCGTTACAAGCAAAACGGGGGGGTTATGCGAATCCCTGGCCAAAAAAGGGGGGGGAAAAACTACGTCA
>Ga0179593_1515397_pt1 | contig 22738 bp, 26 predicted proteins | sample CZODoug2_1_08_16_FD_185931 | JGI IMG/M metagenome (GOLD analysis project Ga0179593, IMG submission 185931) | Vadose zone soil fungal communities from Angelo Coast Range Reserve, California, USA - CZODoug2_1_08_16fungal (PacBio error correction) | ecosystem: Environmental > Terrestrial > Soil >...
GGTTTTCACTGTCAGGCTCACTCCAAGGACCACTCCCCTGCCGCGAAGAGGAGGTCGCGGTCTGGTGCGATGCTCATAATAGCGGAGGCAGCCCAGACCGAGAAAGGGGTGAAATCTGTCGGGGAAGAGCGCCAAGGGGGACTGGGGCCTTATGAATCTGAACTGTTCAGCTTGGGGACTCCCTCCGGTAGCCCGCAACCGCCACGGATGGACTGGTTGTTACGAGCGTTTGATCCTCAACGAAACAAAATCAGACAAGGACAAAATTTTGAGTCGACGAAAGAACGGAAGGTGGCATCCCGGCCTTTCAAAATGGGGGGGTTGGGGGTCGGCTCGAGTCCTTTCTTCAGGGGGAAAGATTGCTCTATCTGGGTTTCGAAAGAGTGTTGGTGAGTGACCGGGGGTTCTAGCTATCACCCCGATGGAGGGGGGTGTACTAGGAGACGGGGGCAAAAAGCTAAGGAAGAAAGGGAAAAAAGACGGCGAGGCCGTGAGAATCTCCCTTGAGCAGAAAAGAACTGCTCAGCTGAGATTTTTAAGGGGAGAATAAAGGACGGACATTCCACAATGAAAAGCGAGGGGGTCGGGTTGAAAGACAGGATGTGTAAAAAAGGCGGCACCGGGTTACGCTCAAGAGAAAGGAGGCAAGGCAAAGACCTGGGGTCCTCCACGGATCAAAGAGGATCGCGATTGGCTAATAGGACGATCTTCGAGGGAAAAGTGAAAGACCCACAAAATCCGGAAAAGCACCCCGGGCCTGGTGTCGCCGAACGTTTCAATTGGCCGAGAGAAACGGGAAAAACAGCCAAGACAAGCGTCAGCTATCTCGGCCAGAAAAAGGACGGGACTTTGAGCGACTCCCCTGATCGCAGCCAAAGAATATCACAAAACCGCTCCATCGCAGACCTGTCAAAGTGCCCACCGGTTCGTCGGTGGATCCCCGAAAAGCAGGTCCAGATCCTGACATCCTGACATGGTAATAAAAAAGGGATCAAAGAGTGAAAAACCTACGCGCCGGAGCCTTCGGATTTAAAAGGACGATCTGCCCGCTCAGATCCATCAGCAACCCACCACCCCCAACCAAAGGAATCCATAACCCGAAAAAAAACCCCTCAAAGCAAACCACTAGCTTCCGAAAATGGCTGGTATACGTCATCACACGGCACTATAGACAAACAAATTAGGAGAAATATATTCAGATGTGCCTGAAACTGAGGGGAATGGCTGAGAAGTGCCGCGGCTATTTTCAGAGCAGATTCTTTTCGGAGGAATTGCGACAGCAATTATGGCGTTCCCATCATCTAAGGAGCGGATGATGGGATTGCACATACGGTCGCTTTGATAAAGAGGAGAGCCATTCCTTTGAAAGTAGGCGGAGATCGTTGGGGTGTAGAAAAACATGGGTAGGAGAAAGGGGTGCGAATTCGGGAGTACTATCTTCTGGGTAGGGGAAAGATCGGCTGTTCGCTCGGGTGCAATAGATCGATCCTGGCAAGAGGAGTATGAATTTTACTGATTATTAGGCTAAAGGCATGAACTAGGGAAGAAAAGCAATAGGTGCTGGAGGGCTGGAAGATCGGGGGGTCATCATGTTAAAAAGGGAGCTTCGAAAAGGTTCCTGAATGCAATAGAGAAGCGAGCTACATTCTAGCTCGGGGGTCGAGGCAAATTCCGGGGGGCTGGCCTTAGTTCGATCGGGGGGTGGTTCAAAGATGGCGGCCAACCCTTGGCGTTTCAACTCCATCGCCAGGCGGACTATGGGGGTGCTTAGGGGACGATGCGGACGGCGTAAAAATTCTATCCATAGGGGCGGAGTAGATCTCTAGGAAAAGAAAAAGAGAGCCCCTGGCGCAACCAGCGCGCGAGCGCTCAGAAAGGCCGGCGAAGTCGGGAAAAAGAGAAGGATTGGTTTCCGTCTAGGTACCCAAAAAGAGACAGAAAACACTATGAGGAAAGATGAACAACTCGTACTCAGGTCCGCGCCAACCAAGGGGGAAATCTGAAGGAGAAGGCGTAGACGCACAATGCAACTGAACGCCGGAACAGCTAGAGATGACCTGTGAAAAGGGGGGAAAGCGCAGTTCTGGGAGCGAGTCAAAATTAACCGGAGAGAGGAGGAAAAATCGAATTTCTCAGGGCCCGAAATAAAGCGGGGGGAAAAGAGGTATTCAGTTTAGAGATGAGAACTAAACGGCCTTAAAGCTATAAAGACGGGAAAGAAAATGAGGAACGACTGTCAGAGGAAAAGGAGATGTCTGGGGGATCCTCTATTACTGTTATCTAGAGAAGTCAGGGGGGAGGTGCGATTGCAATGGGTGGCCAGCCAGATTCAAATTCTCGATAAAAACACGGGGTGCAGCTGTTTTCAGCCGGCGGATGAGGGAATTGACGAGGGTTCTGGGCAAAACGGGGGATTGGGGGGGTCGGCCGTTGATCGTCGAGAGAAGATCGAAATGGCATGAAAGTCTCAATTTCACGATCCTGACCGGACCGAAGCGGCTCGAGTCCCTCCGTGACAGGGAGAACGAGAATTAGAAAAAGAATTGGAAAAGTCGCTGAGCGGTGGCGCGACCGTACAAGCGTTCCTTTTTAAACTGAGGAGGGGGAAAAAATAAAGAAAGTATTCAGCGCCAAAACCGGGGGAGGTTCCTGTGGGAGGGAGTTCACTCAAAGCAATTCCTAGGACCAGGACTTGGAAAGGGCGGCTCTTACTTGGTAGGCCAAGAAGTTGTGGGGGAGGAGGGGGGACTGGGAGGTGGAAAAGACTCAGAGACCTTTCTGCTGGTGCTCCGGGGGGGGAGAGAAAACTCGAGAGTTCTCTTCCTTGGTCGTAAAGAAGGGAGTTGCAAGGAGTATCCGGTGGGGGACCGTGTCGTACGGTATCACCTCCAAGAGGAGCTGGAGGGGGGAATATCCTTCAGGGACTTGATAAGATCGTTGACAGTTTCAATCGTAATGAAGAAGAGGGGGATCTGAAACCGCGAAGACGTGCGCCTGGCAAGGGAGCGGAGCGCTTCTCGAGAAAAAAGACTGCTGAGAAATGGTTGGAAGCTCAGAAGAGCGGATCCGCGCGAGAGTCGACTTTCACGAAAACGACCTTCTCTGATCGGAAAGGAGGAAAAAGGAAGAGACTTTAGTGACTCGCCAACCCAGGAAAAAAGGTTTAACCGGGGAGATGAATCTGGACGATCCGAGTCTCGGAGGCTCCTGCGCAAGCATATATGGACTTGTTCGAAGGGGGGAGAGTCCGGCGAACAGCGAGCTGAAGAATACTCAGCAGGAGTCGCAGAGGGAGCGCGAAGATATCTCCGCCGCTGGAGAGATCTTGAAGGAAGCTCAGTGGGCCTGGTTCTCACAGGGACCAGTTTTCGAATGAACGACGATCAGACACTTTAAAACGAACTTCCTGGGAACGGGGGCGCTGAATGGATCAGAAAAAAAAGAAACCCGGGGGGGCTCAAAAACCAAGGGTGGAAGCATACGATCGGGACGCGAGGACGAAGACAGAGGGACCAAACTGGTGTTGGGGAATGGAGGGAGGACAAGGGAAAAGTGAGTGACCACGAACCGGCCTCCGGACGATAAAAGGAAGGGTGAAAGAAGCAGAGAGATCCCGCGGGATCGGGGTCGTCCGTTCGAGTCAAGCAGCCACGTAAAGGCCGTAAAGGAGGTAGACAATAACTAAACCAAGACCGGATGAAGGAAATAATTAGCAGCGGGAGTAGTCCTGAGGCGAATCCGAAGAAGTCACCAGAAACGGATGAGAAGGTTCTGAGGATTTTCAAGAAGGAACTACAGAAGGATTAATGGGAAAACAGAGATCTCTAGCGTTGATACCGACCTATCAGCTCCTATTAATAGGCTAAGTTCGGGAAACCGATCGGCCCTATCTGGGAAGTAAGACTAATCAACAACAAGTAGGGAGAAGAAGGGAGGGAACAGATAGGTGCCCCAGGTTCACACCCCGATCATCAGGTAATAGAAAGGGAAAAGAGGGGGATCGGAAAAACATAGAAGAAGCGGGGGGTAGAAGATTCCGCAGCTCGCGCAGCAGTGCACCACCAGAACTACTCGGTCCCGATGTAGGGAGCAAGAGGAAGAAGGGACTTCTCGAATCCTCTCGAGGCCTAATGAAAAAGCAAGGAAATCGAGGGGTTGCTGGAACATAGACTTTGGCCAAGTTAGTAGGCGGAAAAAAGAGGCGAAGGATCCTCTTATTCGGCTGAGAGGGGGGGTATTTCCCTTAATTTAAGATGAAGAAGGCGCCCGTGGGATTTTTCATCCAAAAAGGCAAGCCGCTGGTCAAAGGCAGGACTCGTATATGCTAGAAAAGGGGGGAAGAGTCCCTATCGCGATAAGAGACGGGAACAAAATTGTCGTCGTGATGTGTATAGGATGGATCAAGAACGTCAATTCTGGTAAAGGGAACAAAATTAATGGTAAGAGCGGGATCGTCTGGGTTTCAACCCTGGGGCGCCCAGGAAGGAACTCCTCACTCGGTGTCGGGAAAGAAAGAAGAGGATGCTTGAATATAGAAGGGGGGACAAAGCGCGAGCAGAAAAGGGAGCGATCAGCGCTCTGCAGCTAGCCTGGAGGAAGTCAATCCAAGAAGAGAGAGTAAGGAGGAAAAAGTGGGGAGGAAGGATCTTGCTATGATGGGGGGTACGTCGGAGCGAGGAAACGTCAAGAGGGAGAGTAAAAGGACTAAAAAAAAATCGGGGGCGGGCGCAAAGGCTAAATCAGGGGGGGAGAAAAGCAGGCTGGGCGCTACAGACATAAAGAAGAAGACATCTCCGTCTCTGATCGACGGAACTGAGAACAAGAGGAAAAGATCTTGTCAAAAAGGCAGACGAGGGAACCTGTGACGGTCGCACCTTCGCTGCGCGTTTGAACCTCGGCCTGATGAAGAATAATATGAAAACAGAGGACAGCTTCTTCCTAAGCCGTGGGATCAGCCCATGCAAAAAATGGAATTCGGCGGAGGGAGAGCCCGAGGCCAGCGCAAAAAAACTCTCGAGCCGAACGCCGGGCAGAAAAAACGAGAAATCTCAATTACGGAAAGAGGAAAAGGACGCAAAAATTCATTCACAATGTCGTAGCCCACCGAAAAAAGGAACTGGAAAAACAACGCGGAGACACAAGGAGGGGGGGGCCAAAATGTAAAACGGAAAATGGATCGAAGGCTTGGGTCGGCAAATCCTCCAATCGTGGGGGCCGGGCGCTGAAGCGTGGGCCAGGGTATTAACCCGACCGAAGCGGAGAGGAGGCCTCTCAAAAAGGGAGCATCTCAGGGCGGGGAAGCGCGTTCTGGTCTGGACTCGGTTCGAGGGAAAGATTCGATATTGTCAGGGAGGGGAGTTCTTCATAAAATAGAACGGGCTCTAACTATACCTGCCGGCAACATAAATGAGACTCACATCTCAAATTTAAATAAAGGGAAGGACTGCACCACCGTGGAAAGCAAACGGGACCTAGGCCCAGTGCAATCGCCTCAATCGCGAGAGAAAGGGAAGGGACTATTTCGCCGAAACTAACATAAAGAGGAAAGGAAACCAGCGTTACTCTAAGGAGGGGCCCTAACAACACAGTCAATCGGCGGGAGGTTGCGAACCCAGCTTTGGGTTGCTCACACAACACACTGACTTCGTTCAGATGAAAAGGAAGCAAAAAGCTTAGCACCGGGCTAAGGGTATGATGGTCTTCCACTCACTCAGACACACCCTTGGTGGCGTATAAAATATACAAGCTGCGCTTACTTCTCTGGGTAGCTGTTGTACCCACACGAGTGACAGTCCCTGCTTCTGGGCGTTTCTGCTCCAGTTTGCTCCCGGTCCCACCCCCCACTGGGGGGGATGACTCGCCAGCGCCCAAAAGCGCCCGACTCTCTTGTCATCAGCCCGCGAGTAATGATCCACAACTCCTCCTTGGGCTCTTCTATCTGCCGTTTAAGGCGACGACAAATTCCATCTCCTAGCGGGAGGTGGGGGAGGTGTGAACGGGTCGGCGGTGCTTGAGGGGGGGGGGGGTCCAGCGAAGGGGGGGAGTGTAGGCGCGAAGACCTTCGCGGCCTGCCTTCAATGGGGGGAAGTGGCAGGAACCAAGGGGGTACGGACATAATCGAACTGCGTGGGCAGGCAAAAGAAAGAGGGGCAAGGATGCGGGCGATCGCGCGCGGTGGAAGGGAACGAACCTGATCCTCGCTAGGATTGAAAAAGCGACTTTTGAAAAAAAGGGCCCATGGAACGCGATTCCCACTCTGGGACTCGTCGGGAAGGGTTGACTCCTGGCTTGTTCCAACGCCAGGCGGGGGGGAACAATTCGAAGCTCTTTCTCCGTCTAGACATCATTCCTTGTTCCTCTCCCCACGCTATCAGTGTGCGGGAAAACTGAAAAAGAAAGACGATAAAGCGTTCCTTCAAAATCCCAAGCTAGCAAAGTGCAACCGTGATGCAAAAAACCCACTAGGAAGAATCGAAACGTTCGCTCTTACTTAATGGCCAAGCCCTCTCTTAAGATGTCCCGCCGAAAGCCTCGATCGCGACGGGAGTGCCGGAAAGTGGGGCCTAAAGACGTCCCTGTATCGCCGTCCACATCGCCTTCCGAAAATTAAAAAAGAATGGAAAAGTGCAAAAGGACTCGGGGGTGAGAAACCAAGAAGCTTGGCAAGAGCCTGCAGAAGAGAAACGTTTACGCACCGGCCCTTAAGAAAGCATCAAGGAGGAGGGAGTGCAAGTGGGTGCTGCCAATCCATATCAAAAAAAAACTGCTCGCAGGGACAGCGATAGGATAAAAACGCTCAAGTTAGCAAGAGGTCATCTCTCTCCAAACAAACGTGACTAATAGAGATAAAGGAAGGGCTGACTAGGAGCGAAAGATGATGGGAATCGATTGGGGGGGGGAGGACTAATCAGTTGGGCGGGGATCTGGATTTAAGGGCATAGTCAAGAGGGGGAACATCCGAAAGTCAAGCTGATGATGGGGGTGCAAAAGGATGTGCGCTGATTATTGCGCCAGTAGGTTTAAGGAAGAGTAGGGTTCTTCCACCCAACGCACAACGCCCCGGGGTGAAAGCTTGGGACCGGACGTAGGAGTTTGCGCGATCCTGTAGGTCGGGTGACATCGAGGGACGGTCCGGATCGGGATGACAGGGGCAGGGGAGGGAAGTTGTCAACTCTCACAAGCTCCGCGCCGAAAGAAAATTAGGTAAGGGGGGGCATACTCGTGTTGGCAAAAAAGGAGACTAACGTCCTTCTGAAATGCAGACGCGGTCGGGGGGGGGTCGCCAAGGATCCGCTTTTTCTAGGCCCAAGTCTGCCAAAAAAAACTGAGGGTAATCTATTGAATGGGAAGCTTTAAAAGAGTTAACACAGAGAGATCGAGAATCGTTAGGCAATGTCAGACAGCAGGAGGAAGATCTCTCTATGCAAAGAACAAATTGGAAAACACTGGCCTCCCAAAGGGTCTGAGCCGCTCAGGGCCGTCGATTCACATGCTACAAGGCGGTATTCGAGAAGGTCCCCGAACGAAAGAAGAGTAAAAAAAGGATCTGATCATACAAAAGAAGGGGTCCTCTCAAAACCAAGGGGAAGAGGGGGGGCAAGTGAGAACTTCTTTTCATACCGGGGAAAACCTCACAACATCTCTCAGACCTCAGAAAAGGGGAACTTCTGTTTCTGAAGCTCAGGAAAGGGGGGGGAGGAGGGTCGGGGAAGCTTTTTCTGCTTAAATCGCCGGACGCGGTCTTCCTCAAGACATGGAAAATAATGAAAAACAATGAAAGGGTCGGAATTGCGGCAAAAAACACTTAGGCATGGGAATCGAAAAATCAGTAAAAGGAAAGGGGCGTTCGAACATGCGCTGGCGGTGGTATCAGACGTTTCGAGTCTGCTGAAGGTCAATAAAGGAAGGGTTGAGAAGGGGAACTTGGCCATACCTCGCGCAAAAGAGAGATAAGCGACTCGGGGGGGCAGGGGAAGGCCTTCGCGGCGTTTAAGTTGGACTAAAAGGCGATGGGGGGGGGGTGGGAAAAAAAAAAAGGGGGGGGGTTCTGATGGGAGAGGCCTAGGGAAAAGGGGTGTGATTGAAGGGTCTAAAAAACTTACCTGACAAAAAGGGGGGGGGGGAAGTTGCCCTCGTCCAGAAAAACCCTCTGCTCACCGTAACGACATTAATGGACCGTCTCTTAGAGGTTGACCGCCGAGCGGACCCGTCGGGAATTTAGCTGGGACCTGTTCAGCCGAATTTATAAGGAAAATGAATTTATGATTTCCTGGGATGCGCCGAGGGGGGAGGGGGCACCGGTGTTAAGAGGCGGCGCTGTCGGGTCTGAAAAAAAAAGACCGGTGGGTGGATTGATGGGAAAGCGGGACACTCTTCACGCAGGATATGGGCAGAAGGTTTACAGGCGAGGGCACGCTCTCTTGGGGCGCTGACCGGGGGAAGGTAAAGAGGGCTTGTGCAACTAAAGGAGGCTCAAAGGTGGTGCAGGGACGTCTGGCTTATATAAGCTAAAAGCAAGCTTCTGCTTTAAGGCCGAGGCCGAGGAGGACGAGAGGGATCTGGGGCTGTGGACAAACAAAGGATAAGCCGCCGCCAAGATGGAATCGGGCCACTCGAGCTCGACAGCTGCCCATTTGAACCAGGGAGGGCTGCGCAGACAAAACTGAAGAGGGGGAGCAGAAGGGCGCAGATAACAGCGCGGGAAGTCGGGACGCCTTATTCTGCCTAACTGCTCTGGAAATCCTGAAAGGGGGGTGGCAACGACCCCGATTGGGTAACTGAGCCCGGGGTGCGAATGAGGGGGAATTCTAGCTAAAGTCAGCGAGCGCAGGCTGGGCAATATCACTTGACCGGCGCTGGGGGGAGGGATCAGTCGCCCGAAGGACTGCGAAAATGGGCCGAATCTAGCCGCGACTGGAATCGCCGCGGTATCAGTTAATTCTCCTCTGGCCTACCCGGGGCTTTCTGATGTGCCGGGACGCCCAGGGTGAGGGAATCACTACGTCTATAAGAAAAATGAAGGAACCTTCCTTGGTCTTAGAGGCTCAGGGGGGAAAACACCGCGCGGGAGAGACTCAATGGGGGGTGAAAAAAAAACACCTGTCCTCGATCCAAGAATAGGGACTCGCGGATCAATTCGCGAGAAACGGGGTTGTGCCCAAGGCGTCTTGACGGGGGACCACTAAAAAGACGCGAAGAAAAGGACGGAACTTGGGGGAAGGGAAAAAGGAACGTGGAAGTCGCGTCTCCCAAGGGAAAATACGTCCGGGAGAGCGGAGGAAAGCCTCCACCGGGAGAAACGGTGTCGGCAACATTAGATCCATCCTCCTCTTAAGGGGCAAGAGAAGAAAGGGAGTGGGCCGCATCGATAATTCGGAAGGAAGAGCATGCGCCTTTTCAATACCGAACGAAGGGATTCTCAATTCTGGCAGGCGGGTTTCTGAGAAGGAGGAAGGGAAGGGGGAAGTCTTAGGAAGCGACGTGGTAAACTGATCTATGCGGAATAACTCCCGCTTCCCCCCTGGTTCAGCAGAAAAAAAAACCCGGAAAGGAGTCCCATAGAAACGCTTGTTTCCATCTCTCCCACCATCAAGGGGGCCCAGCTGGGCCGAAGGTCACGGAAAAAAGCCGAAGGAGCTTCATAGGGCGGGGAGGGAGCGTCAGCAAGGAGAGAGAAAAAAACAGTGGGGGGGGGGGAACCAGACCGCGGACACCACCGAAAAAAGAAAAAAAAACTAGCCCTCAAGCCTAAAGGCTAGCGTCGAGGGGAGGACCGAGCAGACCGCTGCAAAAACTGAAAAGTCGCGCGAGGAACGAGTTGGGGGGTACGGCAAGCAGTCGGAGGGAGGATCTGGTCGGTGGCCTCAATCACGACGGCCCGAGGGCTGGGGAGAAAGCATCTCGATCAAGGAATACCGGGAAAAGGGGTGTCTTGCCCTTAGAGTTCAACTCAGCGCTCCGGTGTGGGGGGAAAGAAGACAATCAATCCAAAGGGCCACAACACAGGGGAAAGTACAAATTATCGCGCTTCAATGAGAGAGACGGGCCCACAACTTTACGAAAAAAAGGTGACGAGGGGCGCGACACTACAATCCGCGCCTGTGCAGGGGTACAAGGGAGTAGGGGTTGCAGCTGTCGGGGGGCCGCACCCTGGTGAGGGGGGGTGGGTGCGCTGCGGGAAAAAGGTGTCAACAGCGCGATCACGCAAGGGGGGGGAAAAGATCCGTTCGGCGAGGCGGGCTCGGGAATCGGGGGAGGCGACACCAAGAAAGAATTAGCAAGGGCGATCACATGAAGAAAGAAGAAGGAAGTCCTATCTGCGGTGGAGCTAGGAGAAAAGAACTTCTGGTCGATCGCGTGCTCAGATGGAAGAAGGCGGAAAGCAAAATCCAAAAGTCGGGATCTCTTCCGACGGGACGTGAAGCGCGCCTAAAGAAAGGCTGATCTCTCGCTGACTTGGGCGCTCAACACTCTTCAGCAGAAAACGGGGGCCGCTCATAGTCCAAGAGCGTGAAAACTGGAGCTGCGCGGGTGCCGCCAGGCGGGAGGGGATAAAGACTAATTGAAAATCCCAATCGAGAAAGTCTGGGCTCTTCGCCGAGATCCAAAAGTTTCCGGCGCCGGTGATAAAGAAGCCATCGAATACGAACCGGGGCCCTACACGAACGGCACGAAAGGATTCCTTACCGGGGGTGTCTCAAGGGGAAAAGCGCAGTTCGGGGAAAACCCACTCTTAACGTCAAGCCTCCAGCCCAGAAGACATCGCCGCATGAAAAGAAGAAATGTGCAAAGGGAATGCTGGGGAACACTCATTAAATCCTCGAAGGTCAAGGGGAATACGTTCCCGGCTGACCAGGCCGCAGGGATCTTTTCCGGCTCTCTTCTTTCCTCACCATCCTACATTTCGGCCTAATCTCGGGGAAAAAAGGGACTCGTGCTATCGAGAGGGAGCTCTCTACCGGGAAAGACGGTCATTATCTGACTCTCCTAAGGAGAAACTAGCGCGCTAAAAAAAACGGAACGGGACACCCGACCCACATAGTAAAAACCTGGGTAAAAAAAAAAAGCGCAACTCGTGAAACAAAAGCACTAAAAAGGGCTAAGCGTATGGCCCATTGCAACGCAACCGCCCATCTGAACCTTCTCTCAGATCTAAAGGAGCCGCCATCTCCTGGAACAGAAAAGCTCGATCCAAAAGTGTCCTAACAGCTTCGGGGAAGTCTGAAAAGACCAGGAGGATTCCTTCTGCCGAACAGGTCGCACAGAAAAACGAAGTGGAAACGAGAATCAAAAACGGTTAAAAAGAGAAACGAATCAACGAGAGGGTCGGACTTCCCCTCATCCTGCGGCTGAAAAGAGGAAATTGGACTGAATTCTCCTTCGCCCCCCCCAAAAACCCCAACTGAGAGTGAGCTGTTGCCGGCGGGGTAACTTCCTGGAAGAGAACGCCTTTTAGCGGGGAAACGATTCAAAGGGGTCGGCGCGCTGGGAATCTAGGGGGTGTCCAAATCAGCTAAGAAGGGTAAAGGCAGCGTTGGAGTGAAAAATTGAGAAAGGAAGACGGACCTCTAACTTCGTGATCGTCGGGCCTTAAGAGAGCAAGGTCTCCGCTTTGCGCCTCGTCTGCGCAAGAAACGAGAAGACTTTCCAAAGACGACTTTTTCCGCCGTTTGTCAGGGCACTCTTCCCCACATAAGGAAACATCAGTGAACGCCGGTTGTTTGAAAAAAAAAAAAAGCAAGGAACAAAGGACTCATCGATTCGCAACAAAAAAAAGACGTGAGAGACCACGGTCAGGGCGGCCGAGATCTTTCTTCGAAAAGGACTAGGGGGTTCAAGATGCCACCAACGAGGAAAAGAAAAGGAACGCGGTCAGTGCAAGAGCGGGGAATAAAACTGCTCGCACTACCGAGAGCAGCCGAAAAAGGTCATCAGAGGAAGGGTCGAGCTGATCAAAGTCCCTAGGGGAGACGGGGGGGGGGATGCCAAACACTACGTATTACTCCCTTTCGAATAAAAAAATTTCCAGGGGGAGAGAAAGGAGGGGACTTGTGGGCGAGAAAACGATCTCAATCCTCAACATGACCTCAAAATTGCTCAGTCAGGGTGGTCAAACTTATGCCACGCCCAAAAAATGAAGTCGGATGTGGGAAAACCAGGGCTGCAAGAAAAATCAAAAAGGACCTCGTCGCCCATCGGGAAGAAAAGAAATCGCCGCCTCAAAGGGGGCATTCATGACTCAACACAAAAGCGGGGTATAGAGATGACTAGGAGGACAGGAGGGGGGGAAAGCTGCCGGATAAGGGGAAAAAAAAAGGGCATGGATCTGGAGCGCAGCATGGTCCTGGCACAAAGCCAAGTCGAGAGCGGATATGGGTGCATACGGAAAAAGGTGCAGGGAAAGAGAAAAGAAAGGGAAACATGTTCAGGATCAAAGTTAAGACGCAGTGGTGACGGCCCCGCAGGGGGGCATTCGCCCAAAAGTTGTGCAAATGCGCCCGGAGACGATCTGCGGGTGGGGGGAGGAAAGCAAAACTCCAATTTCGAAAAGCATCCGAGCGATCAGGGGGGGGCGAAGGTGATCGACCTTTCCGATGGCGAGCAGCGGGGCAAGAAATCTCAAATGAAGAGGGGCAGTAAGTGTTCTGCCGCGCCTCGTTTGAGAACGTGTTACACTCTACTTCTCTTAAGGGAGGGGCAGGAATCTGCGCCAGGGGAGTAAGGCGGGTCGATTCAAACTTCAGACTGCAGTTACGTCGATGAAGAGTTTGGAGAACAAGCCGGCGTTCCGGAAAAGACGATGCGGAAAAGTGTTGGCCTCGCGGTCGGAGGATTACGGCGGAAAGGAAAACTCAGCAAAAGGAAGTCAAAAAAGAAAAAAAAAGCGGCTCAGACGAGTTCGAACGGCGAAACGCGCGTCGCCGGGAGCGAATTCAAAAACCACTCCTTCTCGAGGTCCCCCCGAAAAAGGAGACGGAACCAAAGCAAAAAGGAACATCTACTAAAATGCAGGACCATTTAAGAAGCTGCCCCGATAAGAGGGTTCTCCTCCGGACTTTACCAAAGGAATGCAGACCTCGTAAGTAATTTCGCTGTTGCTGGCGGGCAGGGGGAGGGTACAACTGAGAAAGGGGGGCAAAAAAAATTAAAAGTTATCCGTGCGCCTGGAAGAAAAAAAAGGGGGAAGGGCTAGACCTGGTAACGGGCCTCTGCGCAACAATGCCTTAATCGAGGATCGAATAAGTATGGACTAGGGGGGTTCAAACATGGGCGATGTGAACTGCGAAAAATAGGGGAAAAATCGCGACTTGACGGAAAAAAGGGGTTCGTTGATTTGAGTGGAATGAACTCTTAGGCCACCAATCAAAGATGAAAACTCGGCATTTGAAGGCGTTTCCTAAAGTCTGGCACCTGTAAGGTGGTAAAACAGTTTGAGCGGGGAGAGACTTTCGTGTTTTCTCCGGGGTGAGTTGGATGACCGAAATGCTAGATTGGCAGTATCTCGGGGGAAAAAAAAAAAGCGTAGACCACCTAACGGAACTGTCTCGAGAGGGGAACTAGAGGTAAACTCAGCTTGGAAAGACATACCATGGGCTCTTAACGTTGAAACTGTCGACAATCGCTCAGTCGACGCTTGCAGAGGGGGCGTCCTTCGTCGGGGAACCTGTACGCTTCCTAGGGGGGGATGCGGGAAGAGGGATGAGGAAGGGAGCAGGAGAGGGGGATGGGGGGCTAAGAGGAAGGGAAAAGAATCATGCCCAGGAGGACCTTATGGTTCACCGAGTGGAGAGCCCATGAGATGCCACTTTTTAAGGGAATGTGAGCTTTCTTTCTGGCAGACGTGGGGGCTTTTAACTGTTACCGCGGAACAAAAAGGCAAAAGAGTTTCTCCCTTGGGTGGAGCGTGACGAAAGTGCTCTTAGCGCTGGAAGTTTAAAGGGCGAAGGGAGGGGGACAGGAGTTCGGCTGGGGTAGCACGGGGCGGCTGGGCGGCCGGGGGCGCCTCCTAAAAGCTGAAATCAATGTGCAGAGGGAGGGGGCAATCTGCAGAGGGGTAATTGGGCGGAAGTTTCCGCCGGCCGAGGGGTCTGGGGGAGCGCAGTGTGGAAGAAAAGGGGGACAAGTGGGAAAAGAGGCTTCTCTTCTGGTACCAGAAAGGTAAGAAATGTTTTTGGATCGAACCAGAGGCTATAAAGGATATCTGTCGGTCAGTTTCTTCCTTCTAAAGTCGTGTAATCCTTCAAGTCAGGGAGGGAAGCTAACCCGATTTTTCGTTTAAGGGGGATGGACGAGGTAGACGGGGGCTGGAACTACGAGAGGCTCGGAACTGGGAGGGATGAAGGGCGGGAATCATTATCGCAGGTTCGCAGAGGGGCAGAGGCATTCCGTCGAAGCAGGACTAGAAACAGGGATATCTGCAGCCGCCCGCAGGAACGGCGTTGATTGCAGGAATTGCGAAAAAAGGGGGACAACTTCACCGGAAACAAAATGAGCAATAGTGAGGATGGGAGGAGGGAGGGTGGAAGGAATGGATAGCGGGTGGGTTGGTAGAGAGGGAATGGAGAAAGGTCCTTTACCTAATGGAGATTCGGTTGCTTAGGGGGGAGGGAGGAGATCAGTAAATCGGGGGGGGGGGTGGGAGGGTTTGAGGGCAAATAGCATGGCAGGAGAATAAGAGTTGGGAATGTATGGCGAGAGAGGAGAATAAATGGGAGAATAAAAAGTGTGGGGGGTGGAACGCGGAAGGAGAGGGGGGGGGGGCTTAGTGAAGGGGAGGAGGAAGATGGGGGGGGGAGAGGAAGGGGGAGGATGAAGTTGGGGGCGGATGGGGGGTAGGAAACGGGGGGGTGAGAAGGGAAAGATGCGGGAAAAGAGGGGAGGGTTCGGGGGGGGTAGAGGGGGGTGTAGAGGAGAAGGTACAAGAGGACGTGGTAAGTTGAGGGGAGACGGGTGGGGGATTAAAAGGGTGCGGAGGAGAAGCGGGGGGGGGGGGGGGGGGATGGGGGGGGGGGGGATCAAAAGGCCAGGGGGACGAGTATCAAACCCTTTGCTACTAAATCGCAGAAAAAAATTCCTGCAATCTGGAAGCAGAGCTAAGAGTCTTACTCACCTTTGGGGAAATGTTGTTGGGGGCGGGGGGGTAAATTTTCTGGCTTGTCCTTGGTTCTTTCCCACTAAACAGGGCCGCGTGAATTCTTCTGAAAAAAACTGACTGTGAAGGAAAAAACCCTTGGGAGCGCGAACCCACTTTGGATCGTGTGAATCGGAAGGAGAGCCTCCTGAAAACTCGTGATTGGCGGCGAGGGGATAGACTAGCGGTCCGACCAGAATCCTAGAAAGCCGCGGAGTCACCTGAGCGGCGACTCGGCAGAAAAAGGGGGGGAAAATCGAGGGGGAAAAAAAATAGATGCTTTATTAGAAGAAAAGCGGACTTCGGCGGAAAGACGTATCCCCCGTTAAAGAGCGAGTAGAAAACCTCACAGGGAACTCGGATTAATCGGTCGACCGTCGAAAGAACCTGACCGCCATCTGGGCAAAGAGATCAAAAAAGGAGGAAGGATATAGATTGCAAAAGAGTTCAAGGTCCCCGAGCATAAGGTGGAACGGGGTCATTGGAATCGTGGTCATCCCGATAGATAGCGTTGTGTCACCAGGAAAGGTCGAGAAAAAAAGTCGAGCCGCACCGGCCTCAACACTCCTCTGGGGGCAATGTCGGACACCGGCATCATTAAATTTCTCGATCTCCGCGCACGGGATCAGGTAACTGGAGGTGGATTCTGGCCCTTGCTGTGAAAAAAATACAGGTGATAGGGGTAAATTGGACTTGTCCCTTCGCAAGGGATGCGCACGCGCGCAAGGACAGCGGACGCCGCTGATAAAGAAGGTAGACCTCGGGGATCGGAGACTCCTCGAGGAAAACAAGGGGGTAAGCAATCCGGTGCCTGGAACCATGGGGTGAAAGGATGCGGGGAAATCTATTCGAGGACGTGATGAGATAAAGAAAAATAAAACTGCGGGCGCCCCAGGGGGGGAGGGCGGGAGGAAGCAGCGGAAAGGCGAAGGCACCAAATTAATGGGTTTTGTCAGCTGAAAGGCAAAGCACCTGTTGAGTTGCGCTAATCCGCACGGGGGCAGAAGAGAAGAGGCTTGGGGGTTTAGGCACAGGGGGAGGGCTCGAGCGCGCGAGCTGGCGCAATCGCTCAGATTGACCGATCACCTGCAATCCAAGCGCAGGGGAATCTAAAAAAGTGCGGATTAAAGGAAGGCGCGATCGGGCGGGTGAAACCGGGCGGGCGCCCCAAAACTGAAGGGGGAGGACGCTCTGAGGTGAAAGCAGGCGTCCGAGCGAAAAGAAAAAAGAGGGAGCAATCGGTTGGCTGAGCACTCTTTTCAAGGTCAAGCTGTGGCTCGCGAGCGAGGCGTCAATGGCCCAAAAAGGGCAGGGAGGGGCCGCTCACCTCGGACGGAAAATCCGTAAGAGAAAGACAAATCGAGCGCCAGGTCCGACGACAGAGTCTTCGCGGGTGTCAGGCCGCCGATGCAACTTCTCAGCAGAGAAGATGTCACGGACGGAATCTAAAAAAATCGTTACGCAAAATAATGGCACATTCTTGCCGAGGGAACAAAAGAGTGGGAAACGTTCACCTCCAAGCCCGGCACTGGCCACCAGGAAAACCGGGCACGGGCGGACGAGGGCTGCGAAAGCAGGGGAAAAAATAAGTTGAAAAAAAACTCTCTGACTCCTTCAATGGAACAGGCGACCCCCACCTATTCCGACGCTAAGGCACGCACCGGGGGGGAGACATGTAATTGAGGCCTGTCGCGTTAGGGGGCGGGTCCTACTGATGCGGTGGGAAGAGACGGTGGTCGAAGAAGGTCAAGGATAGGGCAATTCCTGAGTCCGAGAAAAGCGGGGAGGAACCGCCGCACCCATCCCGGTGGACGCACATCGGAATGCCTTCTTCAATCACGAGAGCCTCTTTCAAAAAGTTCCAAATGTATCTCTCCATGGGGAAAGAACTATAAGGTCCCATTTCGATGAGAAAATCTTACTTTGGAGAGACTCTATCGTTCCGCTAAAATTTCGTTGTAGCATCAGACATTCGATGTGCTTTGGCGATTATACTTCTAGATACACAATAAAGGCTCTTTAAAGCCAGTTAGACTTTCATCACTCGATAAAAAAAAATGAAAAAAATCACAGACTAAAAATCAAGAAAAGCTTGAAAAGTATTAACCGAAAAGCTACACAAAAAAGAATCGAGGGGACTTCGTGAGAGCTTAAAATGGTTCCCCTGCTCCTCACACGTATCTTTTGGTGTCACTCACTACTCTCTTGGTTTTCGTACGTTATCGCGCTCGTTCGCCTCTCCTTTTTCTCTCTTGTTCCTCCGCATATCCCCGCGCGCATACACTGCGAACGCTGCAATTGTCCTCTCCTTAGCCTCCCCGCAGCAGCATTCGTTTAGCCCACGTTAGACCTGCTCTGTCGTCCCTCTTCCATTTAGTGGTCTGCCCCTTGTAAAACCTCCTGGTCCCCTTTCTTGGCCTCTACAGGCCCTGGTCCGCTCCCCCAACGTTGCGCCGCTGATCTTCAGTTTATTTCTGATGAAAATCCTTGTCCTCTCGCCTCCTCCTCTTTCGAACTTTCGCTCTTCCCCCAGGTCCACACGCTCCTCTTCCGTATTTTCGCACACTTCTTGCCCCGGCTACGAGTGCCTTTGAACTGCATCCTGCGCCTTCGTTTCTACTCTTTATATCACCTCCCTACTATCTCCTCCTCGTCTGTCCTTTCTCAATACTCGTTCCTTCTTACTACCCTGTGCCTTCGGTGATCTACTTCTCCTTTATTTCTAATCACTCCCTTTACTCGTCGGCTATTCTGAAACTTACTCGGGACCATACCCTGTGCTTTTTCAATCCCTGAACATTTTCCCTAGAAGCAACATTGGTCGCTCTACCCCAATCTGTAGCCACACTTCTCGTCTCATCCGAGGCGCCGCTGAGTGTAGCCATCTCCCTCGCCCCGCATTCTTCCTCCCCTGTATCTATCGCACGTATTGGTGTTCCCCACCCAGTTCGCTCTTTTCCGCGCCTCTTCTTACCCCCGCTTCCGTTACCCGACTGAATGCCGGCTTGAACCTGCTGGGGTTCGCGAACGATATTCTCCCGTCTACCTCGTCTCGCTCCCCGGCAGCCATACAGCCAGTCCTTACTTTCAGGGCTTTCCCTGGTGTCTTCCTTTACCTCTGGCTCCTCTCATTTCCTTCGCTCTTCTTCCTAGTCGCGTCCCGTTGCCTGCCCCACCCCGTGCGCCCATGTTGTATCATCTCTGCCCTGGCGTTTCTTCTCTAGACTTTACCCTTTTTCCGCCCTAATTACTTCTCTGCACCTCTCCTCTCCTGGCGCTACTATGGCCGGTGGTCTGCTGCTACTGTTCGCTTTGACTTTCGTTCTGTAGTTTCTCGCCATGCGTTATGGTGAGTTCTCTTCCAACTGTGGAACAGTAATTAGGGTTTGTTGGTCTCGACCGTCCCTCCGTCACGCCCCGCTCTCGGACTCGATTCGCTTTATCCCCCTTCGCCTTCTCTACCTGCGCCCCTCCTTCACTGTGTCTCGAACGAGATTGCCGGCTCTTGGCTCTGTGGGCTCCTCCTCCTCGCAGTTGTTGCATTTGCCATCCTCTCCTTTCACTTTCGCGCCTTTTATTTCTTCTCTCTCTCTCCCCGCCTCCCCGCTACGCATTTTCTTGACCCTGGCGTTTTTAGGAAGTTTTCTGCTAGCCTCTTCTTGCCGTTCTCCCGTACTTGGTGTTTATCCGCTACCTCGTCTTTGTCTTGCTCCCTCCCGGATGTTCCTTCTCTATCTGGAGGGGGACTCGTGAACTGAAAAAGGTTGGGAACCTTGATTTCCCGAAAATTCCGGCCGGACCCACGCCTGAGCTTTCGATCCATTGATGTCGCATCCTGAGTCCCCTGTCGAAGTCGGCTGCGACCTTAGAACCACAGTCGAGGTGGCTAGGGGAAAAAAGGGGGAGAGGGACAGTGGGGGGTGGTTCTGAGGGGGGGGGGGGGGGGTGTGTTGATGGAATGCTGGGGGGGGGGGGCCTCGCGCGATTGTTTTGTCAAGGGCTTGTTTTTGTAAGGGGGCCTGGGAGAAAGCGGGGGGTGTGGGGGGGTGGGGGGGGGGCGGTGGGAGGCTGCGGGGGAGGGAAGCCTGGGCATCTTTCCCACTTCTTGGTGTCCGTCCCCTTCCATCAATCATCTCGTCCTCCCCTTAGTGGCCTGCTCGTGACCGCCCATGATTTTCCCCTTTTTTACCTTCCTCTCTACTTCCTCCTCAATCACCATTCTTCGCACCACCTCTATGCTCAAGGCAACGATTTACACCCCGTCCGCGTCCTTCCCTTCTTCCTTATCCTCCCGTCTACAGCAGTGAACCACTCGACGTGGCTTTCCCCCTTTCCTCCAATCCCTCTCCTAAACAAAAACCAAACTCGAGGCGTATCGCGATCGCAGCGATGGAAAGCGTACGCCAAGCATGCCTGAAGGTTCCCCGGTGGAAACGACAAACACCAGTTAGGGCACTTCATCCGCAGTAGCGGCATTGCGCCGGACGCGGAAAAAGTCTCCAATTCTCTTCATCCCCGTTTTCAACTGGGACGCCCTCTCCCTGAAAACGACTGATCCCTCCTCAAAAGCTCCTACGGGGGGGTCATTCCTCGAGCGGAGGGGTGGGAGCTATTTGGTGGGGGGAAAGTTGGTGCTGACCTCCCTTACTTCCGAAATTCAATGGCGCTCCTAAAGCGAACTCCAGGTCAAGGGAAATAAACAAGCTGCGGGTGCCGAAACAAGAAACGCTTCATCCTGACTGCGCCTACAGATGAACGCCCCCTTGCCAAGGGGGGAAATCCAAAGAATCCTGGAGCTGAGCAAACCAAGAAGTTCCGAGAAAAAAAAAAAACAAAAAAAGCTGCTCGCGCTCCGTCCTCTCCATGTACTGAAAGACCTCTTCATATACAAAAACCACCTTATGGAGGAAAGAAACTCGTCGCCTTCCCGGGGAATGTACGGGAGTGAGAAATCATGGTGCTGTCTGAGAAGCTTCAGCTGGTTGGGGACACCTCAACGGGGAAGGGATTTTTTGGACGCGGGAAGGTTTAGGAACTGGGGGGAGGGGAGCCAAAGGTGGAGGTCTTGAAAAAGCTGGGGGTGACGGCCACCAACTCCGGGGGGGTGGGGGTGAGGCGCACGGTTCGGGCGAAGATCTGGTGCGAAAGCTTGAAGTCGCTCAAGTGCCATCGGATGTATCCAAAAAGGGAGAGAGAGGACCGCTGTGCTCTGAGCCGGACGAGAGGGCATGAACGCGCATTCCGAGGTGGGGCAGCTGCCCGACAGTTGGGGGGAAATCAAGAAGAGCTGATTCAGTCAAAGAGAGAGTCTCGGGTCCAGACAGAGTTTTGATGCGCAAAATTGAGCTTTTCGAAATGGGGGGGGAAGGGGAAACGATGGACTGGACAAGCAGGAAACCACACCATTCTGACCAAGAATTGGGCTCGCGGTGGACATGGTTAGGTGAGTAAAATGTCTCTAAGCGGGGGGAAGTCTCGCGCGAGGCCAAACGCTGTCCTCGACCAGAGGTCTGCGAAAAAGAACAGGCCGCTAAAGGTCAACGAAAAAGCTGGGGGTTACGGGAAGGGGGGCCAAACTGGCAACAGAGAAAGAATACATCATATCTCGACGAATTCAGGCTCGGGACAGGGAAAAAAAAATAAAATGGCGGGGCCAAGAGTTCTCAGCAAAAAAGGGCAGTTACCTCCAGGCAAAGAGAAGACCTCGGGTCCCTGGGACTGAAGCGTTGCCTGGGCGAGAGACAGGGTGAAGAGAGGCAAAGAAAGACGTGGCGCGCAGAGTCAAAAGCTGCCGGGTGCAAGTCATGGGCAATAGAAAAGAAGAGGAATGAATTCATCGAGCGCAAAGGCGGCGGAGGACATCGACGGGCTACGTGCCACTCAAGCGGGCGGGAGCGGACCTCGAGGGGTCTAAGAAGTCAAAACAAGAGGGAATGTTTCTGATTGTGCACGGGCAACTCGAAGAAAACCTCTCGATCCGCCTGGCGGATCTTTTGCGCTCTTTGCTTTGGCATGTTCCTCTTGTTGAGGAAAGAAAAAAGGGATGGTGCGGGACCGGACTTTCAAAAGTGAACCCTTGGAAAGAGGAGAATTGGACGATCCGTCCAGGGAAACGCGGACGATCTCATCAATATCGACCCAGATCTCCAGAATCAGCGGGGGAAAGCGTGTACACTCCATTCTCTGACATCTCCTAGAGGTCATGAAGGGGGGGAGGCTGCATTTCAACCTTAAGAATTAAAGCTCAATACCTTGAGGATTTACCTGAGTGGCCAAAAATGGCCTGAAAAAAAAGGTTCCTTTTCTTTTACGTGGATTCCAATCCTGGGTTTTCTGTCTTTTAACGGGGAAGGTGGGTGTCATCTTCACGACCTTGAAAAAAAAAAAGAAATGATTGCGACATGTATGCGAGACTACTAGCGCGTGCTCTTCCGTACTTTCAAAAGGGGGGGGTCGGGGCAAACCGGAGTGGCAGGCTTTTGCGCTGGAGTTTGAGAGGAAGTGAAAAGAAAAGCAACATGCTGGGACGATCTTCGGCACCGAGGTCACACTGGGGGGCGGGGGGCAATCGGTACCTGTAAATTCCTCTTTTCTATTCCAGCTGCACTCTGGTCTCCCTGCTGGCCCTTTGGGTCCTAACGCTTCGCGTGAGGATCACCTTCTTAAGTCTAAACTATCCGTCTTCAGAGGGGCGGGGAAGCAGTTTCTTGGACAGCCTGCTCGTAAATTCCGTTAATCAGGAGGATCACTGAGGGGGGGTCGGCTCGGCCGTTGCCCTAGGGTCTAACTTTTCCGAGGAATTGTCCAAACCAGCCTGGGGGGCCGACGACAATGCATCAAAAGTTCAGAAAAGGGGACGAAGAGATGCTGGATGGGAGGACGTCCAGAAGATAATGGAACTCAGGCCTCGTCTTCTCTCATAGAGAGGGAACGCCGATCAGTGGCAGAACCCAGAGATGTGGGAGAAGGGGGGGCAAGCACCAGTTTCGGGGACCAAAGACGCCGTTGAAGGGAAGATGAAGTTCAAGCCCTGAAAGACGCAAAAGCTGTTCGAGACAGCCCAAATGGTCTAAGTGTTTGGGAAACTAAGATCAAAAAGGGACTCTCTATTGTCCAATTCCTCCCAACTGGTGTGCGGCGGAAAGTGGACTCCGACCTGCGAGGGTATGGAAAAAAAGATGACTTGAAGGAAAAATTTTTACGGCTCACAAGCGGGAATGGACTGAATAGGGGCTTAGGAGAGAAAGGAAAAGCCATCGGAGTGCGGGCAACCGCAAAGCTGGCACTATACCATTCTGGTCTTAGGCTCGCGGATCAGGGAGAAAAGAACGGAAGCCTTAAGGCGTGAAGTCGAGAACTCATGTTCTGAGGGATGTCTAGGCCCGCAGCCAAGGTCGGACTGGGAACGTCTTGAAAAGAGAGCGCTATAAATGAAAGCGACGTTCCACGACTGAAGTCGACCTTACGAGAAAAGCAAACCTGGCGCGAACTATGGAAAAACTCAACAACAAAAAGATCAAAAAGAGATTTCAGAGAGGGACCGCGAAGGTTCCCTCCGAACATAAAGGAAAGAATTTGGAGAGCGGGGGACGTATCTCCAAAAAAAAA
>Ga0179593_1282298_pt1 | contig 22734 bp, 33 predicted proteins | sample CZODoug2_1_08_16_FD_185931 | JGI IMG/M metagenome (GOLD analysis project Ga0179593, IMG submission 185931) | Vadose zone soil fungal communities from Angelo Coast Range Reserve, California, USA - CZODoug2_1_08_16fungal (PacBio error correction) | ecosystem: Environmental > Terrestrial > Soil >...
GAGGAGGGGAGTTGTCAAGGGGGACAAAAAAAAACCGTCATGTGAAAAGTACCGGAAAGACCCGGTTCAGTACCAGAAGGGCAGAGGCTCAATCACGGGTTGTCCCTCAACACCGAATGGGCGAAAGAAAAAAAAGGGAAAAAGGAAAAAATCAAGTAGGCTAGGAGGATGACAAATTGGGCAGCACCCCGGTATTGACCGTCTGGGGGGGGGGGGGCCAGGGGTGGGGGGCAGGGACGAAGAAATTGAAACAGAGGAGAAAAAAAGAAAGGGCCATCGCATACCAACGGGGGTGAAAAGGAGGGTCAACGAAAGGGCCTTTGTCTAGGAGAAAGGTTTCGGGGGGGGGGGGTCAGTAAGGACATCAAACGGAAAAAGTGGGCGGGCACGCCGGAAAAATTCACGGTTGCATACAAGGAAGGGTACCAACGGTGGGGGGGGGTGGGGGGGGCCTGACTGGGGAATGGTAAAAGGGGGGGTAAAGGCCGGAGAGCCGAAGGAATAAAAGGAATATCATATTTCTAAGACAAAAAAGAAGGACGGCGCAAGAAAAGGCCCGTAAAGCGGAGAACTCAGAGGCCCAGATCAGACTTCAGTGGGGGTTAGCCAAAAGTAGGAAGAAATGTGAAGGTTTAAACGGGTTAATCACGCGCAACCTTTTTCGCCTGTACGAAAACAAAATGAAAAGCTTGAACGCGGGGAGAACCTAACACCAGGAACAACACGGCCGCCGGGGGGTGGGGGCAAATTCAAAAACAGAATACGGCCAAGGATGACGGGATGGAAAAAAAAACGGGGGCGGGGGGATGCAGAAATGACATAGGCTGCTCTTGCAAAATTGGATTAGAACGAAGGGAAGGCTCTGGGCGACTGAAAAAGACAGTAAGCCCGGGAGAAAGAAGACCACAGAAAACAAATTAAAGAAATTTACAAGCGGTCAAGGGAAAGTATGAACGCGGGGGCCCCCGTTTGAACCCAAAAAAAGTGAAAAGGCAGGTCGATAAGAATGGTGGGAGGACTAATGGAAAAATAAGTGGTGACGGCAAAGTGGGGGGAAAAGCCCAGGTGTGTGGGGGAAGGAATGGACTAAAAAGGGTGTCCCCGTTGGGCTCGTCGGACCAGGACTTAAGAAACTTAGGGTGGTACCGGTGGGGGGAGTTGGGTGGGGGGTGGGGGGGTGTGTGGTTGTGAAACGCAGTGGGAAGCCTGAGTAAAGCCTGTTATATGGGGTAAAGGGACAAGCGTCTGGGTAAAAAAAAGACGGGAAAAAAGAGGAGACTGTATTCCTAAGTTTGGGCGGGAAGGGAAAAAAGAAAAGGTGAAAAAAAACGAAGAAACAGGCGCCTGAATATGAGGAGGTGGGGCGGGGGGGAGGAAAAGAACGGGTGGAAAGGGGGTGGGGGGAAGAGGGCCACCGGAAATCTCGACAAGATCAAAACATTAGAAGTTAAAAAAAGTGAGCAGAGATCCCTCAAAAGAAGAAACCACGTTAAAGGGCTGCCAAACCTAAACGCACTTGTGGGGGGTCGCGAAAAAAAAGGGGGGTGGTTAGTGAACATTGGGGGTAACGTAGAAAAAAAGTAGAGGGGAAGGGCAGTATTTAAACAGGAAGTGGAGGTGCTTCTCCCAGGAACTGGTGGGGGAGGAATGCAACCAGGATGAAGGGGGTGGGTACGAATGGGCAAAGGGTCAATTGAGGGGCAAGTTCCCAGGGAGCAAGGGTTGGAAAGTGGTGTTTGGACAATGAGGCCAGGTTGTGGATTGAAAAATGACAGTAATGCACCGAAAAGGAAAGTCGTTGAAGCGGGTTAAAGTGGGGGAAATGAAAGAAAAAAGGAGGGGTGGGCGTAAGAAGAGAATCACTATAAAAATACCATGACTAAAACTGGAGCGGGGGGGGTAAAAGAATCTCTAAACAAGACTGCATGAGTCCCGGTCCGATGTTGGGGGGGCAAGTAAAACCCAAAGTAACGGGGTCGGGGGAGTAGAAAAAAACAACTTCGAAGATTCGGCGCCTACCAGGGTCGAGTCGGACCAAAGGGGGAAATGGGGTGGCGGGGGAAGTTTTAACTCAGGAGAGATCTACGGGGGGGTGATCAGGGGGGGTAAGGGAAAACAGACGCGGAACAGCCTCTGGGCGAGGAAAGGAAGACATGAAAATTCTTGGGGGGGGACAACAAGCCCAAGAGAAAGTAGATGTTGGTCACGCAGGGAAAGGGTCAGAGGGGGAGGGATCCTACAAAGAACCAGCGGAACGAGGGAGAAAAAACGTGGTAAAGGAAGCATCAAAACAAGAAGTTTCCACACGGGTGAGAATAGGAAAAAATCACAGACTAACCGGGGTGGGAAAAAAGATAAGACCCAACCGATTAATAACGAACAAAGGGGGGGTCATTTTCCAGACAAATCAAACACCGTAAAATTACTGGGTAAAAAACGTGGGGGAAAGGAAAAACCGCCAACAACCGCAGGGCACCAAGGAAAGGACTCCCTAAAATCCAAGAAGCAAAGGGGCGAAAAAAGCTGTAAGTCCCCAGAAAAAAATTGCCCCCAAACAAGATTGAAAAAGAGAGAAACCACCGAAGGGGAGCCAATGGGGGCCTCGGGGGATGGCTGCATAGGGGGGGGGGGGTAACCACGCATTAGAGACGCGACAGGTCAAAATCAGTTAAAAAAAAAACCCATACAAAGCAGGGAAGGGATGAGACGTCAGGGGATGGAACGGAACATATAACAAGAAAGACTGAGCAGGGACCGAGGGGGAAACGTAATCCCCTTTGCTTTCCGTCGCGGGTCCACAAATAGCAGACAAGGGGGGTTGGGGTGTGTGCGGCGGAACCTAGTTCAAGAATTCCCCAGGGAAAGACAACATCGAGGAAAACGGGAGGGGGGAAAAAAAGAAATCCGAAGAAAAATTGGACAAATTTCCTTCTTTGGTGGAACAGGCAAGGCCCGAAAAAAAGCAAGGGGCACACTACACGTAACAATTTACGAAAAATTCCTTGTTGAGGAAATAAGATACCCACCGGGGGACCCCGGAAAACGGATGAAAAAGTAAGGGTCTATTCTGTAGTCAACCAACCGAGTTGGGGGACCGGTCCGTCAGGGGAGGTTCACACACAACTCAGGTGGGGGTGGCAAAGAACACGGTTCCAGAAACCACATCGTAAAGAAAGAAAAAACCATGTGGGGGTGTCCGGTTAAAACAAAACCCCAACACCACGGGCTGGAAACAATATTGTCAAAACATAACTGGAAAAAGGGGTCCTTCCATGGGGTCGCGTTACGTCTAACGGAAAGCTGCTGGGTGCCACATGGGTGGGGGAAGAAATGATATGCACATCACCCAACCTCAAAACTCAGGGGCACTGAGTTGGTTACAAAAGTGGTTAAAAGGGGGGGTGGGGGGGAAAAAAAAGACTGGGGTTGAATTTCGGGGGGGGGGATGAAAAAAGTCTTCAGGGGTGCATGTTGAAGTTTCGGATAGAACCGCAGGAATGACCGAAAACTTCGACGTGAAACTTTGGGATGAAAAAAAAAAAAACAAAACTCGAAGCGCAAGCACATTTTGGGGATGGAGAGGGTGGGCCATCCCAACGTAGCACACCGATGGCAATCGGACAGAAGACCCTTGTCACATGCCCTCCAGGGGGGGCCCCCCATGGGGGGAGATGGCTTCTGCAAAAAAAAAAAAAACCCCAAGTTCTATTCTGTATCCGGGGGTAAGAGAAAACAGAGCACCCCTTGGCCACACCACAACTTCAAGGGGGCCGGGGTTGAAAAGAAAAGACACTACCGTTTCGATCCACGGCTTTTCCAGGGGAGTTGGACTCGAAGGGGTGGACATCGAAACCGTCCCGAAGGGTAACTGGGAGAAAAAAGACAACAATAGGTCACAATGCTGGGAAAAAAAACGGGGGTCGTCCATTCGGTCGTGAGTGATCCAGGGGGGGGTGAACAAACGCCTATCAGACGGCGGCAAACGGGGAAATGAAATGAAAAAAAAGAATCTCTCAAACACAGGAAGGATTGAAAAAAAAGAAGAGGAAAGATGGGAACATTCACTGAAAGGAAACTGGGGGCAAAAGAAGGGGGGGTTCAAAACACCTTGGTATAACAAGGGGGACCAACTAAGAAAAAACATCAATACGGGCTGGTTGCCAAATCTGGGGTGAAAAAGAGGCTAGGCAATCCATTAAGGGGCTGAGCCCTTCGAGTAAATTACCGACCGGCAAATCATGGGAACCAAGCAAATGGCAAGGGGACTCACGGCAAGAAGCATAAAAAAAAACCTTCTACTAACGTTTGCTTGGAAAAATGGCTGCATTCCTGTACCTTGGAACAAAACACGGAGAAACAGGGAAGGAAAGATAGAAACCACGCTTGGGCACTGACGCGTATCATCAACAGGGAGAGGAGTAGAAGGGGAAAAGGGGGTCACAACTCCGACAACGTTAGGGGCTACTGCAAAGGGACCTCAAAAGGGAGAAAAAAACAGAATCACGTTCAAAAAAAGTTCAAGGAATTTACGGAACGGTGCCTGAAAAAAAAGGGAATGGAAACGCCAATCCAAACGGGGAGAAAAAGTCACGTGAACCCCAAATAACCGAATAAAACAGGGGGAAAAAGAAAAATCTGACAACAAGCAGGAACAGTAGTAGTGGTGAGGTTGTACGGTGCAAACTTTCAACATCGACGTCAAAAAGGTCCCAAGAAAGAAAGACAGCGAACAGAAAAGGCGACAAAGAACAAGTTCCCGGAATTTGCCCCGAGGGGAGTGCAGAAACGGTGGGGGGGGGACAACAAAAGGCTCAAACCATGACGCAAAAACCAGGAGACGGGGGGAGGGCATCATTGGGTGGAAAGCAGGGGGGACGACAAAAAGAAGGGTGTTGTGGTTGAGAAACAACCGACGAAATTGTTTGTGGGTTCCGGGTCACCATGGGAGAGTAGGAGAACGGATGTCCGGAAATCTGGGTGGAGGTTGGGGCCAAGGGTGGGCGAGAATTGTAGGTCGATTCTTTCCAAAACAACTGAGGAACATGAAGGTAGACAGGTGCGTTACTTAGGAGTTGGGAAACAAACGTAACAGGGGAATCTAGTTTTGGCCGAATCAGGGGGAATCTTTAGAAGAAGACAAATCCAAACAGGGGGGGGGAATGGAATGTGCTTGGGGGAATCTCAAAAACAAAAACGAATGAAATAATACGAAGCACTGCCACAGGCAGGATTGCCTCCATTACTGAGTAGAAAATATGAGTGGGGGAAATTTGTGGGGGGGGGGGTTCAACTGCATCTTCTCCTGTGTTCGGAGACTGAAAGAAATACGAAAAAATCAAAATCACGAGGGAAAGAAGAGCGAAGGGGGGGGGGACCAATCTTACTCAACTTTGTTTTGCGGATGGGGGATTGGGAAAAAAAAGAAGGAAAAAAAGTTTTAAAACAAAAACAAGCAGTCCGTGGAGGAGGAGGGACCGGTTGAAGGTTTAAAAAGGAGGGGTTGTGTCGTGTAGCCTAAGAGCAAGCTTAAACCGAGAGGCCGTGGTGGGCTGACTTTTTGAAAAAAATTTAAGACAGGTTAAAAGAGGGTGGGGGGAAAGGGGAGACACTCCACAAGGCGTCGGCTGAAAAAACTACTTGCAAAATCACAGTGGGGGAAAAGGGTGGGAATGGATGGCCAACCTAGGCAAAAAGAAGGGAAAGAGAAAGGGAAGGAATCTATCATCAAAATGTACAGAGACTGCAAACCTGAGAAAGGGGAGGGGAGGGGAAACAATAAGGATGATGGGAAAAAAAAAAAGCACCCGCACGCTTGGGGTAAAAAAAGGAAAAAAGAGAAAAGCACAGTGATAAAAATAACAAAAACATCAAAAACCCATGGACCTGACAGACGAGCTCATGGGCGCGGGGGGACGAAGAGAGGGAAGTGTGGAGAAAGGAAAAACTACTTGAGAAGGGGGAAGAAAAAACAAGAGTAACGCGGCCTGGGGCCTTCGAAGGGATCGGGGTTCCACGGCCAAGCCAGGGGGAGACCAGAATGTATCAAAGCTCGAAAGGCCCCCGCATAAAGAGGAAAAGAAAAGGAAAGTAACGATAAAAAACCCGTAGAATCGCCCCCCACACACCATGGGCGATGCCAAACAAGGAACTGAGGGAAAAATGGCCACCCCTCAGGGAAAAGTCAAAAGTACGTGAAAAAACAGGGCATAGGAAAGTTAAGACCACCACAGTCGAGAAGACAAGAGAACAAAAATATCCAATATCGGACGGAGGAAAAAAAAAAGGAGACCCCAGCCCCAACCCTTTCGCGAACACGGGAGGAAATGAAAAAGTTAAGGGAGTCTCGCATGATGCTTACGTAATCTCTGAGGAAACATTAGCCGGTCTCAGGGGGGGTCACACGAAAAAAAAAAGAAATCCCGTCCTATCCTAACGAAAACACGAGAGACAGGGGGGGAAAGAGGACCCGCATAACGTTTTGGGGCGCCAACGGAAATATCGGAAAGCCAAAAAAGTCGAAAATGTGGGGGGTGGCATGATGGGGGGGGGCAACGGAAGGCCAAGAAAGGGCCCGAGGGAAAAAGGGGGGAGAAGATTCGGGGATCATTCAATTTATAGCAAACCAAAAAAGCAAGAAACGGCATGAAAGTTACCATCTTCGACGAGGGGATGGGGGAGGTTCACGGCAAGGGACAGGGAACGGAAGAGGCAAAATCGCCCTGAATGTGAGGGAAACCCGAGAAGGTGGTTCATAACGACAAAAAAAAAAATGTTGGGGAGGTTGGAGGTCGAGAGCCACCTGGAATCGGGAAGCCCATAGACACCATCAAACCCCTGAAAGACAAAAAAAAACGAGCAATCAATGGCAAGGGAACGAAGAAAAATGTCGGAGTCATGGCAACCTTTGACGGGAGGAGGGTGGAAAAAAGACTGAAAACGTGCGTCAGCACGAAACTTATTACCAGGGGGAAGGATCTTGACAGGGGGATGTAGCGGACAAAAAGGCTTGTACCGGAATAAGGGGTGAAAGAAAATCGGATCCAGGGGATAAAAACCAAAGAAGAGAGCCAACAGGAAAAGGGGGGGGGTCGGGGCCAGGATGGATCCTTTGCTACAGTCGACAGAAGAGGGAAAGGAAAGGTCGGGGCGTGACGATACGACCTTGGGGAACCACAAACGAACGACGGTAAACACCACAAGGGTGACCAGGTCCTCGTTATAACCGCCATTCAACCTAACTGCAATGCAGGGCGAAAATGCTCCTGCAAAAAACGACTTCTGAAACGCGAAAAAAGGAAGGGGGCCGTTTATCCTTTACCCTTTGGGGCAGGGAAGAGTGAAGAAAAAGGTAGACGGTGGCCAACATGCAGTGACGAATGAAGAAACACTTCAGACCATACGGGCATGCCGGTGGGAAGAAGAAAGGGGGCATCATAGAAGGAGTAGACGCTACCGCCTGAAGTTTCGAAACCATCGGGGTGCAGACGCAAACCCAGGGGGAGGGAACGAAATCTGAAAGGCCTGGGTAGAAAAGGGGGTCAAAGGCCGACAGAGCGGAGGAAAGACGACGTTATCGAAAAAAAAAGAAAGAACACACAAAAGGGGTAGATGTAACAGGGAGAGGAGAGAGGGGGAAGTTTCCGTCCTCGTCCACAGGGGGTCTGCAAGAAGGTGAGAAAACACAATAAAGACTCAGGGGGGGGGGAAGAAAAACCAGAAAAAACAAACGGGTGTTTTCTCCTTCACAAAAAATGAAGAAAGAAGAGAGGTAAGAGGCCTAGAGTCGGTCATTTAAAAAAAAACCTTCTCCAAAACCAGTAGTGCAAACCAAACGGCTGTGTGTTTAACAGTGGGGTTTTGGAAGCGACCAAAAGCATTAAGTAACCGGAGACGGAGGGAAAAATCGCATGTACCTCAACAAACCCACGGGGGTAAAAGTCCCCTACGGAAGGGGCTCTGACGAAGGACGTGGTGGCAGGGATTAACTCACCGTCAGTCTGCGGGAGAATTATGTTTGATAAGAGGAGTAGGACACGGGGGGTGTGGGAAGGAGGTGAAAACTCAAAGGGGAAAAAACGGGGTCGAGAAGGCCCCTAACTTCTCCGCAAAGTTCGTGAAAAAAGGGACGGAAGAACGAGAATGAAGGCAAACGTCACCAAGCCTTAAAAAAGGAGGGACAAACAGACTGGTTTGATCACCTGTGCGAGAATGACAGTTTCATAAGACAGAAAAAGCATGACAGAAGGACTAAGACAAAAGGAAAAAGACTGCCAAAGCCCTGTGAATAAGGTAAAGTGCTACGGCTTGGTGGGGACGAGGCAACCAAGGGAAAAAAAATAAGGGCGCATGAACGGCTCGCTGTCAGGCCCCTTAAAAAAATTAAAAAAATAGAGGGAGGTAGTCTCACTATGGATATCCGAGTGTTCAAGGAGAAAAATAGCAACGCGAATACCCCAAAAAAAAAAGACAACATTACCGTAATGGAAGATGACGCAGGGGATGCTTGGACCTCACAATTGGCACGGCGGCGAGGGTTTGGGGCCGAAAGGGGGGGGCTGGGGGACCCCAGGGGGGGGGCAATGGTCGAACCAAACAGGACCTCCAGAAAAAAAAAACGTGCTTAAACTTGATAAGGGGTTGATGGGCGGAGTGGGTTTTGGGGGGTTGGTGCGAGCGGGGTCAACAAAAGACAAAGAGGGATAGGGGCCCTTAAAAAGAAAGCAAAATCACGCAAAGAAGGGTACACAAAAGAGAATGTGGGTCTGGGGCCCAAGAGAGAAGGCCGAAAACCCGCAAACGGAAAATATCAAGGGGGGATGGCCGGGAGGGGACCCAGGGTAACTTTGGGGGGTGGAAGGTGAAGAACAAAGATCCTAAATCATAAAAACAAAGAGGAGGGACGTATCATACCCGTACCGGGAAAGAAAAGCAGGAAGGGGACTTAAAAGAACGGGGTTTCCAAAAACGCCAAAAACGGGGTGGGGGGGACGGAAAGGGGGGATGAAAAGGTACTCCCACGGATATTAAATCCGAAAGGTAAAGGTGAAAAGGGGTTGACGAGCGTGGGGGGCATAAGGGCAAAACCAAGATGTCGTGGGTACTACCGGCAAATAAAAGACTCAAGGCGGGGAAAATGGAAAGTCTCCGAGAAGGGTCCCAGTTGTGGGGAGACTGCCGTTTTGGTGGATGCGTGCCAGTCGGAATCGAGGGACCTGTCGGTATGAAGAGGGTTGGGGTGGCGGGGCCCCAAATCAAAAGTCGAAGGCCCAAAAAGAAAAGTACCGGGTCCAATAAGAAAAGAACCCGGAAGGTCGTGTTGGGGGAACTCTCAAAAGTCAAAACTGAAAAAATCGGAAGACGGCCAAAGACCCAAAATGGTTTTGCAAAAAGGGGTTCAAACCTAACCGCAAAGTACGGTTTGGCTCCGGGAGGGGGAAGGCAAAAAGAGGGAATCCTTCCTCCTGAACCAAGAAGCGCGTCGAACCAAGGTACTGGGGGGGAGGAAAAAAGTGGGGGTCAGGCCGGAAATCTGGGGATCGCAGGACAGCTCGCGAGAGGATGGAAACGAGAAAACCAATCGGGTGCTTGGTGGGCAAGGGCCCACAAAAAACCAGAAAATTTACCACAGGGGCCCTGTGCAGATCAAACATAGGGAATGATCCAAATTAAAAGATCAAAAGAAAAAAGGGGGAAAAAGAGAGACGCCAATGTAAGAAGTTGCCGGAAGCCATAAAAAAAAAAAAAACCGTGAAAAAAAGGTAAAAATGCACGGGGGTGGAAAGCAAATACGCCGGTTGAGTTGGGGGGGCCGAAAAAGACACAACCCCGAATTCCCGCCCAAATTTGTACGCACAGAGAAAACACGTTGGGGGGGGGCAAAGAATCTCCGGGGGGGGGGGGACGAGACTTGGGTCTGGGAGGGAGAAAACAACAAAAACATAGAAGGACAACATTTCCAAATGTCCTCAGACCGGTTTACTGAGGATGGTCCCCTCCTTGGGCAGGGGTTCAGTGGGTACCAAATCACAAGCCAATTGGAAAAAAACAAGAGAAAAATCAGCAAAAAAAAACCTTCGAAAAAATGAGGCCCCCCTCAGTTAAGTTTCTTTGTTGGGGGGTGGTAAAAAACCCAAAGAGGGAAGAAGAGGAAAAAAAAAAGGGAAAAGAAGAGGGGAACAACAAAAAAAATTAAAAAAACGAATGAGTGGGAAACGGTCTTCTGGCCATAACTAACTTATTAAACAAAAAGCTTCTTAACTGCATAAACTTTCTTGAGGGGAGCTGTCCACAAAAGCAGCAAAAGGTGGTGGGAAAGGGGTACTGCAGAAAAAAAAAAAGGGTGGGAAACAACTATTCGGCCAGCAAAACATAATATTAATGAAGGGGAGAAAGTACAAAGCAGAACGTAACTTGGGGAAACGTCCACTTGTTGAAAATGGTCTGTGGACATCCTCGCAGACAATATCAGATAACCCCCTGGCAAGAAACCCAAAAACGCTTTTCAAAAACCGTGAATACACGTGTCTGTCACAGGGAGAACAAACACACGTGTACACTTAGAAAAAAAGGAGTGAGTGGATTGAAAGTGTCGCAAAAAGAAAGATTGGCAAGGTCGACGTGAAAGGTGCAAAGGGACCAAAACTACTTCCCGGGACCTGAGAAAAGCGTTGGTCAAGGTTCATCCAAAAACGGGTGGTGGATTGGATTGGGGGGAAAAAAAACCGGACACACCATCAGGAAAAGGGGGACATGATCGGGAAGTCGGGGAAACCAAGGCGGGGAGCAAAGGGCAAAGTTCCGAAGGGAGGGGAAACCTGGTGGGACGTCTGATGCAACTCACCTAACACAAGAACAAAACTCAAGGGTGTTGCAAACCAGGGCGGTGGTTTTACACGAGTCTTTTTCAAAAAATCCCGGGGGTTTTGGACGGGGGGGGGGGGGGGGGGGGGGGGGGGTTATAAACAACCGGACTGTTAAGTGCTGGGAAAAGTGCAAGGAGACAACCCAAAGAATTCCGGGGTCACTGTGAAGGGACCGGGAGGTAGTAAAGCCCCACTCTCATCACTTTTGGCCGAGGGGGGGACATCAAAGGTCAAAAAGCAGAGGCAAGGGGGGACAGATACGCGTGTAAAGGGGTCACCAGCTGTGTATGGAATTCCAAAGGGCGATAGGGGCGGTAAAACGGGGTCATCAGCAATCGCGAACCCACAAAAGCGGGGAGCCATGGAGAGGCTCGCCGATTTGAGCAAAATGGGGGCAATGGGGGGGGTTCCGCGTTACCGCGCCGAAGGGTTGTTTGGGGGTCGCGGCCTGGAAGGAAACAGGAATGGGGGGGGGAATAAGCAGGGCACCAATAAAAAAGAATCCACAAACACAAAACAGGTGCCAAAACCCACAAGGTCCGGCATGCGTGGCAAATGGTTGATACAGTGGGGGGAACAAAAAGAGAAACAAGGTAGGGGGGGGACGGGACTTAAACAGAACATCTCACCAAACAAAAAAACACTGAGTGAAGGAAGGAAGTTAAAAATTCCACTACGACGACCGGGGAGAGGAAGGGCTGGGTGTGAACAAAACTGGGTAAAATCACCGTCGCCAAGCACGGAACCAGTGACTCGCCGGTGACACAAGCGGTGATCGATGGGGCACAGAGGAATAAAGTTGAACGTGGGCAGTCAAGGCGGGGAGGAAAAATTTAAAGACTCGGGGGCAAAAAGACCTCAAAGGTGGGCTTCGGAAAAAGAGCGAGCAACGAGAAAACCCGGAGAAGCAAGGGGTTTTATTGGGAAAAGCGCGGGATGAAAACCGGGGGGAGAAAGAAACTCTAAGAAAGGGGATCAATCTAAAGGGAACAACCGAAAATGGGGGGGCAACCTGACGCGTGATCGGCAGGCAAACGGAAGGAAAGAGGGGGGGTGGAAAAAAAGGAAAAAATCAAAAAAAGGGCTGGTGCAGGAGAAAACAACTGCAACACGTCCACCGAAGTGGACACACGGAAATGTCACAACGGCCTGGGCACGACGCAACGAAAAATCCACTGAAGGACGACCCGGGAACCAAGAAAAAATCACAGGATGCAGAACTCGGGGGGTTGGGCAAAAGAACCACTCCCCGCACCGGAGTGTGTGAGGGGGGGTAAAAAAACGGTGCGGTTTCATCTCGGCAACGGAAAAATGCCAAAAGGGATAGACGCGCCCAAGGACAGCAACAACGCGGAAACGAAAAGGGCCGGGGTGCTTTCAAACAATTTTGCGGACAGGGGGGTGACCAAAAAAAAAAAAAAAAAAAAAAAAAAAAAAGGGCCACAAGGGAAGACTTTAAAAAAGAAGGTGAAAGGAAAACCGGGGGGGGGAAGCAGACCGAAATGTGCCAAGGAAGTTTGTTTGCAGGGGGCAGACTAACCATACATTTGGGACAATGGTAAAAAAACGGGGGGGGGGGTGATACTGAAAACGGAGGAGAAAGGGCCTATTGGGGGGGGGGAAAATTCAGGGTCAAAAATTTAGACACTCGGCAGCGGTCCAACCCGGCATGCAGAAGAAAAAAACAAATTGCGTCTGTCAACTTCTTGGAAGAAAACCAACGGCAAATTCCAAGAGGAAGTGATTGATCGGGTGCCAATAGGGGTCCCCGAAAATCCAACAGTGGGGAAGGAGTGGACGGGTTGTGGAACGCAAGAAGGGAAAAGGAGTAAGGAACGGAGAGACATAAGTCGGGTATGGCAAGCAGACCGTTACTGACTGCTCTTCATTGGCGGGGTGGTGGGGTGGGGACTCTCATCCGCACGGGGGGGCGTCAGCCGTTAACAGAAGGGGCGAAAAAAAGATCAGACCGTTACCGGAAGAAAGCGAAACGGGTGGGGTGCTAGCAGTCATAAATGGTGGTGCAATGTTGGATACGTAACAGCCTTGAGGCACCAGCATCGGTTGTCCTCGGCCCCCGGGGTGGGGCCCTTAAAGGGGGGGGTGGGGAGGGTCATAAAGAAAAACGAATGATTGAAACACTTGTCAGGTGGTGTTGCTTCTGGGAAAAGAAAACAAGGGGCGTTAATAGGGTGGGGTCTTCGACACCAAAAAAAACGGAACCAGGGGTGATCACGATGAACACCGGGGGACCCCCGGGGGGGGTGGTGCGGGTCTGAAAAATCGAAGAAATCGTCTCTCCAAAGTCTGCGGCCAGTGGAATGACGCGGGGGAATCCTGGTGGGGTAAGCAAACAAAAAAGCCCTGCACGAAAGCGGAGGGGAAAAACAAGACCAGGAGGACGGAAAACAAAACGGACAGCGCATAAAAAGGAACGACAATTTTGAATCCACACTCAAAGGGAAACAACAGTAAAAGGGGTTCACGAAGACAAAACTCCGGTCGCCGAAAAAAAAAAAAAAAAAGAGCGTGGGCGCCCAAGAAAAAAATGGTGCAGAAGTAAGCCACGCGAAACGGAGGGGCCGAGACCAACCGCGGTCTCGAAGGGACCAAAGAAAGCCATGGGTATTTAATGGGGGGGTAACAGGGGGTCGGGATCCGGGCAAGCGAAAACACCAATGAAACGGAAAAAAAAGGAGAAGGACGGAATAGCACTTCCTCTGCGCGGCAAAAACAAAACCCGGGAAAGGAAAATAAAAATCACCACCCAACATGCCGATGCCACACCTGGACATCGCCAGACAAACTTGGGGACCTTGGGGGCCCGCAAAAAGAAGGGGACGACGTGGGAACCACCAAAAGGGACCTTCAAGAAAAAAGTCAAGAACCTCAAGGAGAAGAAAATCACAGGGAAACGAGATTCAAAAACCAATGTGACACGAAAAAAAAAGAAGGGTGGGACAAAAAAAAAAAAAAGCAACAAAAGGGAGCCAGGCAAGGAAGATAGAAGCTACGTCCCCCCTCAGAAAGGGATGGAATCAGATAGGACTGTAAGCCAAAAAAAAACCACCAACTACTAAGGGATATCCGCCACGCCAAGAAAAGCGAAAAGAGGGCAAAAAGAGGGTGAGCGTTCTCCAGGACTCTGAAGGGGAAAACCACAGTCGCCGGGGTTTACCAGAAAGGGGTGACGGGCAACCACGGGGCAAGACGAAAACAAGTAGCAAATTGGACGAGCACGGCCTGAACAAGGCTAAAAAACAACCTCCCAGAAAGCCAAGAAAAAGTGCAGCAGGGGCGCAGCAGTAACTGGGGTCCAAAACCAAGGTTGCCACAGGAAGTGGAACCAACTGCTGGGGAAAACAACAATGAAAATCAGCCCCGTTCAAAGGGTGGGAGGTCCCACGTATCAGTTCAGATGCACCGTAATTTTTGTGGGAAAGGTGGCGGTCGAGCGAGGGGGGATCCCAAGCAAAACAGAGAGACTCCCAGAATCACAACCTCTCAAAATGGGGGTCTCCGACTGCAGCAGAGGGGGGGGAATACGGGGAAAGACCCAAGGACCAGAGGAATGTTGCTTAAACCACTGCAAACCGTAAAAACAGATCCAAAAAGCGGGAGCATGTTTCAAAGTGGGGACTGCTAAAAGGCATTTGTCGATACTTGGTGAAAAAACGAAGGCGGAGCAAAGTGGACTCACACCCTGCCACAAATCCAAGCGGAAAAGACTGTCTGGTCGAAAGGGTCTGCAAAAATGTCTGAGGGGCACTGAAAGGTCTTCCTTAACGGGCAACCCCTTTTTAAAAAAAAAAAAGCAAGACAGGCGTCACAAAAAAAGGGGGGGGCACAAGGGGCCGACATTAACATCAGGACCCAGCCCGACCTGCTACAGCGGGAACAAAGAGGGCGCCAAAACAACCCACCGAACAAATTTCTCCACGACAAAGACCAAAGCACGTTCACGGGGGGACCGAAACAGGTTAAAACTGTTAGTCGGGGCCGAACTTCGAAGGTGGGTCATCATGCAGGGAAGAATAAAAAAAACCCCCTGGGTCCACAACTTGGCAGCCAAAAGTGGGCAGACTCCCGTGTGGGAAATCCTAAACAAGAGAAGGACATGAAAAAGCACTGAAAGGGAAGGGTCGGGAATCATACAAAAGAAAAACCAAGTGGATTCACGAAGAGCGGACGCGGGCGAAAAAAGTGGGACTTCCTTAACAACCGCCGAAGAAAACTCGACGTGGTCCTTCTAAAGAAAAAAAAAAACAAAAAGGAGGAGTAAAAAGAGAAAAAGAGACAGGTCTATTTGATCATCGTCAAAAAATGTAAAGACAGAAAAAAGGTTTAGACCAGGGCCGGCATTGGACATCGCGCAGAAAAAAAGGGTGTGAAAGCCTTGAAACCAAAAAAACCGAAATGAAACGAAAGAACTAGGGTGAGGGAAGACGATATCGTAGGTTAGGGAGGCCAAAAAAACCGTCCGGCAAAAAAAAATGACAGCTGGTTGGAAGAAAAGTGGGGGGGGGGGCCCGAGCCCGCCATGGAACAAAAGAGGGACCGTCAGTCACGGTGAAAGAAAAAGCCGAACGAACACCAAACGGTACACAGGGAAAGTAAAAGGGGCAGTTCGCTCGGAGAAGGGGGAAGGGGTGGGCAGAAAGACGAAAAGAGACAAAAGGTTCAAATTCATGCTGTTGGGGAGAAGGGAAAAAACGCAAACTGGGGGGACGAAAGGGGGGGGAGCCCGTGGGCAACGGTGAATCCAAATAAGAAAATAAAAAAAAAAAAACGCACTGGAGCGAAAAACAAGATAAGAAAAAGAAAAAACCAGGAAAAAAAAACAACCAAGTCGGGAAACAGAACCCGGCGCTGACTGAAGGGGCCAACTGGGGAATTAAACAAAGGGGTCAATACCAGACGGTGGGGAGCCGATAAAACAACTTAAAAGACTTCCACGCCGGATCATCCCGGGTAAAGGCGGAGCCATTGGTCGGATTCCAAAAGAAAAAGATTCAAAAAAAAAGACGAAAAGACAGGGGCGATTACCGGACCGGAAGGAAGTCAATCATCGTCTTTGAATGGAGTGACCGATTAGAGCAATCGGGGCGAATGGAATCAGCAAGAGAGAAAACCGGCCAAAAGAAACAACATTCAAAAAGTAGGTCAGAGGCAGGATCGGGGAAAGAAACATTGCAAACGATAAATGTGGGGGAATATGCAGAGAATGGTACTGCAACTGTGGGGGCAAAAGGGGGGTCAGGACCGTTTCCTAAACAAAAGGCCAGCAAAAAAAAACGGGGGAAGTTCAAAAAAGGGAAGTGGGGGGGTTTGGGAAAAAACAAACGGGGAAAAGAAGAAAACCCGGCATCTTGGGGCCCCAAAAGGCGCACAAGGATGAATCTGACCAAGTCAACAGACCTACGTCAAAAACAGCTACTTGGCTGGAAAGAGAAGAGGGCCCAGAAAAAAGCTCAAGAAAAAACCCCGAAAGATCGAAGAATGTGTGCCACGGATATCAACGGGTAGATTTGGTTGTGGGGAGGCGCACCAATTAGTAAAACGGCTGATACAACGAAAAGTCGAGGAAAGAGCATAAAACAGGGAACGAAGACAGTACTGGGGTCCCGGGGTCTCGACAAACATGTGAAGGAAAGGGGGGGGGTACTGATATCAAAGACAAGAAAATATACCAGAAAGGGAATTACATGGAACTTCAGGGGGGTTGAAAGAAAGGAAGATGGGGGGGACACCGTGGGGGGAAGGAACGGGAAAGGAAGAAAGGGGACAAGATTTACACATTCAAGCCGAGGGTGTGGCACGGCAACGTTGTTGGGTGGAGGAATTCATGTAACTGAAAAACGCCTGCCAGAGGAAGGGAAGCCGCTTAAAAGGAGGAAGGGTCAGGCGGCCCGAAAAGACACAGAATAAGGTGGGACCAAAATACAGGGAAAAAACGAATAAAAAAAGTGGCGAGGGGAAAGGACGCGGCGACGAAAAGGCCGGAAAGTCCGATGGGGGGGGGCGGAAAAACTTCGGGGGGGGGGGGGCAAAAAAGGTCGGGGGGGGGTGGGTCGGGCCAGAAAAAAACTTAGAAAACAGAATCTCGTCGCAGAAACAAAAGGAGCTCGGTCGTACAAAAAAGTTTAAACGGGGGGGTTTCAGATGGGGAAATCGGCGCTAAAGAATTTCCTTCCGGGTGCACTCCAAGATCGGGCCACGGGGGAAAACTCCGATCAAAGGCTTGGGGGAGAGCAAAAGAAAATGAAACCAGAGGGGAGCAGGAGGGGTGAAAAAGCACGATACCAGGTCATGAAAGAGATGACTAAGAAACGCCTAAAAGCAGGAGCACAGATGGGAGGGGTACTTGCCTAAGAAGACCACCAAAGGGGTCAACACCGTATCATGTATTTGAGAAAAAAAAAGACCGGGGGGATTGGACACCTAAACAAAAAAAAAAAAGAACGCCCACAAAGGGTGGTCCTTCACAAGGAGGACAAAAACAAAAGAATGAGGGGGGGGGTTGGGGAAGAACTGGTGATGTTCAAACGAATGAAAAGGCAACCAACAGAGAGGGGACCCCTGGTCAGGCAGGAGGAAACCTGTCCAACTAAGCAGGCAGAATCCTGTAACGTTACAATACAAAAAAACAGGAAAAAAAAACAGGAAGAAAAGGATAGCCAACTAAAACAAAACCAAAATGCGGAAAAAAAAAGAAGAAGGTGCCCGGCCCGGTGGGAATGGCCGGGATTGGGTGTAGCACATAAAAACGGAGAAGCGGACCTACACTATCCGAGAGGAACAAAACCATGAAAACCAAAACGAACTGAGGTTAGAAAGGAAAGGAAGAAAAAAAAAGACCAGAAAACTGGGGGTCGGAGTCTAATTCCTTGGAGGAAGTGGGCGAAACTGTCACCCCAGCAGAAAAAAAACTGTTGGAAGTGGGAGCACGAAAAAACGATGCACCCGATGAAGGAAAAATCATCAAGGAAAAGATGAAGGGGATCAAGGGGAGGAAAAAACGACATGGGGATACTAAAAAAAGGCCGGTCTTTGGGGGGCAAGGACACAAAAACAACTCCCCAAGATAAGGCACACTGGCAACGAACACCGTCTGCTTCGGAAACATCCTTGGTAAGAGAGTCCCCCGGGAACAACCGGAACAAAAGCTGGGGTACTGGAAAAAAAAAAAATGCGCAAAAAAAAAAAAGGGTGGAATGATTCCGGAACGGCCACCCAAGTCAACAATGCACGCAACCGAAGTGTCAACTTTACAGAGTCAACCGTGGTATGTTGTTAGTGCAAAAACCCACCGTCGCCGCCAGAGGTGGAAACAGAAGGACAGTCTGTCAAGTGGGGGGGGAACAGTGCCGGGGAAAAAGGAAGTAATCCATACGGTGGGCAAGTGTGCCCGAAGACGGATCAAAGACAAATGAACAGACACCGCAAAGACCCTTAATTTGGGTGCGGCGGGGGTTGTGAAAACAACGAGTTGTAAAAATTTACCTTCCACAGTTGTGGAGAATGAGGGGATGGAACGACCGTCGTCAGGGAAAACGGGCCGGGGGGGGGAATCAGGAAAGCACACGAAAGCACAAGTACGGAGACGTACGAAGTTCTTGGGGGGGGGGGAAAGAAGCGCAATCACATCATTGGGGTAATTTTGCCCAGACAAAAAATCGACGATTCCGGGTCCTTGCAGTAAAAATTGGGAGGGGGAACCGCGGAAAATGGAGGCCGGGAAACAACAAAAAAACCCTGGCGGCGAGGGGGGCTGATACAGGTTTCACAAAAAACAACCGGGGCAAAAAACAAGTCGTCCCTCAGGGGGTTAAGAGGGATAAAAGGAATGGGTCGAAAAACAGTTGGGCCGGGGGTGTGAAGCACGACCGTACGTTGAATTTGTGAGCCCGGCAGGACGGAAAACGGAGGATCTCGGAACCAAAAACAAGTGAGAAAGCCAATCAAAAACAAAACACAGAGCACACAAAAAAAACAACCAAAACGAAGCGGCTGGGGTGGCCACGCAGAAAAGGACGCGATGGGTCACGGAGCGTGGAAGAAAAATTGGTTGACAAAGCTCAGCAGACCTTTTCCTGGAGGACGGGACTACAAAGAAAAGAAAATCGACTAAAAAACAACACTTAAGGGCGGGAGTGAGATGGGAAACAGTCCGACGCGAAGGGGAACTGAGGGGAGCGTTTGGGGCCCACAACTTGGGAAAAGAACACAGCAGTAAAAACCGAAACAACCTTGAGGGAGGGGGTTGGGGTGGGGGCCACAACGCGTGGATCTAGGATAAGAAAATAGACAAATAAGTTCAAAACAGGGGGGGCATATAAAAAAAAAGTCCGTTAAGCGGTCACCACACCAGGTACCCGGATAAACGGAACTCTCGATGCTGGCTTAACACTGCTACCTCGGGGTGGATGGCCGCGCCAAAAAAAGGAACCAGGCTAAACCTCGAAAAACTCCGATCCAAGGGGGAACAAAGAAGAAAAGGGAAATCAGCAACCGAACAGTGTGAGAGGGAAAGGGAAAAGAGGGGACGTCGAGGGCAGGGAAAAAACACGACAACTTGAGGCTCGGTGAAAAAGGCTCAAACCAACAATCACGTAGAAAGTGCCGGAATTGCAACACCTGGGGGGCTTTTGACCTCAAAACGGAGGAACGCCAAAACACTGAAGAACTTGGAGCCCCAGCAAACGAATCAAAAAAAGTACATAAAACAGCACGCGTGTAGCAAGCCAAATCAAACGGAGTTGTGACGGGGAGGGGACAGGTGGCATCGGACAGGGCAACAAGGTCCCGAATCAGACAGGAAAAAAAGACGCGACCCAAAAACAGGAAACGCTCAATTTCACGACTGTTCACCAAAAAAAACCGAGGGTGGGAGAACGGGGGTGGGGGGCCACTCAGTCCAACAAAGGTGAAGCAAAAGGGAAACGCGGTGAGGTTGGACGTGTGGGTTCCTAGAAAACTTGCCAAGGCCTGGGGTGTTGCAGCAGACTCACTAATAAGGGGTGGGACCGGGTCAAAAAGGGGGTGGGGGGAGTAGGAAAAAAAGGGGTAAAAAAAAAAGTGGTTGAAAAGTTGGAAGAAAGTAGGCCTCTGATGGCACAAATGGGAACGGCAATCCTGCGGGAAAAGTGGAGGGGTAAAGTGGCATTCCGGGGAAATAACAGGGGCAGTGAACAAAAAAATGGACGTGCCGAAATAATGGAACTAAGGGGAAAAAACTCCGCAATCCAAAGGGGTCTGCTGGGCGGTGGTTAAAAATGGCAAAAATCCCTCAAGAGGTAGGACGGAAAAAAAAAGATACATAAGTTGGAGGTAATGGACCACGCAAAAGTTTTACTTTCCAACAAGACAACAGGTTCTGGTGGATTTGGGGGGAAAAAACAAAAGAGGCTCCGTTGTGGGGACGAGAGAGAAAGGGGAACGACAACAACAATATCCATCCCAAAAAAGGCAAAAAGAAAAAACTCGCCGGGGGGTGGGGGCTAAAAATCGGGAAGAAAGGTTGGTCAATGGGGGAAGTGGGTTGGGGACGTAAAAAAAAAATTTGGAGGGAACCGCATGTAGTGGGATCGCGGGACACGTTAAAATTTCCAAACCGGGCTTGGGGGGGGGGGGGAGGGGGGTAATCCCGAAACTCAGAGTGCCCACTGGAGTGGGGGTCGGGAAGTTGAACACGGGGAAGGGGGGGAACGGGGGGTCTTCGCCAAAATCCCGGGAGTCAAGGGCAGTGTCACGGTGTTGAAAAACTGTGTGAGGGGGGAGTCGGAAAAAAAAGGTGAAGCCAAATCGGAAGAAAAAAAATGAGTACGCTTTGATATAGAGAAACAGTGGGTAGGGTCAACAAAAAAGAAACCCATCGGGGGGGGAAGGCCGCAAAAAAGAATGATGAGTCACTAAACAATCAATAAAAAAAAAACGCGAAAATCTAAGGGCAAACAAAAAAAAAGGATATCGCTGGAAAAAATCCCCACAAATCCGCAAGACAGTGACATTGTGGTTGGAACCGACCGATCTCAGGGGAGGAAGACACAGGAAAGATCGCTGGGGGGTCTCCCAGGAAACCAGAAAAAGGTTGCTGACTTTTCAGAAAAAGAAAAGGAGAACTTCCTTAAATGTCAGAGTGGTGTCAGCGCGGACGGGTCAACACGAAAAGGGTTTTCATTTTTTGGGTTGTGAAATCTGGGGAATCGGGACGGAGAATGAAAAAGGGGACCAAACGCACATAAAGCGTATAAAGCAGTCTGCAGCTGCTTGACGGGAAATCGCTCCACCAAAGACTATTGGGGGGGGCCACAAAGGACGAGGCTAAAAGGGGTCCAGTAAAACAAACAAGGTACTGCGAAAGGAACCACACGACAGAGGAAATAAAAAAAAAACACCACGCCACCAAAACTGAAGGAAAATAACCTCCAAAAAAAAACGTAAGAGAACAACTCCTAAGCAAAATAACACACACATTGACCCAAACTAAAAAAACCAAGGTGGTCGAAAAGGGAAACAACGGTTCCCACGGGCAGCCAGTTGACTGGGAGAGGCGCAGGTCTAACTTCTAAACAGAGAAAGGGGAAAAGTGAATACGATCCTCATGGTGGGCCGAAAAAACCCATCATCAAGCTGGGACAAAGACAGGGTAAACGCACAAACCAATACTGAAGGACGGGGCCCTTGAAAAGAGGGGGGACGCAAAACCTTCTATCACATCCCCCAAAAGACACAAGTCGCATGTTTGGGAGGATTGGGGTGAGCCGATCAAAAACCGTGACAGACGGACCAAAACATGCCGGAGGAGAAAGACGGGAAACAAGGTCAAACAAAAAACGCAACGTCAAAGCCTGGTTGGAAAAAAAAACGCAAGGGAAAACTGGAACAAGGTTTGCAACAACAGGGGGGCAACAGGGTACCACATCCGGAAGACTGCAAAGAGAAAGTAAAGTGCAAAGGATTTGACAACCTCTAACACTGGGGAAGAAATTCCAAGAATGTGGGTTTTGATTTGGCTGGTCAGAGAGGGCGGAGATCAAGAGACAAAGCTAGCCATAAACTTCACGAAACGCATAGAACGAGCTGGACGCACAGGAAAAAAAAGGGGAAGAATTGAAAGAGTTCATTCAAAGTTGAAACTATGTGGAGGGTGAAAACTGACCACGGGCGTCGACCGTAAAGGAAGGGATAACCCTTCTTGTAATTGGAAAAGTTTTGGGAGTAGAAAAAAGGGCAAAAAAATTCGGTTGAAGGAAGATTGGGGACTCAAGAAAAAAAATGTCGAAAAAGGGATACAAAACCCCTACTGCAAGCGGCCTAAGAGACCGACCGTGGTGAGGGAGACAGTCAGAGTAAAAGGTTGTGCATAAGGAAAATCAAATCTGCGCGAAGGGTCAACTAATGGCGGGACGGGGGGGAAAATCGGGAACCGTTCAAACACGCCGGGAACTGGGGCCGTCAAACAACCAAAATTGGTGCGTCCTCCCCGGGAAAACACAAAGGGGCCGAAAAAGCCCGACCGGGAGGGCGAACGGGTCTAGGGGGATCATCCACCAACGGAAAATGGAGCCGCGACCAGACAGGAGAAGGGGGGGAAACGTGGGGGGCGGAGTCTAGGGAAGTAAAGCCCGTTGTCAAAAAATCATGCGGACGAAGCGAAACACCCCACTTGGTAAAAAAAAATAAAAAACCTTGCATCAAACTGCCCGCGCAAGGGGGGGGAAGATACAACGAAGATTCGGCCAGGAAATAAAGCGACTGAAAGGGAAAAACGTTTGAATTAAATCCACCAAAACGGGAAAAAGCTGCAAAAGACCGGACGAACCCGGGGGGGACGGAAGAACCGCGGCGCAAAAAAAGGAACAAAGAGAGT
>Ga0179593_1599026_pt1 | contig 22734 bp, 24 predicted proteins | sample CZODoug2_1_08_16_FD_185931 | JGI IMG/M metagenome (GOLD analysis project Ga0179593, IMG submission 185931) | Vadose zone soil fungal communities from Angelo Coast Range Reserve, California, USA - CZODoug2_1_08_16fungal (PacBio error correction) | ecosystem: Environmental > Terrestrial > Soil >...
TTAACTGGCGCGCGGGCTCAACCTGTGCCGTCTCGATTAAAGAAAAAATAATATGAGCTCGTAAAAGAAGAAGGTTTTCAAAAAAAGCACGCTACGTTCAAGGGGGGGGAAAAGTCGAAGGCGTACGCAAAGATCTATGCGTTGCTCTAAAAGATAGGACCAAAGGAAATTCTAATCGTGGCCCGAAGAAAGACACATAAAAAAGAAAGGGTGATTTTTGGCACACGTTGTTTGGTCTTCCTGGAAATGTTCCCTCTCGGCGATCAAAGGGCGGCAAATGTTCTTCTCGGCCTCCTCTAGACTCGATGGATCGACTCGCTGTCAGGTTACGGGAAGCTGTCGCAGCGGCCAGAAAAAAAAAAAAAAAAAACGAAAAAAAAAAAAAAAAGAAAAAAAAAATAAAAAAAAACTCCTATCCTAAGAAAAGAAAGACGCGATGCAAGAAGCGTATGAAAAAAAAAACGAAACGTGTCTCTGGCCCGGAGGGCTCGCGCTATTGTGCCCCCAGAAGCCCCGAAGAAAAAAAGAGGGTTAGTATTTAGTCAGCTGTGGATGCCGCCACCGTCCCGCAATCCCCATTTCATTGATCGGGGAAGTCCTGAGAAAACGCTGGGTCGTTCGAGTCGGAATTCCTGGATGGAAGCTTGGAAGCTGACTAATGAGGTCAGCACCTAAAGGTAGCCTAAATCGGCTATCTGAACGTGCAAACTTGTCCCTGCGGAAAGGACGGACAGAAATCGAGGGGAGATTTTTCGCGAAGGAGGGTGTGGGTCTGCACCGGCGGCGGCGCTTTACCGCCGAGGAGGGAAGGGAAGCTAGTTGCAAACGGTCGGGAAAAAAAACGGCTGATAAATTTCCAGCAACTGTCCAAAGGTTAGCCAAGTCGACCATCCTAAAAAAGAGGAGAACCAGCAGAAAAAAAGCCATGAAACAAAAGGGGGAAATCAGAAAAAAAAACATACCATGAAGCAAAAACGGATCCGACACCTCAACACCGTTCCATCCAAATCACAAAGGGAACAGTACACCAATTCGAACGAAATAGAAAAGCTCCTCACCAACTACCTGTCCCCTCGGTCACTGCCATAGAAACCCAACAAACAGAATCGTAAAGAACACCAAACACTCATAACCGCCAAAACAAGGGAAAAAGTTAAAACAAGGCATGTTTCCCTGCATACCATGACGACAAGGGGCAAAAATTCGAACACCAAATTAGAACCGCCTCCTCCGCACCGGATCCGACAAAAGCACTATAGCTCACCATCTGCACTCTCTCCAAAAAGAGACGAGCGGGAAACGGCCTTCATTACAAAAACTCTCTTCGACTCCAAATCCCGGACACAGAAAGTACCCACCCAAGGGGGGGAACTGGAAAAGAACCCTCCAAGAAAACCTCGAAAACCGCAGGCCGCCCGAACAAACTCCCCGGCAAAACCCCTCCTCTCGCCGAAAACCAGGAACCACTAAGCCGCGGCAATCGAAGCCCAACCCCAGGAAAAAGAGAACCGTAGAAGAAAACTAATAAGGGGATGGGTGACCCAAATCATCCTACAGCCGGACATATGGGCGTTCTGCCGCAGAAATCAACAGGGGCCTGAAGAAATGGCGTAGCCGCAACACACCTAACAAGCGTAGTTCAATGATAAGGGGTAGTAATAAAGCGTAAGGGAACGTTTCGAAGAGAAAAGTTCATTAACCACGGTGACGGGCAAACGACAGCCACCGGTTGTGGTGACGGGGGGCAGTGGGCATCCGGGAGTCCGGACTGCGATGATTGGGCGTTGTCAACGGGAGAGGGAGGAAGTGAAAGGGAGTAACAAAGACCGATTCCAGAGGTAAAAGCTGTGGAGGAGAATTGAAACAGTCTACTAGCTGCCACTCCTCATTCAGGGGAAAGGGGAACAGTCCGAGACACTGGCGACCTGTGTGCAAATTATGGCACATCATCGAAGACAACAAAAGAAGAGTCCGCCGAGTCAGTGGGGTGCTTTCATGGTTTTTTGGAGCATTAAATTCGGAACTTAAGATGCAAATGAACTCAAGTATGGCACCTTTGGGATTTCGAGAGACGGAAAATTCAAAACTGAAATTAAGCAAAAACTTAAAGGGGAAACGCGTGTTTTCTCACTGCTTTTGGTGTGTCAATCACGTAAAACCCGAAAGGGGGCCAAAGAACAGTGCACTTAACGGGCAGTCAATTAGTAACAAGGCGATAACGGCCTAGATCACGTTCAATGGTCTTAGCCCCCATGGACTCGCTTATGGACGATGGGGCCTGCTGGAACTCAAGCGCGGAAGTCTCACTCATCACTTCTCACCCTCCAAAGGAGAAGAAATGAGCACCAAGCGAGGAACCGTCCTGCCACGCCCCAGAAAAGATCAGACCGGTCAGCCCAAGGGGGGTGAACGTTGCTACCTCGTTCCGCCGGAAAAAACGAGATCTGCGGGAAAACTTAGCAGCCCTCTCGATCAGACGCGCGGGGCCACTCGGGCTAAAGACAGCAGGCTAGGTGGTCATATCCGCGAGAAGACAAAGATGACAGTATGTAATCACTCCTTGTAGGCCACTGAGATGGATGGTTCATTGATGTTAATCTTCGGGGAGGGGTTTGGTGACGGAGGTAAGGCTCTGGGCGGTTAGCGTTTTTGGATTATGCCTAGTGGTTCCACCACTCCATTAATAAAGTGTGGGGGGAGTGAAGCGCCGAAAGTGGGGGTGACTTGGGTTTCGTCTCGGGCTTTTTTACCGGGTCGCTTGGAAAAAGGTGGGAAGAAAGAGAGTGGCGGTGTTGTGTGAAATGGTTTGGGACTTAAGAGTCGACCCAAAAAGAGGCCCGGGAGTCGGGGCCGATGTGGAATAGGGCCTTGGCTGGAAAAAAGAGAAAGTCGCGTGGCTTGGGAAGTTGTAGAAGGCTTTGTAAAACCCAGCAAAAGCCTCCCGCGGATACGGGGGGAAACTAAGAGGGGTAAGGTGGGCGAAGGGGGGTTGCGCCAGTTATTCATGGTTTTGGGGGGGAGGTGCCGATAGCGGAAAGGCGTTCGGAAAAAGATGTAGACTGGCTAGGGGGGGGTGACTCTTATGGAATGGACTTGGGATGGAGGGTTAGGTTTCACGCATCTGGGACTTTGGTGAGGGGGAAGAGGGTAACGCATGGGTTTTTGTGAAGCTCCGCGGGCGCCCACGTGATGACCGAACTGACTTTAAAAAAAAAAAATACGGCGAGTAGGGGGGCCCTAGCTTGAAGGGGTCGGACGAAGGGATCGACGGGGTGAGTCGAACATGCAAGAGGGTGAATGGCACGAATGTAAAAAGCCCGTGGTAGTGCCAGCACCTCTTTATCACAAAACAGACGGCGGAAGCGAGCGCGTCGCAGAACCCGACTAACACCAAGGCGGAGAATCCGAGAAGAGCAGACCTGACGAAAAAAGGAAAATCGAGAAGCCTTGTCCCGTGACCAGCATCATCCGCCAAAGAGCGATGGAGCTCACGTCAAGTGGACGGAACCTTTGACGGACAAAGGGGGTCAAGTCGCGGGCGCCTGCTCCCGTGCCAAAAAGCCAGTAGCGCGAGCGGCTCAGGAGAGATAACGAAACCAAGTACGACGCCTCGAAGATGGGAAGAGAAACAGAGGCATGTAGGTTCCCCGTTCGGATCGTACCAATCGTGCAAGAGACTTGGACGCGATCGAAGGGGTCACAATCGGAAAAAAGGTGGGAGGCGCGACCACTCGAGGTGCGCGTTTGTCAATGAAACCCGCCGACATGCCTACAAAACCCGAGTTGGGGGGCAAGATGGCGAAAACCATGCCCGAGCTCCATCTAACAAAATCATACGAAAAACAAAAAAGAATCAGCGCGATTCTCGCAGACGCCCGGGGGGAGGCTTCAAAGAGGAAAGAACCGCCGTCAAAGTTCCTCAACCGAATCGAAAAATTTTAAACCACACAATCCCAGCTGCGAAACTCCACGATAGTCCACAAAGGGGACGCAGGATTCCAAGAAGAAAAGGGGGTCGATTCGAGAGACTAGTAGCTGCGCGGCGGCGGGTAAAAAACCTCAAAGCTCTCAAGCTGAAAGGGGAAAACGCGGCGAAAGGGAGAGCGGCAGCGGTCCCTGCCCATTTTAGAAAAAAACCGACAGATATAACACGGCGAAAACTCAAACACAAAGAACGATGCGACGAAAATCGTGCTCACTGGCGGGGGGCAAGATCAATGCCGTTCTAACGAGAGAGAAGCCGGCCCGAAAGAAGAGACGCGGTGCCACTGCGAAGAAGCAGGAAGCGCTATAGTCCTCTCAAAACGGCTTATAACTGGGGTGGTCGAAGGGGGGGGGGCGCCGTAACTTTGCCGAACTGATCCCAACACATAAAGCGTCGGATCCTACAAAATGCTTGGAAAGCCGTGATTGAAAACAAGTTTTGAAGACTTTAGATGGTTCCGCGCGAGAAGTAGCTCCTGGGCCTCGGCCCGCATAAGGGAATTAGCGGAACGTCACGTTTACCGGGCCATCTAAAAAAAAAAAAAACAAGGATCTTATAAAATAAGAAGCAGCCACAAAGAAAAAAGACGGGTCGCCGAAAAAAGGGGCGCGCAGAAAGGGGTCCACGAGGGAGAAAAAGAGGGCAAAAAGGGTGTATGTTCTCTGTCTAATCACGCCCAAAAGAACGATATGCGAGAACGGCCGCGTTCATGCGGGAAAGAGCTGGTTTTCACGTAGCAAAAGGACGCTAGAAGGGCACGCCACCAGGCTGCAGCAGATCAGAAAGGGATTAACTGGGAAAGGGATAATCGGACCCGCCGGGGCGCCTACGAGGCTCATGGCACGGAAAGGTCCTGAGTGAGAACGAAGGGCACCAGTACGAGGGCGATTTCGAAAAGGGGGGGAGGGGAAAAAGGCACGGGCGAGGGCGGCTCCGCCTCCGCTGGGGGAAAGGAGGACTCGGGTTCCAAGGCTGATACAAAAAAAATGAAGAAAGTGCCCACGAAAAAATCTAAAAAGTAGCCAAAGGAACGTAGGCCGCCACCCCAAAATATCAAGGAACGCAAGGGCAAAAGAAGTGCCCAAGCTCGGCAGGGCTACATTCCAAGACTGTAAAGGAACATCCAAAACCTAAAGAAAGACCATAATTCCGGGAAAACGAGAGATTCAAGAAAAAACCCACCAACCGCAGATCAACGGCTCAAAGAATGGCACGGAGAGGGTTCGAAAAAAAAGAAGACATGACCCCGGAATATCGCAAAATAAACCTCATCGAAAGGCCGCACCTACAAAGGGCTACCCCGAAAAACCAGAGTTGATTAACACCCGAAAAAAAACTAGACCCTTGCACAGAATAACGACCTTACTACAAAACAAATCCACAGAAGAGCACAACAATTATCGAAAATAAGGCCCTTAATCTAGAAACAGAGGAACGAGAAACGCAGCAAGAGCCTACTCGCAAAAATCAGGCTCCAATTGAAAAGGGCTTCTCAACACTCCTATTCGACCCACCCAAAAAGTCAAGCGACAAAGCCTGCGAAGGCAAACAACAAGTTTAAAAAACCTGAACGGCTGCTCAACACGAAGCCAAAAAGAGCTAAAGATACGAGGATGACCCCGGCCGCATTCCACCTCAAATAAACAAAAGCCTTCCTCAAACCTGAAAACTCACGAGAAAACAGAAGCCCTTCGACAACTCCAAGAAATCAAAGAAAACATAGCCTAAGAAGGAGAAAATCAAGAAAGACTGGGGTCGGTAATGTTCATCGATTTCTCGGGGGGAAGGTAACAACGAAGAACTGTGGGTGGCGGTGGCGCCGCATCGAAAAAAAAAACCACTTCAAGAATGATCGAGAACTTCTCGCGGAAGGACGACACACGGGAGGAAGGGTCAACGTTTCCCATTTTCCCGAACCTTAAAGAAAAAAGGAAGGGTTGTGGTGGCGTGGGCAGGTAATGTGCAGGAGGAAAAGCAAAAAAGTTCACGTAAGGTGGGCGAGGTTTCAACGTGAAAGGGACGAAATTCACCAAAGCCCGGAGATCCATTCACCGGCAAAAAGGGCGGGTATCTTGGGAGAGAAGCCAGGGACAGCCTATAGACAAAAAAGCGAGGAAGGGGGGTAGGGTGAAAAAAAAAAGCGGAGTGGAAAAGCCTAGGGGCAATCCATCGCCACAAGAAAAAAAAAAAAAAAGGAGAACACAAAGCCGCCGAGTTTGAGCAGTTAAATGTGTTTAAAGATACATGAGAAATGCAAAGAACATAGGGCCGCACTGGATATCTGCAACAACCAGGAGGAGAAGAAAGGAAATCGGCAAGATGGGTGGGAAGTAGGCGATTGAGGAATCAGACGCCAATTCAAAAGATCACAAAAGGTAGAAGTGTAAAAAGCGGGGGGGGGTGGCCCAAGTGTTCGCTTTAAATGCTAACAGGAGCAGAAGGCTTAAAAGCCTGTTCGCCACGATTACAACCGAAAAAAGACAGATGGACGAAAAAGGGTCATGGAGACACATTGGACTTGGGGGGGGAAAAGTAGGGGGGGATCGGGAACTGCGCCTAAGCTCCAAAAAGCAACCGCCAGAAAAAAAGGAAAAAGGTGAAAACGAAGAAGTGCATCGCCCCAAGAAACCCCAGAAACACCGCTGGGGAAATAGGTAACAAGGGGGACAATTTAGATCGCCGGAACTCTAGGAAAATTCTTGGACGGACCAGGAAGCGGGCGAAGGGAGTAACTTAAAAAAATGACTGTACAATTAAGGGAACCGAAAAAAGCAATGGAGTGTGCGGGGAAAAACGCGCCGACAGAAAAGACCGAGCGAAATCTTGGAGGTTGCTTTGAGAAAGCCTTAGGTGATGGGGGGGTGAGATGAAAAAAAAGGGGGCGGAGCACTCTCCCTTGGGTTGGAGGGTTGTGGGAACAAAAGGATTGGCGCTTAAAAAGGGGAGTGGGAGGGCGGCTGGAAAAAACTGGGTGGAAGGTCGGGTGAAGGGGCGGTGGCGACCAGCATGGGAATTTTTAAACGCTGGCTGGGAAAGGGAAATGAAAAAGTGGGGGAATTCGGGGGGGTGAGTGGGGCAGTTGGTGTGATGCCTTGTTTTTTAAAAAAAAGGCAAAAGGAGCGAACGCGGAAAGCCGTCCCGATTTGGCATCCGCGATAGGATGTCGATAGGAGAGAGCTCGGTGATTTGAATGGTTCCCCGGGGTGTATAAAGGGGCGTAACATGGGATGAGACCCCGGCGGTCCGGGTACGAAAAAAGTAAAAATGGGGTAGGGGGAAAGGGGGTGGGCCGCCGAGGGCAAGATGTTTTTGGCTGGGGAAATAGGTCGGAAAGGCTCGGCCGTGTTGAAGAAATTAAAATTGAGGAAAGCCGAAACGAAGGCTTTAAAGGAATATGAAGGGGGGTGGGAATTGGTTTGTACAATGCGGGTCGGTACCCATTGGGGAATGCGCGGGGGGGTAGTACGACGGGAGAGTCCAAAAAAGTGTATAAAAAAATATTCAACGAGGTAAAAGGGCGAGGCGAAGGAAGACAAGCTGGAAAGGGGGGGGGGGGGCGAGGTGGGAGGACTTTGATTCCCAAGCGTTGGGAGTTCATGACGATGGAGAGCAACGGCCCGGTTGGGCCAGCATGCTGCATGAGAAGAAGTGACGACTTCGGCAAAGGGCTCCCAGCCAAACCAAAAGATCCTGAAAAACCAAGGAGGAAATCGGCGGCAAAACGAGGAAGCTCTCCTAAGGGGGGGGAGGGGGACCAGTCTCTTAAGACTTTGAAAACGAGACGTGCAAAACTGAGGAAAAGGGAGCCAACAAAAAAGGAACGAGGACTGACCAGACCACCAAGCAAATTGAACGGGGAACTTTAAACAAGTTCGCTAAAAAAGCAAGACCAATGTGAAAAGGCGAATAGGGGGCGCCGAAAAAAAGGAAAAAGGGAAACCAGCGAAAGGCGCGATACGGATCCCGGCTCCAGCTCAGGACCGAGGCATCTAGGGGAAAAATGTCATCAATTAAGCGACACAACCTAAGGAATTGGGCTCGCAAAAAAAAAAGTGGAATCACCCAGAGGCACACGTCTGCGCGTACCACTTCCCGTTTAATCGTGGTGGCTCGGGCAACGCGAGGCGAAAGCTGAAATTCCGCTGAGAAAGAGCGATGAGGCGGGGAGGCTGGGAGACCACGCAGCGCTCCGGAAAAAAGTGAAAAATAGAAGGTTAAGCTGAGATCAGCGGAGTACTTCGTAAAAAGACCAAAGAGAAGATGGGAGAAAAAGTCTGGCCGGGGACGGGAACTCTGGCCCCTCAAAGAAAGAAGAAACACAGGTGTAAAAAAAAAAAACTGAACGCCCACGAGGAAGGCGGCCGCGAAAAAAAAAAAAAGAAGTCCGGAAAAGCAGGCAGGTAGATCAGCCTGAGAATCGAGGGAGGCCAGGGTTTCCACTGTGCAACATCTCGGGCAGACAAACTAGGAGCAGGCAAAAAGGACCGAGGATACGCCGGGGGCGGATTGGGGGGACGGCATTCAGATAAAAAAAAAACAAGCGGCCAGGAAAAAAATTCCAGTCGCTCTACCTCACAACAAAAAGGAGATAATAGAAAAAATAGACAATCTTGAATCGTGGATGAAAATAGTCACCAAAAAAAAAAAGATCTAAACAAGGACGGAAGAGTTTCGAGTGCCACACTGAGAAGCCCCCGCCCCACAAAAAAAACCCGCGGCTATCTGAAACAAGTACAGTACGCAACGCGGCCTCGACCTCGATAGGAGAATAGTCTCTCAGGGACAATGGAACAGATCGAAGACCGCTAAAAAGAAGGAAGAGTTGATGGGAGAAAAGCATGGGTGAAAGGGGTACACTTTTTCAAAGAATTAAAATGGAGATGCCAGAGGGAGCTTAGATGACGGACATATCGAGGAGAACGGACAGGTTCTGCTCAATCCTAGAAATCACTAAGAGGGGGCACTGAAAAAATTGCACCGATTGAAAGGCTACCCGTAACAAGAGTCCACAAGACGAGCAAGGAAAATGCTCAAGACAGCGAGCCCTGGGGGAAAAAAAAAAAAAAGGAACGTGAAGGGGAACAAACTCAGAGCGCTGCCGAGGGATTCCCATAGAAAAAAGAAAGTCAAAAAGAAGTGTCGATTTAGAGGGAACGCTAATGTACCCTGGAAAAAACTGAAGGATGGAGGGAGCGTACTCGGCACGCGGTGCCGTTTTTTGGAAAAGGGAAATGTCATGCTCATAGGAAGGGGTAACAAGAAAAGCGCAAGGGAGACTTGAGAGAAGGACTTGTGCCGTCAACTTACTCCGACCTTGTGCGCAAATCGGGAAAGGGCGCGGAAAGGGGGACGATCGAATGGCCAATAGTGCAGTCTTAGACTAAAAGTCAGACTGGGGCGGCTACGGGGAAGGAAGGCGCGAGGGAAGGAGGATCGGATACGGACCTTTCGGGAGAGGATCAACTCCGCATTAATAGGTGAAATGAGCAAACTACAAAAGAAAAAAGGTGGAGACAAAGAAAAAGGTCAACTCGGTAGAAACCTTCAAGCGGAGACCCCTCTTCAAGTCAGGCCTGGAAAACAGAGAATAATCCGTCTTCAATACAAACGGCGGACCGCGTAATCCGCATACCATCAACAAAAAAAAGAAAAAGTAAGGAGGGGGGGAAAAGGAAAGAAAACCAAGGGAAGAAAATCAAGCTCCTCACGAACCCTTCTAGAGGGTGCGACACTCCCGATAAAAACCCGAGACGTCAAAAACCTAAGAATACGAAGAAAAACTAAGGAAAAAAAAGAAGTGCGTCCCGACCCCAGCTACGCCTCCTGACATAAAAAAAAAAAGAGCAGAAACTCGAAAAAAAAGAAAAATAAAAAGTCCGCATAATCGAAGAGACCAAGAAGAAAAACAAGGAAAAGACTCCAGAAAGACGAAGAGGACTTCGCCTCCGCAGTGCAGTGGCGAGGAGAAAAAATCAATACAAAAAAAAACTCCACTCTGAGACGTCCATTTCAAGCGACCAGAAAAGCAAACCCGGACAAACCACCGAGAATCAAACACCGCCGAAACTTCAACATTTGCATGGGTGAAAAAAGGAAAGGAAGCCCAGCGGCAAATCCCCAGCCACGCCTACCGATCCCAACCAAAGAAATCAAGCACGGAAAAAGACGCATCCACGACCCGCCACTCTCGAAAAAAAAATGGGAGTACCTCAATAGGAGGGGCTCAATCCCGCCGGTCGAAGGGGAGAGGAGGAGGAGACGGCTCAGTTTGGACTCTGCAAGGCCTGCGGGGGGGGGCAAATGACGTGTTTTAACAGCAAAGAAAAAAAAGAACACCAGCGTTTTAAGACGGGACGAGAAGGAGAGTCGTCAGGTGCGCAGCCGGAGAATGAAAAGTTGTCGGGGAGAAAAAAAGGAGCATGTTCCCAAAGAATGAAATGGAATTCACGAAGGGGGGGGCGGGAGAGGGGTAAAAAGAAGTCCCTTGGACTGTCACAAATGGGTTGGGAGTTGAGGGCAAAAGGTCGGATGGAAAATTCATCAAATTCTCAAAAGAGAAAGGTCAATATCCGCGGCAAGGGTACCCCCACCACCCTGACAAGGGGACAAGGGGGGAAATCTAAAGGGGGGGAGCAAAAGAACTCGGTTGTACGAACCGAACAAGGCAGACTGTGCCAGGAAAAAGGATGGGACACGAGAAACAACAAACCTTCAATGGGGGGGGCTAACTTCAGATAAAAACTCATTGTGAATCGATGATCAGAGCAAAGCCCCAAGAGAGGAAATGAATCAGAAAAAAAAAGGGAGGAGGAGGAAGTAGATTCAGGGCCTAATGAAATTCGAGACCAAGAAACTGGAAACACTCATTAAGAGCAAAGAAAGTGCATTTCACGGGGTGGGGGAAATTTGGGAAGGAATGGACCAGATGGACAAGGGGGAAAGAGGCAGCCACCAGCGCAGGGGAAAAGGGGGAGGACTAACCGGAATGGAGGGAGCGGCACCCACTATTGTTCACGCTGAGAAAAAAAGATTAAAACAGGGGGAAAAAAAGGGTGCCCGCGATATGGCACCGATTGGAGAAAAGACCCGAAAATACTGTCAACAAGCACCCGTGGGACCCTCAAAAACAAGAAGGAAAATGAAAAATCAAAGGGGACAGCCCACAATACCCCTCCCAACCGGGAGGATAGGCCTGCAGGTCGCATAGGAAAGGGGGGGAACGTTTTCAAAACCTACTAAATAAAGGAGAACCAAACCAAAAAAGAAAAGAGACCAAGGGACTATCAGGATGGGGGAACATTGTTCGGGGGGAAGAGGAGACCAGGAAGAAGAGCCATCAATGGAGAGTGCGAAAAAGATATCAGAAAAAAATCGGTGACGAAACGTCAGTGAGTGTGTCACTTTAGGGGGGAGCACGAATGACTGGGTGAGAGGGGGTCGTGTTGGAGGGTGAGAAAAAAAAAGGGGGAGTGAGAAAGGTGGGGGGGCATGTGTCGGAAGAGTCTTACTTTTTCACGTGTGGGAAATGAAGGGGGTCACACCTGCTGGGGGCAATGATTGATATTCTTTGGCGGAGGGAAAAATTTCAGTGGAAATTGGGGGTTTGAAGACAGGGGGGTGGTTCCGCGGGGGGAAAGTCTAAAGAGTGCTTGGTTTTGAGCTTAGCCCCAGGGGAGCAAAAGACATCAGAAGACAAAAGGGAGCGGGAAAGTCGGGGGAAGATGGAGGGGTTTTGAATTTGCTGGGCGATGTCGAGAGGTAAGGGGATAGTCCGTGATCGGGAGTTGGGCGGAGGAATTTCTCGTTAATAGAAAACCCGGAAATGGAAAGGGGGGACACGAAGGGGCGAGTGGAGGGGGTCGAATTGGGAGGACGGGCGTTGTCCAGACTTCAGTTGGGGTGGAGGGGGGGGAGAGGATATCGCGGCGGCCGGAGGCCCAGTCTTTCTTGGTATTTTACCAAAACGATCCAGGGGGTGAGAGCTCTGGGGAGAGAAGGGGGACTTGGGGGGGTGGCGAAAGGGCCGTCCTGGTCCCTGTCCCATGAAGGGGGAGGCGGGTTTCGACGGGGGGGGATGAAGCAGAGGCAAGTCCTTGAAGTAAGAGTAAATCAGAAAAGGGGACCAAACTGTGGGAAAAAGACGCAGTAAGAGGGTCCTCGCGTAGTTTGCAGGCAAAGGGGAAGGGGGCGAATGTGGAGGAAAGCAAGCGTGTCGGGGAGTTCAAGAAGGGCCCGAAAGAGAGAGAATCACCGCCCTTCCACCTAAGCGAACACGAAAAGACCCGAAAGGAACCCGCTGCATCGGGAAAGCGCCGGGAAAAGTCAATTCCCGAGGAAGGAAAGGGTAGGGAAAGTAGTGAACAGTCTCCTCCAAATGCCTAGTTAGCGCAACAACCCGCTGTCCGAGGGAAAACCCAAGACCTTTGACGCAGGGGAAAAGGGAGAGGGAAACACCGAGGACCAGGAACCTTCCGGCGGGGAGACCAAAAAGGACTAAAACTGCCCAAAAGGGGGGCCAAAGGACGAGCGAGCGCAATATACAGCCCGAGAAGGTACTGAAAAAGAGGGGAAGAAAAAAAGAGGCTAGAAAAAAATCTACCACCTCGGTGCTTGGACTTTCGTGGAAACCACAAAAAAACCCCCCACAAAAAAAAAGGATACAGCTAGGCATGCAACCAAATAGTGACTAGACGGGGAAAGGCGACCAGACATTTATGAGTTTCTCCGATCAGCGGAAAACTCTCAGAGACTCGAACGGAGAAAAGGCTAGGAGGGAGAAGTGCGAAACGGAGAAAAGCGATCCAGAACCCTTAATCGTTCGCCTATCAACTCGATGGAGAAATACGGAGCAGAACTGCCAACCCATTCGGATCTGAAAAAGGAATGATGGCACCATCAAAAATCACGAAAAAAGTGTTCACATCAAAGAAGGGAAGCCAAAGAACATGCAGGACGGGGAAACCAACTGGCCGATTCGGAAGAAGGACAGGACCCGAAAAGGGGGGATGGGGCTCCTCGTAGTGTAGAGCCACGTAGTTCGAGAAAGTCCGTAAGTCAACTGGGAGAGAGAAAACTCGACAGCCAGAAAAGATATGAAGCGGGGGAGAGGGGGATACTAAGGGGAGCGGGGGTCGGCCCTTTTGGACACGTAGAGGGAAAGGGGCAGAAAAGGTATCGTACGAAAACGAAAAAGGGAGGTTCCTAAGAAGAGCGATAAAGAAAAGGAAGGAAAGGTATTAAATAGATATGTACTCGTTCTGACTGGCGAGAGGAGGAAAATAAACTGAGTTTCCCTCAGGACACCAAACGACTTAACAGGGGAGAAAAGGCTCAAAGGAGACGATAGGAGATCAATATTCTCTCACGTGATAAAGGGGAACCAGCGAGAGGTAAGACTGAATCTGAGATATGAGGCCGTATCGCAAAAGAGGAGGTTCTCAAGGAGGTCTACCGCGAGTTCCGCCCAGACGGGGATGTTTGGTTTACCACAAAAAGGGGCTATCTTAAAAAGCCAAATTTGGAAAAGGGAGAACTGAGTCGAAAAAAAAGAGCGGAGAGTCGGGGAGGACGCTATATAATGGGCGGCTAGGAGAAAAGATTGAGGAACTGTTTGCTCGGAGCGGCTTCGGAAGCCATAAGGAAAGGGAAGAAAAGAAGATAGATAAAAATAAAAAAAAATCAGATTCCAATTTTAAGGAGCTAAAAACTCTGCGAAGAAAGGATCGCTATCAAGGGGGATGCTAGAGACCGGATCGATAAAAAGGGGAGGGGGGAGGGGAACATAGGTTTCTAGCCGCTCCTCCTGTTCCCCTAGGAAAAGGGGACTGAGAGGCCGTCGTGGAAATCAGCGTGGGGCCCGTTAGGGTCATGAAAATTAAGGGAGGCCGGGAACGAAAGATGGAGCTAAAAAAAAAGTGGATCAAGAGCAAGGGGAGGACGAAAAGTACTACGGACCCGCGTTTGGAGAAGAATCGAGAATCGTTTGAAAGGGCGTGACGGCTAAAAAAATAGAACGGAAAAAAAAGAGTCGGGAAGCAAGAAAAGAGGTGGGGGGTGGTAAGGATGTCTGTGCGTACCGAGCTGGCAGAGCGCTAGTGAGCAGGCAAGAAGCGAGGACTAGCCGAAGACATGGAAAGGACAACAACGAAAGGATAAAATACCAGAAAAAAACTTTAAGGCAGCCACCAAGAATAACCCTCTCAAAGAAAAGCAAAGGGAAGAAGAGGAGGATAACTGTAACATACCAGTACGAAAAGGCAAGTCAAACCTAAACCATCAGAAAAAAAGAAGCCCAAGGAAAAAAAATCCACACCAAAGAAAAGAGCGTCAATCCAAAGAACTGCCCCGTTCAACAAGAAAAAAGGGCAGACAAAGGAACCAAGGTCTCCCGCAACAAAATCATCGATAACCAGGAAAAAAAAAGGAGGAAAAGGAAACCCCCGGAAGGAGACCCAAACACCACCGAACTGATGCCTGAACGAAAAAAATACAAAAAAGACGTGAAAAAAAAGGGAAAAGTCCAAAAACCTTCCATAATCTACATAACCTCGAAAAAGGAGAAACGCGACGTCAAAAAAAAAAGGTCGGCAGGGCCGTACCGGGGAAAATCTAAATCCAACGGAGGATATCTACAATACTAGCGGCAGGACTTCCAACCAAACGCGAAAAAAGCCTAAAAAAAAAAAGGGAAAAACAAAAAGGGAAGGCCCCACCCCCAAGTACCTAGAAGAGGACAAAAAAAAGGGGTAAAAGCCTCATTCAAACGCACAACACCAGAGGGGACGAAGGGGAAAGGACAACAAAAACAGAAGAGAAGACGGCGAAGAACCACTCACCCGCCAACCCAATCTACCCACATAGAAAAAGTCAAAGACTAATAGGTGAGAAGAAAACCCGGAAAAAGTACGTAGATGTTTCGGGGGCAAGAGTTGGAAGGAGAGACAAAAGCAATGGGAGAAGAAGAATTCGAAGAACCACCCACGAACCGCCGAATTCCAGAGCGAAAAGGGGGGTAGAGTAGCAGTCATTTACTCGCGTAGGAAAAGAATCGAAAAGGGGGAAAGGGCCAGGAACCCCAAATTCAAGAAAGGGAAGTGACAATGAAACGGGGTTGTGTTCAGGAGGGGGGCAGCCGAGGGAAAAGGTTCACGGAACGTCGTCAAAAGGGGGGGTTGGGGGGGGAGGGTTAAGGGGTTGCAACAAGGGGGAAGGTCCGGCATTTTCCGGCGGGAGGGGGATCCAAAAAAGATGCATGGAAATAGTGCGGCAACAGTCGGCGTTCCACACATCAAGGGGGAAATCCATGACCATTAAAAGAAGACGGGGCATGAAAGATAAACGCCAATTAGGAACTAGAGTTGACGGAGGACTTGCTGTCATGGGGAGGATCCTGGGCAAATTGCAAGGAAGGGCAGAACGACCAAAATGGAAGCCGAAGGGAAATGAGAGAAGGGGGATAAAAAGGGGTATGAGCCTGAGAGAGGAAAAAAGACTTAAACCCTGTCCCTTTTCAGGCGAAGACTCAAAAACACAAAAGTAGGAGGGAAAGAATACAAACTACGTGACAAGAGAATCTGCGGGAGGCCTGACAAACCTGAAGAGAAACCTGATCAAAAAAAGGGGTTATCAAATGAGTTGGGGTTCACTTGGCCGAAGGGCAATTGGGAAATTAAGCAAGACTTGCCCCCGTCAGGCCTGGTTCACCCACCTGAAAGAATTGGAAAACTATAGTCAGAATGGAAAAAAAAGAGCGTGTAACGCCGACTTGTTGCCGCGGTCGGCTGTGGAAAATAAACCAGGGCCAATATTTCGTATAAACTTGTGAAACCTCACACAAAAAAATGACGAAAGAGGAAAAAAGTAGAAATAAAGGAAAAAAAAAAAACAAAACGTTGGAGGGATGCGTGGAAACTGCTGACTGAGGGAAAAAGGTGGCACTCCTTCGAACTGGTCAATCTTCCGGATCCCTAGGGAAGCCCAACCAGGAGAAAATCGAAGAAGTGGATGGTGGGCACCAATGGGAAGCAGTCGGCCGCAGAAGAAGGGGAGCTTCTTTAAGAAAACGAAAAAAGAGGAGAAAAAAATCCGGGATAGGAGAAAAAAGAAGGAAGGTAGGGAGAGGGCGATGGGGTACGAGGTTGGCGTGTGTCGATGGCTTGGGAGCAATCGTGAGGGGAGGTTGAAGGGTTTTGGCCGGTCGAAGAGCGTTACGAGAAAGTTGAGGGGGAAGACCCCTGTTAACACTTCGGGGTGGGCGATTTAAGGAGGACCTGGGGGGGGGGGGGATGGGGGCTGGGCGGGGAACATGGGGGGAAGAAGGGGGGGGCCTGGGGGGAAAGGACTTAAAGGGTGAAGTGGACGTCAAGAGTTGCGTTTAGAGGAGAGGAGGAAGGGCTTGGGGTCACTGGGAAAGAAGGGCAGAAAAGAGCGGAGGAAGGCCGTGGAGGATTAGGTTCACCAAAAGGGGGGAGGGGCTATGGACGCATCAGTGAAGGAAGATGGATTGGGGAAGGGGTGGAGAAGATTTGGAAAAGGGTGTGTCGGGAAGATGCTGATCCCCAGCGAAGGGTAAAAGGGACAAGCTCGGGGGGAGGTAAGCCCTTTGTCGCCGAGAGTGATAAGATGAGGTTTTGGGGGGGGGGCAATTGGACGATCTCGACGGAGGACAAGTTCGAAAGGGAGAAAAAAAGAAAAAGGGGGAAGTCGAAGCGGGGGGTTGGTTGCTCCTGAGGGGGCTTGGGGTTGTGAGGTAGGTGTAGAAGGGACGTCGGGCCTGGGGAAAAGGTGGAGGAAGGAAGGGACCGGGGGGAAATGGAATACGCCGGCGCGGCCAGGTAATGTGATAGTAGAAGCCCTTGGAGAAGCTTTTTGGCACTCCTACAACCTCATAGGGGTAAGGCCGACGGGGGTTGAAGGGCTTCGAAAAAAAGCGAAGCCCGTCGTTGGAGGGGAGTAAAAGATTTACTTCAATGCCGGCAACTGAGGGAAAGCCTCTAGCCAGAAAAAGATACACGTCAAGGAGAAAGAATCGGAGCTTACACGCCCCCGACCAAAAAAAAAGTAGCAGACGCGAAAACCCAAGGAGCGAAAAGAGAGACGGGGTGGAACCCCCAGTCTTGGCAGCCTTGCAGTACCAGAGGCAACGCCGTCCTAAAAATAGACCAGGCGCACACCCGAGGGGAAGGTACTGGAAAAAAAAAAGAAAAACTCAAGGGGAGAGGCGCTGAACAAGGAGCCAACGGTTCAAGTAAATCCGTCGGAATCATGAAAGTAAATAAAACGGAACAAAGAAGCGGAGCAGAAAAATCAAAAAAAGAAAAGAGGGAAAGGGGGGTGCGGAAAAAGGCGGAATGACCCAGGAGGAGAGAAAAAATACGACCAAACCTCTGCGGGAAAATATCCTCTGGGGCAACAAGGAGGCCGAGAGGACGCGGGGGGGCTCCGCGACCACGAAAGGGCAGGCTTGTTTTGCAAGCGAATCATCCCGCGGGAAGACGGAGGACTTCAAAAAAGCGAGTGAGGAAGTGCAACCAAAAAATCGCATCCTAGAACAAGGACGGAATAGAGCGGAAAAGAAGCAAACAAGAGGACGCAGAAAAGGAATAGACCCTCGAGATTAGCGGCCAGAGCGGGGGACTTATGGGCCAAATCAGAAGGAAACAAGACTCGAAATTGGTGAAAACACAAGACTGTGAAAAAAACGAGGATGCGGGAAAAAGGTAGGGAGACTAGTCCGGTCTAGCTGCCCGGAGGGGGGGGAGAGGAGACTCTTCGGCGATAAGAGGGGGGGAGAGGGGCAGTAGGAAGGGAACGAAGAAGCAAAAGAGGCGATGGTGCGCCGCGTCCGGGGGAGAGTACCCCGGCCGGAGTTCCGAGGAAGAGACAATTGGGGATCGCAAGAAACGTTCCGGAAAGGCCCTAGAGGATTAAACAACACAGATTTGGGAAAAATGCGGGGAAAGGATACTTGTTCTTACTGTTTCGGGCTCAGGAAAAAATGCAGGGAGGACAGAGCGGGAGGGACTCACAGAGAGGATTTCCTGGTTGGGAGAAGACGACAGCCGAGAGAGAGGTGATAGAAGGTGAAAAAAGGAGGGGACCCGGGGGAAAGGGGTAAGATCGAATAAAAGACTCTCGAACATCCTGGCCTCGAACGCCGGCGGGGAAAAAAAATGAAAGGAAAGGAAAGAGATAGGAGACACAAAAGCCTGTTGGGTTGCAAATTTCTAGAGATTGACCTGGATATGGGGAAACTCCTCGAAAGGGGAAGGCCCGAGAAAAGGGGAATCGATGTTGGAGCGCGCATCCGAGAGAAGGAGGGAAAGCGTCCAAAGTCAGGGGAGGATCGAAGAGAGGGGAGCCCAACTTGAAGTAACACGGCTGAGAGGAAGAGATAATCGCCCGGTGGGAAGAAGTGAAAGAGAAGAAAAAAAAAGGAAAAAACATCAGGACCGTCCGCAAAAAGGATATCTAGGGGAGAGGCAAGGGTTGGGGGGGGGAAAAAGAAGTCCAGTCAGAAAAGGGATTCTCTCTCTTCGTGAAAATACTGGTGGGGGCATCAGGAACCTGCACCATGAAAAAATCCTGAGGAGGGACTACGGAGACGGTCCCCGAGCTTGTGCCTTTGAGTTACATTGGCAAGGGAAAACACGGGCGGGACGTGAAAAGCCACAAAAACTGCAGGAAAAAAAAGTCAGGGGAGGCAGGGACTGGGCTGGTCAATCTTACTCGCCGCGGGGGTGACTGAAATCGATTATAAATGGGAGAAATGATGGGACAGAAAGCGAAAGGGGGACCGCTTTTAGCAGGAGGAGGGGAGCAGGTCTGATCACTTGTGGGGGTATTATCAGGACGGGGAAGGAGACGAACTAAAAAAAGAAAGAGGTGAAAGGAAAGAAAGGTTCACCAAAAAGTATGGCCAAAGTACATAGTGACACACGGAAAAGCAAAAGCTTCGCCATGTTTTCGCCTCAGTGACCCCTTGAAAGAGACGACCACCCCCTGAGGAAGTCTGAAAGTCAAGTGGAAAAGCAGGGAAGAAGATCTAGCAGGACTGGGAAGGAGAGATAAGAATACAACAGAAAAATAGAAAACTTCCGGGGGATGTCAAAAGAAAAAGGTAGGAAACGTAAATACCCACCAGGAAAGAAAGGAAAGAAAAAGGAGAAGAAAAATAATTCACTGAAAAATAGTCTGGCTCAAAAGGAAAAAAGACAAAGTCGCAGCCGAGAAAGAGGGTCGAAAAACCCCAACCGAAGGAGGAATAAGGCGAAAGAAGGGAAACCGGAAAAAAAGTAGGCCATGCTCCTTGCGTCACAGATGAAAAAAGAAAAACCTTGTGAGAAAAAAAAAATCGACAACGGGAAAAAAATAAACTTCCTCACAGGAGAGGAAGCGGGAAACAGCAAAGTCAGTCACCTCACGCCCCGAAATCCACGGAAAAATCCCACCTCTCCCTAGGGGTCGAGGCCAAGCAAAGTGGGCTCATAACTTCAAAACAGAAAGGAAAGATCAGGAGACGTCAAAAAAAAAAAAAAAACGAAAAGAAAAAAGGGGAAAAGCAAGTTCCCATGGAAGGGAGCTCCAAACCCCGCCCGCAAAGATAATATCGAAGCTCCAAAGCATTGGAAAAAAGAAAGGAACCGAAGAAACGAAAAAAAGTAAAACGCCTAACGCGCTAACAGGAAACTCACGAAGCAAAACCCCCCCCAAAGACTACCCAAAGGGAGGAAAATCAACAAGAAAAACAATCATAACCGCAGGGATTCCACTACTGAGTACCTGAGATGGGAATCGGCTTTAACGCACAAAGGCCATGTAAAAAAAGCTCCGCAAAAAAAGCCACCGACCACGTAATTGTTCGATGCCGGGAATAGGGGGGGGGAAAAAGGGTAGGTCGCTCAGAAACGAAGACCTAAGAGAAGCGATAGGGGAAGTTTGGGGGAAAAAGGACACGAAGAGGAAAAAGGGTTTTCGGAAAAGAAACGGTTGAGGGTGCGGGGCAGTTGGAAGCCGGGGGAAGTCCAAAGGATCCTGAAAGGCGAGGGCACCTTGATGTTGGGGGGAAAGGTCTCAGGGAAGATAGGGGACTCAACATGAAAGGAGGGTTTCTCAAGGCAAAATCAAAAAGGGAAGAAGAGGGTTAAAAAGAGGGGGTGGGAAAAAATCCAGGGAATGTCTAATAGGGCTCTAATTAAGGGGGACTATCTTTTTAAAGGGCCAATAAGCCTGGACTGGAACGACCTGTCTTCAAGAAAAAGATGGAACCAAGGGGAAACTTGCCCGAAAAGGGGGGGTTTGCTTGCCAGTTGTTTGGGTGGAGGGGCGGGGAAAGGGGAACGGGAAGTGGCCTATGAAAAGGACGACGAGAACAAAGGATAGGAAAAAAAAAGAAAGGAAAGGATCAGAAGGATGAATTTTGTCATGGCGCCAACAAACTGACAAAAGAGGAAAAAGCAAAAACTGACTTCGGAGAAACTCACTGTTTCGGTCTGGGAGGGAGGGGGGGGGCCCAGGGAAAGGGCACCCGAACGGGGGGGGACAGTCACGTTCACGAGGAAAACAAAGGTGAGGGATCGGTGGGAAAAACGATAATGCAGTCATCAAATCTCACAAAAAGAGAAGGTGCCAAAAGGGCCAGGGGGAAAAAGACCCAGCCGCCGTCCAATGCTTTTACCGAAGCCCCCTTACCCTCAAAAGAACATCACGTGAAAGAGAACCGTCCGTGGAAAAACGCAGGGAACCCCAAAAAAAACCGGAAGGGACGGCCGGGAAGAAGTCACGTTAAAGCTTTGAAAGGGACGGGAAAACGTAATAAAGACTGCTCTCTGCAGTACCCTGAGACAAAAGGAGACGATCAGGAAGGAAAGGAAAAGGTTGGGTCTGTGAACTCTGCTAGCATCGTACCGGAAGAAGAAAGGATCGTGAGGGAGGCTCCAAAACCGGAGCAAGAGACTGTAAAAGAAGGGTCGGGTGGGGGAAGCAGGAGTCTGTGTTAGTTAACTGTGAGAGGTTGAAGAGTTTTTTTTTAGGGTGATTCGAGGACTGGGTGGATAAGGGAAATGGGTGGTGGAATTGGGGACGGGCGAGTAAGAGTCGCTTCGTTTGCGGGTTAAGGGGGGACGATTTTGCAGGCTTCCTGGTGAAAGACAAGGAGGGGAGGAAGATTGGGAAGGGGGAGGGTTAGAAGGGGGGCGAACAAATTCGTTGTGGTGAGGGGGTTGCCTGTAGGAGGGTCATTGGGGACTGTCAAAGGGGCAGGTGGGGGGGGGAGTCGAGCAGGTGGAAGCATTTCGACTTTGGGACAAAAGGAAAATCTGCTGGAAAAGGCCCGATGCAACCCGGGCAGAGGGGTGAAAACCGGAAGGAATAGTTGAGGAGGGAAGGGCAAGGGACCTGTCCATTTCGGAAAGGTGAAGCACGGTGGAAGTGAATGGTGGGATTTAGAAAAGCGTTCATTGGACAGAAAAAAACGGCAAAAAGGGGAGCCCTGGGAATGCTCCGTGGGTTGTACCAAAGGGGGGGGTGAAGTGCAAGGGGCCGCTGAGTATTCCAACGTGGTGGGGGGAGGGGTAGAAAAGGCGAATAAAGGAGGAGGCAAAAAAGGGGGTAGGACTGCGGGGGGGAGAGCCTACAACGTGCTGTTTTTGGGGGGGGAATCGGGGATATGCGGATTGACTTGGTGGAAGGTTTCGAAACGGGACCTTGCCAAAAGGGGGGTTGGGGGCTGAAGGGGGAGGAAGGGTGGACGACGTGTCCAGTCCTTGGAATGTAAGAAGCCCGGACTTTGAGGAAGGATGTTGGAACTCAAAGACGGGGAGAAGAAGGAAAAAGGGTCGCGCTTGGAGGTGTCGGGCTGTGGTTCGAGGGGGGGGGGGGGTCAGGGAACATGGCGAAAAAAGGGGGGGATTGGAGTGGGAGACGAGTTCGAAGGGAAATTGGGGGAAAAGAGAGGCAGGATGAAGAGCAGAAAAGCTCCAGCCGGCTCAATCAGAAAATCCCACCAAAAGGATCGAATCAAAAAAAGTCAAAAGAAAACGCATGTTGACAAAGGAGGTTCAAAAGCCTTTCCGATCGGGAAAGAAGGCAGACATCCCACCTAAGAGGAAAGGGGAGCACGGGTAAAGGGGTATGGAGTGAAAAAAACAAGAGAACCAGGGGACGGCGCAACGGCGTTAAACCAGGGAAGTCACTTAGAGAGACGCGCTGGGTTGACGAAACGGCCGAAGAAAAATCAAGAACAGAAGGGAGAGCCAGAAGAGATTCGAAAGGCGGAAAAGGCAGTCCTTTAACAACAAGTAAGGACTACAGAAAAAAAAAAGGGAGGCGAAACTTCTTCGAGAACGGGGCCAGCACCACCCGAGACGCGCGCAGTGCGAGGAGATGTACAAACTTGGTTGCGAAATGGGGGTTTCGAAGAAAGCAGAACGACGGGGAAGGGGGATGGAAGTAGAAGAGACTCAGACGTCGCGGGGTCAAAAAAAGGGGAAGGAAAATCAGCTTCACTCGAACACTTAGCCCTTCGCGAAAGAAAAAAGAAAGCGAGGGAAGAAGTAGGAGACAAATTGGCCGATCCAAAATTGTCGGGAATCAAAGAGCGCGGTAAGGAGGCAAAGAAGACCTGAAAGAACTGTAAACAAAGGAACATGAGGGGAGAGAAAAGCGGAATGCGGAAAGAGAATGGCGGCAACCCTTGAATCGCCTGGCATGGTGTCAAGAGGAGGAAAACTTCGAAATAAATCGAAGTATCG
>Ga0179593_1643192_pt1 | contig 22731 bp, 32 predicted proteins | sample CZODoug2_1_08_16_FD_185931 | JGI IMG/M metagenome (GOLD analysis project Ga0179593, IMG submission 185931) | Vadose zone soil fungal communities from Angelo Coast Range Reserve, California, USA - CZODoug2_1_08_16fungal (PacBio error correction) | ecosystem: Environmental > Terrestrial > Soil >...
AAAAAAAAGCGTGCGCGGGGGGTGCCCTCGGCTACAAGCAGGATCAGGGCCGTGGTTGAGCCTGAAGGCTCAAGTTGTCCGGGGTACTGCTTCTGGGTGGGGGAAGGGTGTTACTTGACGGGAAGATGGTGATCCCGGAGAAGACGGCGCTGGCGCGATGAAAAACACGGCGACCATCGGTTCATGGTCAGGGCGACGTACGGCGAAATCAATTGAACAGTAGATCGCGGCGCCGGCGAGGGTATCATTTTTCACGGAGGTGGCGTCCGATCCGCGCACAAAAGAAAAGGCTTAGAACACGTCACAGGCGAACACCATGATCGGGAAGGTGGCCGATCAATCAGTCATCGGCATGCACGGAGCGCATAACACCGTCCAGAGCTCCCACGCGCCGTCGTTCAGGCCTCCTCAGCGAGCACGGGTCCTTATGAAACAGGAAGGAGATCGTGGAAGGATAGGTTGTAACACTGCAGAAGTACACGGTCTGGTGTGGGAGATTCCAGTTGCACTCCATCACGATTGTGGGGGGCGGGGCGGCAGCAAAAGGCCGGCTTATGGGCGAGGGTTCAGCCGAGAAGACCATAAACGGAAAGAATATCCACTCGTCTCAAAGAGCAAGCTCATCTAAACCCGACTTGTACCAGGAAGGCTGTGGAAAGCAAGCCCAGCATCGGGACGAGTGAAGGAGGGGTTAGAGAGCCGGCTGGCAAGATGTGGCAGGAACAGTTTCTGCGGTCGTCCTCGCCCTGCGGATGTGGCCGAGGGAAACACACCAGCCCAGAGAACGGAAGACACCAGCGCCATCAACAAAAAAGAGGAAGCTGAGGACGGTACGACGCGGGGAAAAGGAAGCTGCACAGTCAGCACCCGAGCCCCTGCGCCGTATCCAGGGGGACGGGGACGCGATTAAAAACGCTAACAGCCCAGGAAAAAAAGAGGAGGCAGTAGAAGAAAGGGGAAGAAGAGAGGGAAAATGGGATTAAAACTGGGGCAAAAAAAAACAACGGAGGAGTAGGAGGAAGGATTCGACCCAGGTCTTCAAAACCGAATCTCTCGGCGAGTGCCTGTCAAAAAAAAGGCCTCCGCGATGACCTGGGGACAGGAGGTGGGGTAAAGAGCTATCCCCGTAAGAGAGGGATGGCTGCGCAGGGGGACTTCAGGTGAAGACAAGCGTCGTAGGAAGAACACGCTGCGCCCTAAGGTCGTGGCGTATGGCTGTTCGCGGCATCGGTGTGGCTGGTGCTGGTCACCTCGGAGAAGCAGGAAAGGCGATCCAGCCAGATGGTCTCTTGGCAGTTTCATCAACTACTACCCAACGAAAAGAAAAGGGCCGGAGAGGGCCGCTTCGAAACGAAGCCTAGTGGTTGTTTCAGGGAGGTCTTCTATTTCTCTTCGGGGAGCCGTCGTGGATCTGGAGACGCGCCGTCTTGCTTCATGGAGGCGGCCTCTCGAAAAGAGTCGCCTGTCCCCGCCGTCATCACCATCTGGAGCGGGACCGTCAACTGGGGGAGGACAAACACCCCCCCGGGGGAAAAATCAGCCGGGTTTACCCTTTGTACCTGGCCCACTCGCTCTTCTATAAAACCTGGTTCCAACCCCTCCTTCCGATCTGAGCCAGGCCCCGGTCGACAGGAGGGGAGCTCCTTGACGTGTGTGCGAGATGAAAGGAGGCGGAGTTGGAGTCCCACACAGGGGGCCACGATCAGAGGGCTGTTCGGGGTCGGACGTAACGCCGGCTTGAGGGGCGGGCGGAGCAAAACCAAAGGAAAGGGAAAAGGTCGCCGCTAAACCTAGGGCCCGTGATCTTCGGGAGAACCGGAGGTCAAATAGGGTCAGCCGTGTGAAGACGAAAGAACGAAGAGAAGGGATACCGGAAGAACCACATAAAAAAACCCCGCCGCAGTACCCGAAATGGACAAGGAAAATGTGAAAAAAATAAGGCTCTCAGAAGGGACTTGATCCTAACGCGAACGGGCACCGTAAAAAGAAACGCCGCAGCTCTCTCAAACGGAGGGTAGGGGAAAAGAGGGCTGCGTGCTGAGGTGCCCGCGTAAACGACGTTCCTTATCCTGGGGGAAAACAAGTCTTTGTTTGAGGGAAAGACCGTTCCTGGAGGGGTGGGAGTGGTTGAGGCGGCGCGTCTGGGGAACGGAGATGAGGACACTGGGGAAAGCGTATACTAACACGGCGAAAGAGAGGGACATCATGGCGACCGCGAAAGCCAGTTGTTCATGAGGCAAAAGCCTTCTACCTTGGGGTCATGGCTGCAGGGAAGATCCGCGCGCCCAGAAAGGTAACACGGGAAGAAAAGGCAATCCCATTATAGGCCTGGGTTAAGATGCATCATCGCACTATGGCGTCCAAGGGTCCTGAGCCCGGAAGGGAGAAACTTCGGCTGCCTAGACGAGACGGCCGGTCCTGAACAAAAAGGGAGAAGATCGAGGTGGAGGGGGAAAAGGGCACAATCAGAACAACGGGGAGGGAGGGGCCCAATTTTCCGAAGAGACAAACATCACGAATTTGACGGCGGGCTGGAAGGCCGAGGGGGAAAGGGTCAGAGGTAAGGAACGAGAAAAAGAAAATCCCCTAACGGAAAGAATCCACGCTTTAACCCAGCCGACGAGAAAAGACGTGACCACCACGAGCAAAGGGGGGTACTCATCCGCGAAATCAAGAGAATTATGTAGGGGTAAAAGTCCACTATGTGGAGCCAGGTTCGAGTAAACTCCCATGCGTCTTGGCCAGAAAAGCCCAGCCACATCTAACGAAAAAACACCAGCGCCAGAGCCCATGGCCGGGCGCAAGGAAGGGCGACGGACTACGCGTCTCGGACAGAGGAAAAACGCCTCCTGCTCCGCAGAAACGAGAGGACGGGGATCTGGAAGGAAAACCGAAAAGCTCCTCGCGGAGGAAAGAAAACTCCGAAGATGGCGGAAATGGAGGAAAGGGAAGGGGGAGGGAAAGAGCTCAAAAAAAAAGGATGAGTATGAAAAGTACGACAAAAAAAGGCTTCAAGAACCGAGCTTCGGCGCTGTCAAAGGAATGGGAAAAAAAAAATGAGCCTGGTGCTGGGATGGTGGTTGGTCAAACCGTCATCCCGGATTCGGCGGGGGGAGCGGGGGTGAGGGGGGGGGGCTGTAACAAAAATGCCGAAGCACGCGAAAAAGAAAAGGGCGATCGCGGAGGAACCGATGTTGCTGGTGCTGAACCTCGCCAATCCGCATGGGATCAAGCCAAAACTGGCCACAGAAAGGGAGCCCCCAAAAAAGAACGACAGAAAGTTAGGGCCGATTCTTCGCGGAGGATCTCTGCTCGTGTGGGGGGAAGGTGGCTGCGAGTCTGGGAGACTTGGGGAAAACCGCTTGTAGGCGCGCCGTTCTGGGAATGGTCGAGGAGGGGGACCTAGATGACCATCAGCTGCTAGCCCCGCCGTCATCAAAAGAGGTAAGGGGAGCTGCTGCAACGGATAAAACACCCGCCCAAGGGCAGTGTACAATTGAGGGACCTCCAGACATCTTAATGACCGGACAGACCCTTCCGGAGGGCAGAGGAGGCCTCCCATTGGTAGGGAGAAGTACGGAGACAGTGCCTGCGGGAGAAAACTTGGCTCGCGAGGGGAACGATCATGGGGGAAGCCTGGTCTGACGAAGAACTCCTTTGCTGGGCGGCGGATCTTCAAGAAATGCGTCTGAAAAGTCAGCCGACTTCCGAGAACCGGAACCCACAGTAGATTGACCCGCGGGGCCCAACAATATGGTCTTCAAGGGGCGTCATCGCGCAGCGAAGGCAAAATCATCGAGAAAGCGTGGGGAACCGAAAACCACTAAACACAATACCGAAGGGAAAACTTTTTCAAAAAAAAGATTCTCTCCAAAACAAAGGATCCTGCAAACGTTCGCCTCGGGAGTCCAAACGCATCTCTCTCAAGATTATTTTCAAAAAGTGCCGTTGGGTAGGAGACGCGGTCTGTTCATTTATCAAATGGTTATATATCCGGAGTTTGGGCGTAACGGGGGAAATGATGTTACGAGGGGGGGGGGGGGGGGGTGGGGATTTAACTAAAAGGGGATAACGGTAATTCTTCAGACAGGGAATCAGGTCAGGGACATCAGGTCAAGGATCAGGGGCCCTTGGGAAACGCGGCGCCGTCTCAAAAGGGAGCAAGGGTGAACCGAAGAAAATCCCGCGTGAAATCTCGCAAAAAGCACCCACTAGAAAGGGGTGTCGCTCACGCGCAGAAAGCATGAAAAGTCTCCAAGAGACAGGGAACAAAGCGGATATGCGGGCAAACCTCAAAGGATCATTTCCTTACTAAAACATGAAAATCGAGGTTTAAGAAACGGTGTAAAAAGAAGCCCGGTTCAGGGGGGGAGATTAATTTGGCGGAGGTGGGACGTCTGAGCGTCAGGCAGCTGATAAGCGCGTAGGGGCAAAGATAACAAGCCACGCCCCAAAAAAAAAATCAAAAAAACCTTAACAGCGACGATCAAAAAAGAAGGGAAACTGACCTAAAAAAGGAAATGTGGAATAAAGAAAAGTATCCGGCCCGGAGGAGGTGGACGGGGTGTATTAGACGTCTCCGGCGCAACCAGGTTCAACTCCAAGAAAAAAAGCAGGTGAAGTGAAAAAAAAAACACAAAGACGACGAAAAAACATCGCCATCTGCCAAAAGCACCGGGGGGGGGGGTGTACAGGAGTCTGAAAAACTCGAAGACTCTCACAGCACAAAAAAAAAAAAAAAAAAAAAAGACTCAGGCACTATAGGATGACGCGACGGCACAGTCCAGGAGTATGGCTCTCCCTAAGAAAGGAAATAAGAAGATTTCTGAACCTGAGAACGGGGGCGAGGAACACAACACGGAGGGAGGCTGGGAGTCTTGACCAAAGGAACATCGGTCGTAGAGGAAGCAAAGAAGCGATTAAAAAAAGGGTTCTCGGTGTTGGGTGACGGCAGGGAAAAAAAAACCTCTGGAAAGGAGAGCTTTGAGAGGGAGTACCCTGGAAGGAGCCCTTAAAAGTTGAATGGAGCGGCTGCAAAAAGGAGGGGGGATGGTGATGTGAAAACTCAATCAAAAAAGGCTCGAAAAGACAGGGGGACCAAAAGTAAGGGGGGGCGACGCGTCAACGGAAAATCAAAGAAGGAATATTCCGAAGGGTCCGAAAACATACCGATCGGGTTGGGGGAGAAAAAATTCTGGGGATGATAGGAGTGGCTCGAGCGGAGAAAGGGGTTAAGAAAGAAGGGGGCTTGATATGGTCTCGGAATACTCGGAGAGGCTTAATGCTCCGCCTCAGGAAAATCTTGAGGGGGGAAATTCTCAAATGAAAAAAAAAACTAGGGATTATACCCCAAAATGAAGAGAGGAGATGACTTTGGTGAAGGGGACAAGAAGGAAAGAAAAGGGACGGAGAAACGGAGAGACGGCGGCGAAGAAGGGACGGTGTTACGAAAAAAAGGGCTTAGCTGCTGCTAAAATCGCCAACCGCACGATCAGGGGGGTGGCAGGGGGCAAAGGGTCTACGCAGAGGGATGGTAAAGGGAGAGTAAAACAATGACGGGGGGAAAAATTTCAACGCCGGAAGGCCGGGGGAGAAAACCTGAAGAACAACTGCGATCCGCCCTGATTTCCAAGATGGTAGGGGAGTAAAGAGTGGGGGAGGAAGTGCGAAAGAAACAAAGGGAAGTCAAAAAAAATTCGGCAACAAAAAGAACCCCAAAAAACCCGTTCCAAACAAAAGGGATACTCCTAAAGGGACAGCTGGGGCAAAACCTGAAAGAAGAATCATAGAACAAGAGGAGGTAGTTTCTAGGGGACGGTGGTGAAAATCGAACGCAGGCGGAGGGATGGAAGGTTGGGGAAAAAGAGGCCGGTCGGAAAAGAAGTGTCCGTAAAAGGGTTTTAGACTTCCTAGGGGGGAGAAGGAAAGATCTCTGCAGGAAACAAAAAAAAAAATAAAAGGATCAAAAAGAAGGGGGATCAAGGCTACTTGAAGGAAGAAGGGGCCATTTGTTTCATAAGGGGGGAGAAGCTGCCAGTCAGGGAAAGGGGGGAAGTCTCTATCAGAAAAGAGAAGGCGTAGAACAAGGAAAAAGAAAGAAAACCATGAAGGGAGGGGACCTCCTGCGTCCTCATAGAGATGCCTCCATACCCTCTAAGAAAGCGCCGACTCTCCGAATAAAAGGAGGTTACAAATGAACCCGGTCAAAGGAAAGGTGACGGAAAGGGGGAACCGGAAAAAGGGCGGGGGTGGGTAACAATTGCACCTAAGAAAAGGGGGGGATGGGAGGGAGGAGAAGAATCATGAAGTCAGCTCGGAACAGCAAAAAAAAAAACTCTACATATCGCCCGCGGCCAACCTATCAACACGGGTTAAGAAAAAACGAGGAGTGGGAAAAATAGGGGGCGAAGACTGCCGAGAAAGGAAGTTTTAGTCTGGGAGGAGGGCACTGATGTGGAAATGTCCGGCTTGATAGACTGCCGACTTCGGGGGGAAGATGGGGGAAAAAGCCACAGCTTAAGAGGAATAAAAGAGGTCAAAAAAAAAAGGGGAATTCGAGGGATTACGACCTGGACGAAAAGGGAAACCCTCACTCCCGAAAAAAAAAGGCAAGAAGACTATTGAAAAGGGAGGAAGGAACACAAAGAAAAAAGAAAAGGTCGAAGAAAAGAGAAATACAGTAAAAAAACGTGTATTGAAAAGGGAAAGGGGGGAAAAAGTCTCTCAGAGGGGGAAAGAGAGAGATAGATGGAAAAAAAACATCGAGAGAAAGATTCTTCTGGGGAGAGGAAACCTCTGGAAACGGGAGGGAGCGGGGAAGCGTCTTCAAAAAAGTGAAGCGAAAAAAACTTTGGGAAGAAGGACCGCGTCTAAAAAAACGCTGCGGAACATTCAGAAGGGGGTTAGTTCAGGGGGGGGAGGGTGCTGAAAACCCCTCGAAAAGCGAGGCGAAGTCAAAAAAGGAACATCAAAAGAAAAGAAAGGGACACAAACTCAAAAAGAGGCGAGACTTGAAAAAGCCAGGAGGGGAAAGGCTGTAAGAGGCTTCAATACGGCTCTGGAGTGGGGGGGAAGTTAGGAGACAATAAGGGTCTCGGGGAGGACCAGAAGGGAAGACAAGGGGGCTAAGGAAATCAAAGATCTGGTGGGACACAAACACCCTCATCGCCGTTGTATACGGTTGCCAAAAAAGGGGAAAAAGCTCAGAACCGTGTGGTACCCGGCCTTAAAGATCCCTCGACCGGATCGGAAGGGAGGTGTCGGGATATGAAAAGCTTGAACGTGATCAAAAATCCGCAAATTTGGCGGGAGCCTTGAAGGGGGAAAAAGGACGTCTTGGGGTCTGGAAAGGACGAAGAAGGAGTAGGAAAGGGAGGGTCCGAGAAAACACCCTGCCCAGTGGAGGGGAGAGGAGGTCGGTCGAGACAAAGCTTCATGAAGCCGGAGGCTCCTCAAGAGGGAATCATGACCGGGGAAAGAAGGAAGCCAAAAAAAAAAAAGACAGAAAAAACAAACCCTCAGGGAAATTATGGTTGAGGGAATCATGTTGATAGAATAAAACACAGCCCGGCCTGTCAAGGAGGGGGACGGATAAAAAGGGGCTACACGGCAAGAAGCCGAGGCACCACACCAAAGAGGAGGTGCGGGACTTCTCTGTACCCAACAAAAGAGCAGGCCGGACGGAGGGGCTTGGGGGTTTGGGGGGTTGGGGTGGGGGGTTGGGGGGGGGGGGGGGGGGTGGTGGGGGTTGGGGGGGGGGGGGTTTTTGTGGGGGGGGGGGGGGTTTGGGGGGGGGGTGGGGGGGGGATTGTGGGGTTGAAGGTGTGAGGGGGGTGTTGGTGGGGGGGGGGGGGGGGGGTTGTTGGGGGAGGGCGGGGTGGGGGGGGGGGTTTTGTGGGGGTTTGGGGGACGGGGGGGGGGGGGGGGGGGGGTTTGAGGGGGGGGGGTGGGGTGGGGGGTTGGGGGGGTGTGGGGGTTTGGGGTTTGGGAGGCGGGTTGGGAGGGGGTTTTTTGGGGGGGGTGGGTTGGGGTGGTGGGGTGGGGGGGGGGTGTGGGGTTGGGGGCGTTTGGGGGGGGGTGGGGGGTGGGTTTTGGGGGGAGTTGGCACCCTCGTTTCCAGGCTGCGCGGTGTGGGGGAACCTAGGGTCTGGAGATGAAACGACGCGTCTTCACAAAAAAGCGTCAACAGGACTTAGGGGAAGAGGTCCTGTTAGTAGAAAGAAAGCCGGAAGTGAACCGTGGGGAGGGAAGCTCCAAAGAAAAAAAAGTAAAGGCGTCACAACTAAGAAAGTCTAGGTGCATACCGGGAGGGGCATCAAAGGAACAACAAAGGGAAACAGATAGTCTTCATCAAAAAAGAGAAGCATTGGCCTCCGCATGAAGAAGGACATTTACAAAGGTTGTAAAGAAACTGAGGCGGGTGGGGGGCGAAGGTAAGAGCCGCACCCACGTTCAATAAGGCAGGCCTTAAGGTGCGTGCAAAAGCCAAAAAAAAAAAAAACGGCAAAAAGACACGCAAGTCACAATCCCAAAAAAAGTTTTAAAGATCCGGCAGGCATCAAGAGAAGATTTCAGGGGGAAAAGCTCAGGAAAAGTATTGAAAGGTTCTGAGGTCAAGCCCATTCTCTTGCCGGAATAAAAACCAACGTGGAAGAAAAAACCACCAGGGGAAATAAAATCCAAAAAAAGACTTGTCGCCAGCAGAGGAAGAAGCTCAAAGCAAAAGAAAAGAAAACGAGGTATTAAAAAAAAAAACCCACAGAGAATCACTCAAGAGAGGGGAGAGTATTAGAAAAAAGACTGACGAAGGTAACTGGGGGGGATAAAAATTTATATAGGATAGAAAAAAAAACTAACGAGTCAAACTAATATACATTTAAGTTAAAAACTTGAGTGTAAGGCCTCGAAAAAGTTTGAAGGAGAGGTTGGGGGCAAAAAAGATCTCAGCACTTGAGGAGTGGGTGGTCGAGGGGGCTGGAGTGCTATAAAGGCGTCTGTCAAAAAAAAAAGGCTCCAAAAAAGGGAATTGAAACTGGCGGTGGTATTGTGAACGGTGGTGGTGGCGTAAAGGGAACATCGAAAAGGGGGGTAGGAAGCCGGCTGCGACTAAGTGATCGAATTAAAGAACTCCCCAACACTAGGATCTCTCTAAACTCAAACTTTACGACAAAAAGGAGCGGGGGGTCAGGAGGTGAAGCCAAAAAAAAGAGCGAAAAAAAAAAAAGGGGGAGCCGAGGGGGGGGCTAGCTGACCATGGATGACTTCAAGGCCGTCATCGAAAAAGGGTATATAAGGGAGAACCAACAAAAAAAAGGACAGAAAGTCAAGAGGGCTCGTCCTTTAAGGTTCATTCAAAATGCCTACGACTTTAGGAAAGGAACGGGGAAGATTCAGTCTGGGGGTGAGGGCAAAGGGGGCGAAAATCTAATCAGGTTTTTATCGAAGAAATTAACTATCATGCTCTGGGGGAAAAAAAAGAGCTGTTCTTTTCGAACTTCTTAGGAAACTGATAGACAAAAACATTAAAGCTTCACAGGTCTCCTGCCTCTCTCATAAATTCACAACCAAGGTGGATTCGCGTACTAAAGAAAAATTCTAAAAGGGAAGAGGTCGAGGGTCAAAGGAAAAAAGCAGCAAGAGCACAGAAAAGGGGCAATTAAATCCGCACCACCAAAAAGTATTAACCATTAGGGGAGACCATACTCTCAGAAAGTCCCTTAAGAGAGGGAGAGCTTTCCCGAGGAAAACCCTAACCGAAAAAAAGAAGAACAACAGAGATATGAGGAAGGGTTGCTGAAAGGAAGACTAACTAGTGAGGTTATGCTACCTTAGGTTTAGAAAAATTGAAAGGAGTAAAATTCTTCGGGGGGAATGTACGCTGTACCTCATGAGTCGAGACCAAAGGCTCAGCGTTCAGGCAGGGAGTCCGAGGAAAAAAAGTTCCAATCGGGATGGTTCGAAAAAAAACTTTTAAGGGAAGCGGGCAGGGCCTCCGAAAAGTCCTAAAAGAAAAGGCTAGTAATACGAGACCTTTACAGCTTCAGGTAAACAATCCTCGGACTTTGCCAGAAGAGAGTCCTTATTGGAAAAACTCAAGGTATAATTCTAGGGGAAATGAGAAAAGTTGTACAAAATTGGCACGGTGGGAAATGGGGAGGGCCGCATTCCCGAAGTGAGGAACTTGTCAAAAAAGAAGGTAAATGGATAATGCTCCTCAGCCTCCCAGAAACCTCTCAGAGCAAAAACCTCCGGGAAAGAGGGGCAGTCTTGAAAAGAAATCCTGCCTAAATTTGCACTTGAAAAACTCGCCTCTTACTGATTGGCCTTTAAAAGCTGAGGGATGGAGCTGGAAAAAAAAAGAACCTCGGGAAGTGAAGGCATTTGAGGGGACTGAAAGGAAAAGCTCAGAATAAAGGTAAAGAAAGAGGGGACCGTCTCGGAACACCAACGAAACACCAGGCTCATCGCGGGACCGTAAGGGGGAAGAAAATTTGGGGGGAACGAAAAGAGGAAAAGAAGGAAAACGGCAGTCATCGGAGCGTGAGAGCGCAGAGAGCTGGGAAAATCGGTGGGAACGAAAAACCAAACAAAGAAAGGTTAGGATATAGAACAAACTAGCCGATGCGCCATTCAAAATTTCTAAAGATGTCTGACAAGGGGTTTCTGGGGGGGGGGGGGGGGCCACAAAAAGACCTCAGGAAGATGCACTCACTTCCACATAGCAGCGAAAAATAAGAACAAAAAGGAAAAAAATTGGGCGTCGAGGCAACAGAGCTTTGAACTCATGGGGGGGGGAGATCGTGGATAAGGTCTTGAAGTCTGGGAGAGAGATCGATTGGGAGCTAAGATTATCAAGAAGGGGAGGCTTGAACAGAAGGGAATCAAAGATGGTAGTGGAAATCGCAAACACCCTCCGGAAAAAATCCAAGGAAAAACGGAGGATAACTTCTGATGTCATCCGAAAAAAAGCTTGGAGGATCCGCGGGCAAAGCATTGGGAATCAGCGGGGGTGCTTCCGGACTGACACCAAAATTTTGAGGCAGGAACCTGGGAACTTAGAGAAGGTCGGGCAGGGGTATTACCCGGGAAGGGGAAGGGGGAGGTCAAGACCGGATTAGAAGAAGGGTCAGAAAGGGAAAGTCCGATGAAGTGTAGAGAGGGCTTCAAGAAGCCTCCTCGAGCTAGGACGTAAAGTCAAAAAAACAATACCCAAAGAGAATCAGTCCAAAACTTCCTGGAAAAAAAGAGAAACGGGAGGATAAACCCAGAAAACTGACCTCCAACTCGCGGAAGGGCATCAAAAAAAACAACAAAAGAATATATAATGGAAGGGAAAGGGTTCCCTCTCGGAACCATTAGCAGGAAAGTGGGTCCAGAAAAGGGCATTGGGGAAAAACGGGGGGGGGTTACTGCCTTCGAAATGACGGGGAACACGATCAGGAAAAAACGTACGCAGGGGAAATTGTAGAAACGGTACCTGGTAACAGGGGGCGGGAAGACAAAAAAAACCTTCCAGAGCCAACAGAAAAAACTAGAAAAGAGAATCAAACAGGGGGGAACGATGCGCTAAGAAAAAGCGCCGAAAAGGAGAAGAAAAAATGGGGGGGGGCGGGGAAGAAAAAAAAAAAGGAAAGAACCCGAGGGAGGGGGGGTTGGACAGGGAAACGTGGGGGCGGCGATCAAGGGGGGGGATATGAAAAAGCCTAAAGGAAAAAAAAGGTCAGAAAAGGTCACAGATAGTCAGGGAAAAAGCCAGGCTACGAAGATCCACGAGAAGAAAAAAAAAACGTGAAAAAGGTTTGGGAGGAATTGTCCACCGTCCCTCTGAATGAGTTGGAGAAGATGAATCCAGTGATACCGACCTCTGCATTGAAGCAAAAAGGGGGGGTAAGTAAGACAAAGCCAGACTGGAAAAGGGGAGGCGAGGAGTAATCTTTAGCAACATCAACGCCTCAAAAGGGTACCTGCGGCTTAGGGGGAAAAAAGGGTGGGTGGGGATTTGAAACCAAAGTCTATCGTCCGGAGGAACCTGAAAATAACAGAAGGTTGGAAAACCACGGGGGGAGAGAAAAAAGAAAAAGGTCTGAAAAATGACCTCATAAAAGGTCCTTTCGGGCAATATAGATCGGTTGCTGGGGGAGGTTTTGGGTCGGGTAAAAGGGCAGAAGATGAAGGAGAATTACATCGGATTCGGGGGGGTACCGAAAGCGGAACCCCGGACCGAAAAAAAACGAAAGTTCTGGGTTCCGGTCGAAATTGGGGAAAAAAGGGAGACCCGAAAGAAATATGCATGACGATCCGCTGCCAACGATAAGATGGAACTAACGTTCTCCTATTCTTAGGGATCTTATGGAAACAGAAAAAAAAAAGTGTTGGGCCGAAAGGAAGAAAGTTCTGGGTCTCTCGAGACCTTTCGGAAGATCGATAAAGCGGGGCTTCTTTTAAAAGAGCACGGGATGGAAAAGATGTTAAAAAACAACCACAAAAAAATCGCATGGGGAAAAACCGGAAGTCCACAAGACCGGGAACAGTACGAGGACCGCCAGCTCGTGGGGGAAGTTGGCTAATCTAAATTAAAGTCGTCACAAGCACTTGGGGGTAAAAAGGACTTCATTTAGCTGCGGATATAGAAAACCCAGGAACTTAAAACCAGAGGGAATCAGGTCTCTGGAAAACCTCTAGGGGGAGAAGGCGCCCTAATAAAAGACGGGGTTGAAAAAAAAGAATCTGGGGAAAAGAGACTGATCATCTACGAATTAACCCAAAAAAAACCAAAATTAATTTTACACGGTGGACTAAAAAGGAAGTCGAAAAGGGAGGGAGACAGCACGAACCCTCGGAAGAACCTCTAAAGGAAAAAAAAAAAAATCTTCTGGGGGGGAAAAAAAAACTTAGGAACTTTAGTGGGGGTCCCCAAAGGAGATATTAGCCTTATGGGCGGACCATCATTTGAGCGGGAAAAAATTGGTTGTGGCTTCGTCAGGGTCGTGCTGCTCCGGGGAAGCAAACTTGGCCATGAAAAATCCACAAAGGAGGCTCGACTCAAAGTTGTTTGGTCCGTAACGGGGGCTTCGAACTTGTGGAACGTTCCTGGGGGGGGGAAGAAGAATGCAACTAGAATTAGCAAACTTCCTACAAAAACACTTAGAGGGGAGAGAACCGGAGAAGGAGTTCTAAAGAAAAAGCCCAAAAAACTACTGGAAGGAAAAAAGAAGCAATCGTAGGCAGGGTCAAGGAACGGAGAAAAAAAAATCTAGGGGGTCAGGGAAGAAATCTTGGGGGGTTCCGGAAAACTATTTTAATGGAAAGGGGCGTAAGAAGGGTCAGCGGGAAAACCCCGAGACACTCTAACGGAAAGATCCCCTAGGAGAAAAAAAAAAAAATCCTTCAGAAAAAAGGAAAGGGCGCCCAAAGTCCTGGAAAAAGTCCAAGCCCTCGTCAGGTCTTCAAAGGAATTTGTTTGAGAAGCTTGCAATCGCCATAGGGCCGAGGGTTAAAAAAAAGCGGGAGGAACACCAGAATCCAGGAAAAGACTTCAAAATCTCATGACAGGAAACCACTCGCATGCGCCGCATAAAAGATCGCTCTAAAAAAAAGGGGCTGAACATAAAATGCCTCGAAGCAAAAACAAGGGGGGGCCTTGGGCGGGGAAGAGAGAAAACCCCATTATTGGAAAATAGAGATAGAAAAAAAAAAAGGTCACAGTTCCGAAAGGACTGGATGGCACCGCGATAAAGAAGGGTCGAACTGAAAATCGATAAACTAATACCTTGATGACTTCAGTGAGCTTTAGGGGGGAAGAATAAGAGAAGGACTCATCCGAGCTTTGGAAGAGGAAAGTTTTTTCAGGATTCATCAAGATCCTTGGAAAGCCAGAATTCAATCTAAGAGGAACACAGAGAATAAAGGGAGACCTGCAAATTATAAAATGCGGCGCTTCAGATTTTTGTGACAAGGAAGAAGACGTCTCGAAAGACTCGGATCTCTAGGGGTCTGGGAACTACTTCGTCGGCAGTCTTGATGCTGGAAGGACATCACCATAGGAGAATGGGTTCTGCAGGGGAGAGCAAAATGGAATGATCGCCGGGAAAGTATGAACTTCTGAATGAAAGGGGATCAGACCCTTAGGAGCCCTGAGATTGGGAAAGGTAAAGCTTTCTGCCACCTGGAACCCAAGTTTATGCACGAGGAGGGGAGTTTTCTAACGGAATCGGACAAAAAAAAAAAAATAGTGTGGGGAGGATCACTATTACCACTGGCAACAGGGTCCGGAGATGGGGATGGCTGTGGAAACATAAAAGGCCGGAAAAAAAATCCGATCACCCATCAGGGAATACAAAAACGGGCATATCAAAAAAAAAATCATGATGTACAGAAAGGCGACAAAAAGAGCCAACGAGGGGAAAGAGAAAAAAAGCCCGCAAGAGCAACAAAAAAAATAGAAAACCCAAAGGGCCCGGGAAGGGGGGGAAAAAAGGGGGGGAAAGGGGGGGGGGGAAGATGTAAGCCCTTCGGCAAAAAAGGGCCGTAGGAATGGGATTGACTTGTTGGGGTTTGTTAAGAAAAGTCTGGGTATTGTAAAAATCGGGATCTTGGAAAAACCAAAATCATGAAAAAATCGGAAAAATCCCGAACCTTGGATATATCGGACGCGCCCGGGTAAGGGGACGTCCACGAAAAAACGAAGAATCAGCAAAAGGTCGTGGGCAGAGGGGAAATCCCAGGTCCAGGATCAAAGGGGGCCCCGAAGCAGTTTCCAAGATTAAAAGAGTACATAACGCCAAGGAGGGGGCGATTAAAAGCAGCGAGAAATTGTGATAGGGGTCCTCGGCCGAGACAATTCTCAAGCACAACCTTCGAAAAATTCAAAACGACACCAAATGACCGAAGAAAGACATTAGCCTCCGGCTTTATGGAAATCCAATAGGGTTCTTCAGCTGAGTATTTCCGAGGGGACCCCAAAAAGCCAGAAAAAGATCTAGGATCTCACGCAAGTTCTCAGGGGATTCGATCTTCACTGATTCAAAAACCCGACAGAGCGCATCCCGAAGGAAACCACCAAAAGGAACAAATCAGAGTACAGGAAAAGGGACAAAGGGGTAGATTTTGAAGAAGGGGGAACGCCACAAAGGAGTAGGAGAAAAAACCAGACCCCAAATGGGAAATGCGCACGCAGGATTCGTCTGGGGGTGGGGAAAGGGAATTTGTCCCCGTCCTGATGCAAGAAAGCGGTGGAAGAGTCAGAAAGTCTTCAACAGGAACACTCTGCAAAAAAAATCATGTGGACTTGGGGTTCGAGAAGGGGTCAAATAGACAATGGAGAGGGGGGGGAGGGACAGGGGAACCTTGCTCTGAAACAATCAAGGGTCAAAACTAACTAAACACAGCGACGCGTAGTCTCGCGAGGCTCTGGTAGGGAAGTCTAGTTGGGCTTTAAAAGGGTCTTTCGCAGCGTTCATTGAGCTACTCGCACCAGGGTCCTGCACGTCAGAAAATCGGGTAGAAGGATTTTCGACCAGATGACGCAAAGGGGGAAAAACGGATTTAAAGTGCACTCGATAGGAAACCTTGTTGAAAAAAAAAACCGTACGAAGGGAAAAAGACGACGAAAATGAACGGGGATTGCTGCAAGGTGTGAGGAGGAGAAAAAACAGGAAGAGGGAAAGAGACGTGCTAAATTCTGACAAAACAGGACAAGATGCGGGAAAAGGGGGAGCCAAGAGGGGACTCCCCCGAAACAAAGGAAAAAGTCCGACAAAAGGCTGGGAAAGCTGTCTGGGCACGAAGGGGCTCGCATGGAAAAATCCTCTAAAAACGCAAACCCACTAAAACGTCCCGAAGGGAAAAGGGAAAAAAAAAAGATCATAAAAGGATCCGGACCACAAGGGGAACTAGAAGGGGGCCCAAAGCAGCAGTCTCGAGCAAACACGGAGGATTAAGAGGTCTTTCTCGGAAAAGCTAACGAGCAGTTCCATCTTCCCTAACTCCAGCCTTCTGGGAAGGGGAGATTGGTTTGAGGGGGGGGGGGACTTTAGAAAAATCCAGGGCGCACTGAAAAAGGCTAACAACATCATGAGAAGGATCCATAGCAGGGGACCATTTTGGGAGACAAAAAAAGCGAAATCCAAACCAGCTTCAAGAGAGACATCACGAAGAAGAAACACGGAGCATCAAAAAGTGTGCGAAAAAGGAGCACGGGGCAGAAACAGGAAAGCAAGGGATCAGGAAAAGAAAGCAACAGGGGGGCAGGAAAATGCGGCAGCTAAGGGGGGTGACAGGGGCAAAATGAGGACTCCTCCCGGGTTTGGCGAAGGACTGCAAAAAAAGGAAAGGCTAAGCCTCTGGAGGGAGACGTTCCTCCTTAGACAAAAACGCTCAAAAAGAAAAACCCAGGAGCAAATACTACGAAAAAAGGAAGGGGACCAAGTCCCTCTCTTCAATACACGGGTCGTAACGTAAGAGATGAAACTGGAATCGAAACTCGGTCAAAAATTCGCGGAGGGACCAGCACAAAAAATGACCTAGAAAAACCCAAAATTCCTGAGGGGGGAGAGCCTTTGAAAAAGGTCACCCTCAAGAAAGCTCCCGAAGAGAGTATGAATATAATCTAACGAAAATCATAAAGGAAGCCAAGAGTCATGTAGATGTTGAAAAGGACAGGACTAGGGAAAAAAAAGGAGGAGGACCCAAAGTCTACATGGAAACGAGGGCAGGGAGACCGATGCCTGGAGGGGGGGCAGAGCAATCATGCAGGGGAACATTGGAGCGGGAGGTTCTAGGGAAAGTCCGAAAAACAAATGGAGACTGGGGGGCGGGGAAGCAACCGCTGGGCTGGGGGGTCCAAAAAGTGCAGCATGAGAGGCTATACAGGCCTAACTGTTCTAGGGGTCAAAAACGAGGATTTACGGTGACTTCGGTCCAGAAAAAAGGAGTCGGAAGAAATGCGGCAACTTGAAAAGAACTTCGGGGGAAGGGACGTAAATGGGGTACTGGAAAAAGGACACTCTCAAAAAGCGAAAAGGAAAATCCACAGGAGTTGGATGGGAGAGGCACGGGCAGGGGGCCACCCCCGATCTCCGGGGGAGGGGGGCACCTCGATCTTAAAGGGGGTCAGAGCTGCCGGGGGCCGGCAGGAGGGCGCGGCGTACCTGGAAATTCGAGAGGAAAAGCCGGAAAAAAAATGATCGCAAAACTATCAAGGCTGTGGAAAAACTTTTTGAGGAAAGGAGGTCTTGTTGCGATTCGTGGAAGAGCTGACGGATCCGCAGGGAAACCGAAAGGACACCTGATCTTCAGGAGAGAAAAGTCGCCTGCCGATTGTGAGGAAAATGCTGGGGAGGGGCATCCGTTGATAATGGAAGGTCCAGGAAAAAAGCGGAAACAAAGTCAGTGAAAGGAACATGATGAAAAGATCTGGGGAAAAGGGAAACCTGGAAGAGTTGACGAAGGCGGAACGGCCCTCTCAACAGGGGAAATCGAACAAAAACGGGATAGATGGAGAAGGGTTCGAAGATTCTGAGTTCTGAGAGGAAAAAGGGAGTCAGAATGACTCAAATACTTGTTTGGGTAAAAATGTAGAGGGTTCAGAAAAGGAGGTGTTAACTCTCTTCGGGTCTTCTAACAGAGGAAGCCTGATACGGGTGGAAAAGCGGGGAAGGGATACGTTCCAAAAATCTTTCTTGAGATCTCCTGAAAAAATTCAATACACGTCCGATCACAAAAGTCTATCAAAGATTCACAAAGGGAGGGGAAAAACCCTCAAAAATCCCGAAAAAGCCTTGGCGGAAAAAAACCCGCTAAGACCTTATGAAAAGGAAGTCTATTGTTAAATCCCGGTGGCAGAAAGTTTTTGGCAGGAAAAAAAATTTTCCGAACTAGGGGGGTTCGTCCTGAAAAGATGACGCTTATTTCCTCAAGAACCTAACGGAAGGGACACTTAGGAAGAGAAGGCATCAATATCATAACCGAGGAGTCTGCTCTCGAAGAACTTCAATGTCAGTCCGGCTTCAATAATGAATCTCCAAGGTGACTAGAAGGAGTCTTGGGGGGGGACCCACAAGGTTTGGAAAAAGACAAACAAATAGAAACTACTCGTCCGAGAAGGTACTATCGGAGCTAAAGGACCATGCGAAGAACCGAGTGATAAATTAAAAAAAAAACAAAGCACAGGAGACATCGCTGAGGCAGGAACTGACTCATGAAAAATGTTGCAAAAGGGAATCTCTCAGAGAAAAAGGATTATTAAAAAGGAGCAATCAGGACAGGGGAAACATGATGGAGAGTTTCAGGGATGGAAAAGGGGAAACAGGTGCTTTCGCGTGGGTTACATCAGACCAGAAAAGAGTAGAGGGAGGGCTTGGAGGGAAGTGTGACCTCGAGAGTTCGAAACTTTGCAAAAAGCTTTGGGGCCCGATTCTTGATGGAAAATCCTCTCAGGAAAACAGGGAGGATTGAAGTGGAGCAGAAAAAACCGATACCAGGAAGCTTTCCTCTCTGCTCTTAGACCTGTTCCCGGAAAATGGAGGCGGAGTAAGGAAGCCGCGATCTTCAAGGAGAAAAAAGGTCTTAGACGCTATGGAAAAGAAGGGGCCTTCTGGCCAGCAAAATAGGAATTTGGGAGCGGAAAAAACCGCCCATTGAAGGATGCTGGGATGTCTCCCGAAAGGCTTAAAGGGGGATCAGTTGCAAGGTATTTCTTGATTAAAAATCTCCTGGGATCTACTGTGGGAAATTCATCTGTCCGGTTTCAGAAACGAGAAGGCTCCTGGAAGAAGAAGGCATTAAAAGACTCTAAAAGGGGGTTGCTTGAGGAAAAAAAAAAAACCTGCCAAAGGTCGCGCAAGGGGTCTCTGAAAAAATTTGGGAAAATCGGAGGGGAAAAGATTATCCTCTTGAAAAGGGGCTGACACAAGGCAGCAAAGAAACGGGGGAGAAAAAAAAAGTCAAGGCCAAAACCCCGCTCATACCACTTTCCAATGTCCGCAAGACTCAAAAATTCCTGCAAAAAAAAAGGCGTTGAAAAAAACGCAATCTCTCTAAAAAAAAAAAAAAAGGAAGGGAGGGGAAAAAAGAGAAGGCGTGCTCGGGGCGGGAAAGGACGTTTCCGGAGGATTGGGGAAATGATTGGTGGGCAACGTCGTGAAGGAAAAAAATGGAAGGGCAGGAAGGAGAGCGTTGAACGAAGGAGGGGCTGGGAAAAGTCCCCAACTGAATAAAAGACACAGGGGCGTCCTACAGAGCGTTTCGCTTCTGGGAGGGACTTTACAGGGAAAGGGGGGGGCGTCAAAAAAAAAAATCGAAAAAACCCAGGGAAAGAAACCTCCTAAAAGTAGGGTTTGTGAGGGTATCACCGGGGATGGGAAACCCTACCAAATACACCTCGACGGACGTGCTGGCAAAAAAGAAATTCATGGGGAAAAAAACTTACTACTGGAGAGGACGTTGGACAAGAGCGTGCTTGGTGGGAGATGCCTCATTGGTTCGCCAAAAGGGTCTGAAAAGTCCTACTGATAAAGAAAATACGCAAAGAAAATCTAACAGGCAGACGTCCAGCATTCCCTTAAAGGGGAATCGGTGGGAAATTCATCACGTCTAAGTTTCGAGAACCTGGAGGGGGGAAGTCATTTCATCGCAAGTTACCAGCAAAGCCAAACCAGAGAAAAAAAATGGGGAGAGAGGGGCCTGCTAAAGCGGGACTCCCAAAAAAACTTCAGGAAATGTCCTTGTTATTAGAAAAAACCAATCCCGAAATCAAAGCCCTGCTGAGGGACCTTAAACCTAAGGACCCTTTGATTAAAAAAGGGTTTCTAAAAAGGGTATGATGATGAGGTAACCAGGGGAGGGTCTCCAGGGGGAAAAGAAATTGTGACCCAAACCAAAAGGCTTTCAGAATAAAATGGTGCTGGAAAAGGGGTGGGTTCAAGAAAATCATCCGCGGAAGAAGCTTGGGGGGGGGGAAAGAAGGTCCGAAATAAAAGTCTTCACTTCACGCAAAATGGTAGCTAGGGCTGGTCATAAGAGGGGAGGGTTCAAAGCTGGCCAAAACGGGAGAAGGAGCAATAACTGGCGCGAACTTTTCAGGCAATCAAAAATCCTTGACGAAAAAAACGCGGCTTAAGAAAAAAAGGAACTGCGAAAGCAGGCTTGGGAAAAGGAGAAAATTTCTCGAACGCGGCCGTTGAGGGCTTGAAAGAAAAGCCTACGAGGAGAAAAGAAGCGGCAGGAATTCTAGGAAAAGGCCAATCATAAACAAAAAAAAAAAAAATAAAACCAGAGGGGGGGCGTCACGGTTACAAATACCCGAAAAATTTACAAAATCTTCTTCAAAAAGAGTCATCAGCCAGGAAGAAATCTGGGAGGGGGGGAAGGGGACGGTGGGCAGGGATCATGAACGGGGAGGGCTTCAGCTTCGGGGGAAAGGGGCCGCATGGGGGGGAGTCTACGGGGAATTCTGAGGGAGGGTAGGGATCAGACTCCAAACAATCGGAGGCGGGCCGAAATCGCATAAAACCGAACAAAAGATCGGTGATTAGTTGTCGAAAAGCTTCACGAAAGTTCCCACGATGGATTCGGAAGAAAAACAGGGCCGCACATCGAAGCCCAAAAAAAGCCGGAAAATAAAAAAAAAAAAAAAAAAGCAGAACCCTATTTAAATTTCAACAAGAAGAATCAGGACACAAAGAAAACGCGTTAAGAAGCCTCCAAAATCATCGAAAAAAAAGGAGGGGAGAAGACTGCCACGTTCCTCGTGGGCGAACGTTGCAGGGCCCGGGGGCGTCACCTCTGAACGGAGGGGTGGTGCCCGGTTGGGGCTGGGTTACTGCAAACCCATGCGAAGGCTGGAAAAAAAAAGGTACCATCTTCAGCAGAGAGAGGGCGATGTTTCTCTCGATGGGGCGTGTACTTTTCAGCGGAGGCGAAAAAAACATCACGAAAAATCAACGACAAGCGCCATGATCGTGCGGTGGGAGAATAAAGGCATCAACGTAACTGCGATAACAAATACGGAAAACGTCAGGGATACATTAAGAGGGAAAAAGTAACATACGTTAAAAGCTATCAATTTGTGGGGAGAGCAGCGGCCAATACGAGAGCCTCTAGGGATCTAAGTAGCCTGAAAAAAAAATATAAATCGACGCAGCAAAAAAGGAAACCACAAGACAGGGCTTTGAGGGCGAAGTCGGCAAAAACTGAGTGAAAGCTTCAAGAAGGGGACTGCACGAGTCGTTAAAGAGGACCCTTGAGATTTTACGCAAGTGCCACCAAAAACTTCGAGGAAAAAAAGCTAAAGGGACGTGACGGAAACCTAATCTTGAGGAAAGAAAATCCAATTAATCCAGGGGATAATACAATGCGAAAAAGCAGAAATTGCTGATCTCAGAAAAGGAGGAGAAGATGGGGGGGATACACTGAGAGATCAAAAAAATTAGTAAAAAATCTGAAATCGCTACCTCATCTTCTGGGGGGCTCATTGAAAAGAAGTCAAAAGATGCGGGTCGAGAAAAAAGAAAATCTGAAGTAGGAGGGATATTAGAAACTCTGCCGTCACCGACGAAGGCCTGGAGGGCGCGGGTTCTTAAAAAAAAAACTTGGGAATCTCGAAGAGAGGGAGAAAGTCCTCAAAAAGCTCTGGAAGAAATGCAGAAAAAAGCATCCTGAAAAAAAAAAGGTTCCTTAAGGATCTCTAAAGAAAAGAAATTGTGGAAAATTTGGGGGAGGCTTCGTAGGAGGGGGTTATCATGCTTCTCGCTCGGGAGGGCTCTTCGGCAGTTAAAAAAGCCTTCTTAGAAAAAGCCTGAATAAAAGGGGCCTTTAGAGAGAAAAGGCCACCCAACCCCCTTTAATAAGAAGATTTAAAAGGAGAAGGGTTCAGAAGGGACCAGACCCTGGAGGGAACGGGGGGCGGAAGGGGCTTTACTGGGGGGAAAAAGGAAGAACTCTTCCGCCCCAGGGGAGAGGAAATGCTTAAGAGGACAATACTCCGAGTCGGCGGGGTCGAAAAAAAAACTACGCTGAAAAAAAAGCGCGAACACCAGCTACCGAGGGTCTTAGGACCTAACGTGAATGCAATCGCGACTCCTTTGGTGGCACCTCAAATCAGATACGAAAAAAATGATTAGGGACACACTCCCCCACCCTCACCTTAAAAGAACGGAAAAAGTTCAACCCCACAACCCAGTCTCTCTCCCCAGTTCTTCCGGAATCAACCGATCTGGCCCGGCCGTCACAAGCGCTCAATGGCAGCATAGTCCTGCCAAAAAAAACAACTTATTAGGAGGAGGAGTCGTGGCAGGAAAGGGAAATCGAGGGAGGGGCGACTTGCCTTTTTGTGAATAAAAAAATTGGTCTGTAAGAAGGGTCTGGGAAGTGGGGGGGGGGGGTGACTTAAGGTTTATAAGGAGATGAGGAGAGATGCTACGTATAAAACTAACCCGGTCGAAAATCCCTCAAGGAACTATCAGGTTTTGGCAAACGCGTCGCCGCAGTTTCAGCGGGGAAGGGTGAGTGCAGCTCCTCCCAAATTCTTATCCTACCAGGGAACATGATAGAGGGGGAGTCACCGGACGAAAGGCATCACTAAGTATCCCGCGCCGGGAAGCAGGGAAGCATCCTAACTGGCCTGAGGGAACCGTTTTCCAGGAGGGAAACTATCATCTTGGCAAGTCAGCTAAATCAAAGTCGGAGGAAAAGCTTTGTTCAATTTCCTAGAACCCATTCCACGAAATTCGGGGA
>Ga0179593_1417599_pt1 | contig 22729 bp, 22 predicted proteins | sample CZODoug2_1_08_16_FD_185931 | JGI IMG/M metagenome (GOLD analysis project Ga0179593, IMG submission 185931) | Vadose zone soil fungal communities from Angelo Coast Range Reserve, California, USA - CZODoug2_1_08_16fungal (PacBio error correction) | ecosystem: Environmental > Terrestrial > Soil >...
CGAAGGGAATCATCTTAGGCATTCTAACGTCGGACTCCGCCCGAACCTGTAGCCGCGAAGGGAGTAGGGTTCGAAAAGTGAGGGGGTGAATGTCATCTAACTGCATTTGGGATGAGGGATGAATGCGGAACCGTTAGCGGAGGGGGCTGATATCTCATTGGGTGTTAAGTCGGAGGCAGATCCTTTAATTCAGAAAGACGACGAGGAGGGGGGGAGGAGAATTCACAATTAAGGATCCCACCGCACTGTGTCCTGCTTTACGCATCATTAGCTACTATGGGCACGAAGGGGGGTAAAATACAATAATCATCGGAGGGGCAAAAATATAAGGTTTCTAAGTGCGACTTGAGAGAAATCAACTCGTTCAAGCGTCCTCCATGTAACGATGAGCTGGCACCACGGATCGTCTGGGGAAAGAGGATTGGGAACGAGGAGGGCAGCTCAGCTGCTCAGGGAATACCGCCGGAAAGTGTAGCGCGCGTAAGTGGGCCAACGCCCTACAGCCTAAAGGTTGGTCAGGTTCGCAACACAGCGCTTCCCTCGGGATGACTTGCATATGCTTTGGTGGGGGGCATGGCCAGCTGCACTTAAGGGTGTGTTCCGGGTCGGGAGGGGCTCAGAAGAAAGCGACTTGAAAAAGGACGACCGGTCGATCAGGGGGGGTTATCCAGGCACTGATAGCTTGAGTCACGGGAATTGAGGGAAGAGATTTGCGAAGAAGAAACCTGCAAAAAATTAAAGATCAGCAATACGGGGGGCCCCATATTATGCTGGAATAATCACGAACCATCCACGGCGGAAAGAGGGGGGGAATTGGAGGTGAAGAACCGCTGTCGCTCTTTGGGAGACCGCTACCGGGGATGGAAAAGGAAAATCCTAAAAAGGGGGAGTCGAAACAGTCATCGTCGTGCTTGGAAGAGTGAGAGCGACCTGAGTCAAATTTTGTCTGTGTGGGGAGACTTGCGCTGTTTTCCGACCGAACGCAAGCCACGGACGTTGCAGGCAACTCTCCTTTGGTAGGACACTTTACCAAAGGGAGGGGAACCGGAACAACGTGCCTGCGAGGGGCCCGAAGCAAATAAAAGAAAGTTGGGGGGGGGGGGGTCCGTCACGTCGCAAAAAAAGCACTACCGAATGCCTGGAGAAATCCGCCAACTGCGATTTAAAAAACGAAAGCACGCAAACTCCGGCTGAAGAAGGTTGATAAGGCGCATGGGTACCGCGTGCGGTCACCAACAAGCTTAAGGGGAAGCTAGACTGCTGCGGACGCTCTCCCTGGCAGCCGGGGAGGGCCTGCAAGAGCTACCTCCGCGGGAGAAATTCAGCCCTGCAATATCGTTTCGGTTGCCTCCTTTCGGGAATGCTCCCTTTGCTCCACGGTCCCCTTAGGCTTGGAGGAAGAGGATTTGCATAAGCGGCAAGATCTTCGGGGAGTGCGAAACCCAAGGGGGTGGTTGCTTGATCTCTTCGCGTAGCCCTGGGTATAGTTTTTGCCTCTGAAAATCCAGTCCTTTCAAGGGATTGGCGATTGGTGATGGAAAGATATCTTCGTAATATTCCTCAAAAACACTTCTCGCAGAAGGGGGAGACAGGGGAGCCGTGGTTTGGGTGCTTAAACAACCAGCCCGGGCGCCCAAAAGAGGGGAATCCGGAAGAAATGCTGCCGTTGGAGGGGGGTGAGGGCGACTGGGATTGGAAAGATGAAATTAGAGGGCTTCTCCCTTTGAGGCGGGAGACTAAAAACTCTATCAGAAAAGCGGCGGCCCACCTAGCAACCACGATGGGGTGTCGCCGAAGGGTAAAGGGAGTCATTCGGAACATCGAAGGCCTGACAAATCAGGACGCAGAGGAAGCATCCGAAAGGAGAAGCCTACTGATGCCACACGGGGGAATCTCCGGTACCTTCAGGAGGGCTGTTCAGAGGGGTTTCGTTGCCGCAATCAAGGAGCAAACAGCAGGCCATTGTGATACTTAGAATTCAAAGAACGGGTGGGGAACTTTGGAAGGGGGAAAGTGGCCACAGGTACCTCAGGTCTCAAAAACCAAAAGGAGGGTTCGGTACCTGGAAAAGTCCAGGGGGGGTGTAGGGAATAGAAAGGACGGGTCAGGAATAAAAAAAGTCATTTTCTATGGGAAGAAGCTAAGCTTCATACAGGACTGAAGGGGGGAGGGGATACTACTAGGGAAGACTTAGAGGCCGCATGATCGCGCCAGGACTATTCCCGCGTCGCAAGTGGGAAATCGTTTTGTGGGGACCGGGTCGGCCCGAAGATCTGGCGAAGGACTTAAGACTACCGTACATCGGGGAGATCTGGACAAAAGAAATGACAAGGCCGATATCGATGAACAAGAAAAAGCCCAACAAAACTGAGGGAGGAAGATAGAGAATCACTCATAGAGCAGGATTCTTGGGGAAAGAGTCGATGACTGGCTGGAAGCACAGTGGAGATTCAGGGGAGGGGAAAGGCTGCCCTCTCAACGGTCATATTGAACGACGACGGCGCCAGGGACTTGCCTCTAGAATTCTCACAAGAAATTGGCCGCGGACGAGAGGGAGATGTCGGGAGGGGGGGAGCTAATCTGGAGCAATCTGTAACAATAACAAAAGATTGCTCATAAACTAGGAACTCGAGATTTGACCGACACAACGTCCAAACTCGGAATGGTATGAAAAACCCTTTTAGGGGGGAAGGCTGTACGGGCCAACGTGGGACTAACCGAAAACGAGTCGTTTGTAACCTGACCTAACATTCATAAACATCCTGGAAGTTATGATTCCCTCTCTTGAAACCAAGGCAGCGAAAGCTAAAACAGGTACCTAAGGGAGGAGGAATTTCAAAAGAGGGTTGGGTACCGACGAGGCTTGGCGAACGCAGGACAAGGTATTTTAACCTTAGTCAAGAATGCTTGCTGCCAGGGGGGAGGGAGGAGGGCCCACGATGGATCGTGGGCTGAGACGGTTGACAATAAAGCCCTAAAAGAGGAACAAGATCATTCGGAGGCATATAAACGCCGTGGCGCACCGGCCGCAGCGCCGTTCAGCCGTCGTATACATCTCTTTAAAGCTTCGGCTGCTAACGGCGAGGGAGGGTCGGGACTCCCATCGAAAGGGTCGGAAAAGAGAGCGCCGACGAGAGCCGTCCAAAGGGGACCCTGGTGGGGGAAAACTGATCCATTTCATAGGGGGTGTCCGCGACAACAACATCTGCTAGAAGAAGGAAGAGAGAAAGTCATTCGGCGAAATGAAAGATTCTCTTCGAAAGAAAAATAAACGCTACGAGGAAGGGGGATAAGCAGGGGGGGAGACCACGTTCTTGGGAAAAATCGAGAAGAGAATGGCTTAGGGACGGCGCAAAAAGAAAACGAAGAGGATGCCTCGGAAAAATCCAACCGAAAGGCCCGGCGCGCCAAGCCGGCGTGGATCAGGAGGAGGAAAAAATATTCTAGGTGGAAGACCAGCGCATTTACGTTTTCAATATTCAACTCCTGGCTTTCAAGAAAAGTGACTAAAATCGATTAGGGGTAAGGAGAGGGAAAGGGCAGGCGGTCTTCGCCGGTGCTCACGTTTCCCGCCCAACTGTTGGAGAAGATCGGGGAAGGCTATGTGCTGGGGGCGAGGAACTTTGGGACCTCAGGGCGACTTAAGATTCTTCGCGAAAAAAGGGGCTGTCAACTTTTAGGGACTTAAGGCCAGGAGCCCGGCACCATGGAAAAAAAAAAACTATTTGGAGGAAAAGGTCGCCGATAAACTCTACGTACTGGCGAGGGACTGTCTATACAGCTTGGGGGGAGGCGGAATGGGTTGAGGGGTTGCAGGACAAAGGGAAAAAAGAAGCTGTAACGGTTAAAAAAAACAGCCGCCTCAGGGAATTCATCAAATGCTCTATTATCTTCCCGCAGAAGTGATTGCCGGGAACTTTAGAGGAGAGGAGTAAGCGAGCGGAGGGGAACGTATGGGTCAGCCATAATCAAACGAAGAGCCGAAGATTCGCGCGCCTGTAGACCGTGACATAAGTCATGAAACTTAGCGTCCGTTAGGTCCCTCAACAAGGGAAGAACAATTAAAAGATGCCCGCGTTTTAGAGTCCCCCAAGACCGGACAGAAGACAGTCACGGAGAGGAAGCGCTTGCACAGTCTACGAAGAAGGACGGATGCGACCTGGGCGATGGCAAAGCATCAAACCGCTAAGGAAAGGGGAGAAAAGAGTGAGGAGAAAAGGTACCTCGGAGCCTTGACCCGCTATTTTCAAACCTCATCCTGTACATCCCTGCCCTACGTGGTTTCGGGAGTCCGTCAGAAAATCCTGATCTAGCAATGGGGAAGTGTAGAAACTAATTCGCAGGTCGAAACAAAACCAATCTGAGCAACCCGACGTGCTTAGGGAAAAAAGAAAAATGGGCAAAGAGAAGAGAAAAGAAGCGGAAATCTTTGGCAAAGGGGAAGGGACCCTCCTTAAAAGAAAACTACGCACTCTCAGGAAAGAAAGAGAAAACCTGGCCTGAGGATTCCGGACCACGATACTCCATAAACTCGGGGAGTTAAAGATATCGAAGCCGTACCCCATTCGAGTGTCCCCGGGTCGCTGATTCAAAAAAAAACGGCGAAAACGATAGACCGGGGGAGAATAGGGACCAAAAAAAAAGAAGTTTTTAGCAAGAATGAGGTAGGACTGTTCCTGAAAAACGAGACAAAGATCTGCGATGATCGATACCGGAACAACTGCGCTTAGGGGGGGGGACCAACTGGCGGAGGATAAAAGGAGTAATTAGTCGAGCAAGCGCTATAGCAAGCTCTACCAGAAGCAGCAAGAGGACGCCAAGAAAGGGGCAGTCCTTTAGGGGGATGGCTTGAAAAGGATGGGGCTACCAGGTGAGGGAGGGGCAGGAAGAGGAATAGGAAACCCCTGAGGGGCCGGTGGTGTTAAGCGCTTAGATGATCATCCAGGAGCGACTGATTTCTGCTGAACTACTCGCGACAGTTTCTTATATTCAAATGAAGCGTACTGGGGAAGGGCCACCTTCACTGAGAGGAACGCTAGTTCAAAAAGAACAAGCGAAAGAATGGATCGCAAAAGGACTATAAAAACTAGTGTGATCACACGCGATAATATTCGGACTGAGGAAAGGCAACTTTGTTAAGCTGAGCAGGAAGATTTACATTCTACAGCGCACGGTGGTCCTTCTAAGGGGGGCGGCTCAATTTTATAACGCAGCAAGAACGGGAAAGATCACGGATTATGATGACTTTCTTCGGGACTATGCAGCTCCCTCCGGGGGCACCTACAAAGAATTTCGCGATACTAGATGCTCTAGACTCGAAAGGGGGGGGTGCTTTACTTACAATCTTAGCAGAAAGAGGACTCCCAGAGAAGACTGCAGAGAGAAGAGCTTTTCTTGAAGCTTCGCTTACACGCGCTTTGCTAAAAACTGCTTTGTCTTGGGCACATTTGACCGGAGTCCTGGGAGAACAATGGTGGATGTCTCTTAATTCTGGAGCGAGCTAGGATAGAATCCATAGGTAGGGCAGCAAGGCTATTAGAGCTAAAAGACGCATTTTGCACATACCATTGACTACGTCCGAGGGAGGAAACGAGCGCGTCAGGCGATCGTACGCAATATAAAAAATAAGGAGTGAGAACGCGCCTGACGAAGGGGGGGTCATAAAAAAGCTAACTACGCTTGCGCTGTCAAATTCATTCAAGCCTTTTTCGGCCGCACGTAGATACCCTCTTTCGGGGGGAAGTGGGGAAATCTTCAATGGCTTCAGGAGCAGATCAGTTTTTTGGGAGGGACTTGGGATTGCCGTCCGGCGCGAATCAGTGTCGGAGAGCAGGGGGAGGGGCCCGTAAGGACTAGTTGCGAAGTGTCATTCAAAGTGTGATGCCGGGGGAGAAAATGAAAAAGGTAACCTAGGATGTTTAACTGGAAAACTTCCAGCCGCAAGCACCCAGGTGGTTTCCAGGGCGACACGTGCTGCGGTAACTCGTCACACACTCTAAGAAAAACCCTCCGAACAAAAGAGGAGACTTATTGAAGAAAGAAAAAAAAACGACACTCAGTCTTTGTGCCCCGGGAAAACGTAATCGTGAGGGAGGCACTCATCAGAGGGTACAAATGGATGGCGAAATTTCAAGAGTCTAACGAGGGAACGCAAATGAAGGGGCGGGGGTGCGAGTAGTCAGGGCCCTGGGGATCGCGCAATCTGATCGAGACTTAGGTTTTCGAGTCACTCAGACTGGGGTCTTTCTACCCGGGGATGGAGGAAAAGTGAACTGCTTTTCGGGCCAGAGAGAAAATTTGTAACTCTACTAAAAAAACAACTTAGATGAGGAGATCTATAAGATCGGCTGTCGTCGATTTGATCTTCCAGCTGGAAGTGCACGGAAGTAGCGTAAATAAATACAATAGTAATGCGAGTGTGTGCCTCGAAATCCTTATGGAGGGGGGGAAAGTAGGCAGCGTTGGGATCGGTGGAATTGGATGGTGGAGCAATGTTTGCAAGGTTAACTCCGTCATTCCGCGTGGGAACGGGAGAGGGATATTTGTCACCCAATTGGAGCTTTAGGAGTGCTTGGCAGAGGCGCCATCCTAGGGAACTTGCCCGGTCACGAAGCCAGTTCATAGATCAGGCAGAATTGGGTCCGAAAAGGCGGTTTGTAGAGTTAGGAGGGGGGAACTTGTTTTGAGGGACCTGGCGCTAATGGTATGAATTGGCTAAGTGGGAGGGGTTTGTTCGGCTTCGAGGAAGACCAGTGACGCTTGCCGTATGAAAAGGGTTGGGGGGGGTGGGGGTAGGTTGTGGTGGGGGGGGGGGGGGGGGGGGTGGGGGGGGGGGGTTGGAGTGTGGGGGGGGTTGGGGGGGGGGGGGGTTGTGGTGTGTGGGAGGGGGGGGGGGGGGGGGGGGGGGTGTGTGAAAAAGAAGAACGATTAAAGAGGCGTGTCAAGTTCCGAAGGCAACAGAGAGGTACCGGCCATGAGGTGGCAAGCCCATGAGAGAAATATGCCAGGAAAGGGTCAGAAGTTCCAATCAACCTGGCAGCCAGGGGCTCACCTGGGGAGCCTGGGAAAAGAAACCAAAACGTCACTCAACCCCCAACAAAATGGAGATCAGGGGGAAGAAGCACCTCTCTCTGCCTATCCGCGGGTCGTCGCCTTAAAGGGGGCTGGATTAAGGGAAGAGCAGCGCCTAGGATCGGTAGGGTAGTGTGGTAGCTCTCAGAAACCATGGGGGAGGATGGAGGGGGGAAAAGCATCGGAGAAAGGTCTAAGGGAGGAATACGGCGAATCACACTGGGACGAGGTATCGGCCGCAACTTAATTCTTTTGAACAAAGACGGAGATCCCGCGTCGATATCGGGAAGGTTCTCTCCGACGAAAGTGGTGGGACGAGACCAGAACTAAGTAACGCCAGGGCACTCCTAAACCGGTTAAGGGGAGAAATTACCAAGAAGGAGGGAGACGCCCGTAACCAGCAGTTTTCTAAACGCTCTCGGCGATCACTTAAACCATCACCAAATAAAAAAAGAAGCAGCCGTTCCAGTATCTGGCTTAATAGGGGCTAACGCAAGATCTTAACCTCTGTTCAGGAAAGGACTTAGTGGAAAGAGGCAGGAGGTGAACTTAGGAGTGATTGGGCCTGCAAGGAACAGTATACGCTCTCTCTTCTGAGCGCTGAGGTGCACAAATAAAGAGAAAAAGTTTCTTATCGAAGGGACCTTAGTCAGGACAAAAAATGGGGGAAAAAGAATTCAGAAGTCCGCAAGCAATGATAGTCACAGGCCAGAACCATTCTGGGGGGGAATGAGATAATGTCTCCTGTTATTGTGGAAAAAAAGCGTTGTAAGACTTCCGTGAGGAGTACCAAGGAAAAGCCTCAGAATCGAGCAGAAAAGAACGTCCCTAAACTGGAGGCATGAATTAGAGAGAGGCTTCAACCGAAGCTGAAATACCCCTATTGGGGGCCCTTTTTAAAGATGAAAATCTTCTCTCATCAGAATTTGAGCCTCCCAGGTCAAGGACCAAATTGCTGCTCAGACAGCGGAAGATTTCATTGTAAAGCGGACTATAGCCCGAGGTCAGTTCCATCTCCTCTTCTCAGAGAAAAGGAGGCACATCTGAAGCGGGGAGGTGTTTCAGGGGGAAATCTATCGAGGGAGGGAGCACAAAAAAACAGGGAACTTCGCAGACCTTTAAGCCAGACAAGGTCGGCGAGGAGGCATCGTAGCGCGGAATGTACGGATCTCCGTCTTTGGGTGATGGGCCCGGGACAAGGCGGAAAGGAGTTGGGGGGGGGGGGGGGGGGGGGGGGGGGGGGGGGGGTGTGGGGGGGGGGGGGGGTTGTTGAGGGAGTCGAAACCTTGCTCATGCTAGATATTTCGAAGGGGGGACGTGAGAAGAGGAAAACTTTGACGGAATCGAGGAAGAAGAGACATCGTAGGCGGGGTAAAATGTTGAAGGCCCAATCCGGCTGACCATTTCCTCGTCTCTCTAAAAGGAGAACGAAGATGAGGAAACTCACTCGTGAAGACCTTTCCGCGATGCGGGGTCCGAAGCTGCGACCGATCACAGCGGCAGAAGCATAATCGATCAGGACTATGGAGGCCCGCACCACTGTATTAGGGACTTTGGGACAAATAACTTGGGGCGAGTGGGGGCCAAGAGAGGGCATCAGTAGCTGGAGAATCCTGCGCTTTTCTCGACGGCCCGGCTTTAGGCAGACTGGCAAGCCGAAGGTTGAGGGGAGAGTGATAAAAAAACTGACGGGCAGGCGGAGTAGTACTGGTTCTGGTCTGGGGGGGGGTGGCAGAAAGTCAACTGAGCTACGGAGGTGGTTCACGGGGAGAGAGGCATAATGAAAGAGCGCACAGAAGAAGACAGAAATGCCGGAGAAATCGACGGCTCTGGGTGAGATGAGATCTCCGCCACGCGGATGTTCATCCCTATATATACTTCAAGTCAAAGAGGGCTGAGGGACTAAAGGGAGCACTGAAGGGGGTGAACCTGCTTGAAAGGAGGCCCGGAGAGGTGGAAGAAAGGCTGGAGATTAAGAAGGCGGTGTTGTCGAACTTTCAAGAGTCGATAGTCGTCTGGGCCAAGCTGGAGTCAAAAAGCGTGCGTGGTGGGCAGGGCACTTGCTCAGAAGTACGATACTCACCTGGGCTATCCTAACAAAAAACTGCAATTTGTGACTGATAGGGCTCCAAAGATGGAAAACCCGGACCAAGCTATTGTCATTGATGGCTAAAATAACAGTGGTGGGCCGGTGTTCACGGTGAAATGGCTCCGACGTCACTAGATAGAAAGTATAAGCGTCTCCGAGATGTAGAAGGTAGAAGCAAATCCTCCGCTTTAAATAATGTAACCGTAAAGCTCATTGGATCACCCGATCCTGGGAATCTGAGAAATAAGCAGACGTCCTCAAAGGGACCGTGTGCGGGGATATGAGAAACCTCTAAGCGAGTCTTGGGGAAATCTCACATCCATTATCGATAAATTTGAGGTGCCGGAGTCGAAGCCGTCTTCTCCTTGGCGAAGGGAGGATGGTCGGCGGGGGCTCTATGAAGAGCCTGGATGGAAGAAAAACCCACTCTAAACACTAATTTGGAGATGCCATATTTCGAAGGTTCAGGACTTGAGATGGGCTTAAAATCATGAAGGGACCCAGGGAATTTTCATGTTGTCAAATTATTACGGCCCGGGAGGGGGATGAGCCTACCGAACAAGGGCTAAATGAAATAAGGAAACGAACACAGGGACGTTGTTGGGGGACTGGGAACACAATTCCCTAGAAGGTGGAGCCGGGGATCGAAAGTCTTCACTTGTTCTCGGGCGGGAGGGTAGTGCTAACATTGGATGTCTGATTATACAGTGCCCTCGTTGCCTTTGAAGAAGGAGGAAAGGGCCAAAATAAGAATAGTATATCAAAGACGAGTGGGGGAAGATTTAAAGAGCTCTAACGCTAAAGTTGAAGCCTACAGGACAGACTCTCCTGGCGACAATAAAAAGAAAAAGAAAAAGCAACTCGCCGCCTAAGGGCAGAGGTTCGGTAAGATAAGATGGGCCACCGCGAAGTGACTTAGAAAATAAAATCCCGTGTGATCCAAGGAGGTTTCGGGAGGAAACGACTTTGAAGGAGGAAAAGGTCCACAGAAAGGTCTTCAACTCAAAACGGCATGAAAGAGGGGGGGGCAGGACTGCGGGGGGGGATGTGTCTAAAAGCTCGGGAAAGATCACCTTCATTATCCATCTTTTCAGGGCAGAGAGAATGTCCCGAGATTCAGACCTCCAACTAAGGGGGTCAAGGGCGATGGAGGGAGAAGCCATTCGCGGAGAAGAACTAACGGGGCCCCAGGGAGGGACAATAGGACTTGGGTTGGGGGCTAGGGTCGAACGAAGAAGCGCTTCGTCTTCTCCACGAAGGAGAAAAGAAGAGGGGGGACCTTATAATGCGGGTTCAGATCTCGCAAAACGGAGAGCATAGAGAGATGAAATCAAAGAATAGGAAGGAAGGGCGGGGCAAACGCTAGTTGGTAGAGGAAGCAGGTCGCGCTTAGTTTCTCTCACCCTTCGCAAAAAAACTCCGGATATTGATAACGCGTCTAGGAGAGATAGGGGTATAAGATCTCAGAAGGGAAAGGCAGGGAAGTCTTGGGTCCGCTGCAGACGTTCGATGAAATGGACTGAGCTCAGGAAACCTCGCCATATGGCTTCAAGAGGACTGCTCGCATAAAAAAAGGGCCCAGAATGCAACGAGGAAAAGAAGAAGACCAGGGGGGGGGGGAGTTGAGACTTAATGTTGCCAGAACCTTAACGCGCAAAAGCGGCACAGTTGTCCGCTAACAAGTCGAAACGGCAAAATCCGGAGGGCTGTATTGGTGAAAAAGGCCATCGAGGGGCAGGAAACCAAGCGGCTAGACAGAAGAGAGTGGGGAAAAACTCCGTCTCTAATTGCAAACGCGTGTGTGGCTCTGGCGAGGAAAGTGGTTAGGAATTTCCGGATGTAAAGAGGGGGCGACTAGAGGCTGTAGTCTAGGGAGCGCAAAGTGGGAACCATCTTGCGATGGCCAACCGTGGACTTATCCCTTGAGACTCTACCGTCGATTCGAAAAAGTCGCAAAGTTCTATGATCTACACGCATTGAGCAACTGGTACAGCACTCACCATTCAGCGGGCAGTCTCATGGCTGCGGGCGGGGAGGCTGATGGTTGATCAAACAAAGCGAGGGAGGTCGTGGAAAATCAGCCAAAAAGGGGGGTTCGGGCTCGGGCACAGACTCGAAGTCAGCACGAAGAGTAAAGGGCGTAATATGCTTTAGGGGACAGAAAACTTGACAACTCGACTCTTACGGATAAGGAGTAGCTACTTCTTTTTAGCCGAAATTCAACGTCGAAAAAAGTATAAATACGAAAAACTACGGGTGGAAAGAGGGGCGGCGGGGACCAAGATATCAAAGCAGGGGAGAAGGGAAGCTTATTTTAAACTCCCGCAGAGAAGAATCCAAGGGGAGAGGGGGGGGGTCCCACCGCGTCCCTCGCAGGAGGCAAGGAGCCTGCCTGAGACGGGGGACATGATGCAATAATACTATTGAGCCGCCGCCTGTTGGTGGAAAAAGGGGATGAACCGGGCTTAAGTGGACGAAGGAGAAAGAGACTGAATGCATGAGTGAAAAAGTTTTGGGGAAGCACGTTCCTTCGCCGGCGCCCGTTTACCATGGGGTGGTCTTGGCATTCGAAAGGCCAGCGGGAGGGGGAAGGCTTCCAGGTAGAAGAGTCGAGTCAAAAGGGGAGAGTTCTACGAACGGTCTGCGTGAGTTGAAAAACTGAAAAACGGAAGAACCAAGACTAAAGAAGGGGGAAACACTGGTTACCGCAGCCCGCTCAAGGAAAAAAGATCTACCGGGTTGGACGACTACAACGAGGGACGTTTTCATCGAGAGCAGACCGGGAGATCCAGGCCAGATTCTACACCGGGGGAAGATCCTTGAGCTTAAAATAGGGGACTTTCAAAAGACGTAGGGAAAAGGGAAAGTTAGGCTTGACTTTAGGCGGTAGGGAGTGGGAAGGGGGAAGAAAAAATCTAAATAATGCCTTCGTAAGATGTCAGACGAGCCTGAGGAAGATGCGGAAAGACACGGACATTCCTGAGCGCGAGAAAATGGAAAGGGGGGACGGAGTAAATTCCTTAAGGAGTTGATGTTGCCTGCCAAAAAATAAAAGAGGCAGTACGGGAGCCAGGAAGGAAGCTAGGTAAGGCGGAACAGAAAAGATGCCGACCCGGTTTAGCCGAGAAACCCGCGAAAAGGCGGAAAAGGTACGATCCATGATGCCTCGCAGAATTGCCCCGCGAGGTCTCCCAGCGAGGAAAAAGAAAGCACTGTTTCGATCGGGGGGGAAAAAGAGGGGTCGACTTAGTAAGAATCTGAAGAAGGGACGTCTACAAAGATTAATGAAAAGGTCAGGGGAAGTGAGCTGGCTTAAAGAAATGGGCAGCCCTCTAATATCAGGACGGAAGAGTTCTAAGAAATTGGGAGGTCAAAACCCTGAGGGGAATCTTCTTGGGGGGGTGGTAAATCGACGTCCGAGCCTCTTACGACCTAGACAATCTTATCGGGAAAAGGCGAAGATTCTCAGGGGGAGAACTAGGACGATAGACAAATTCTCCTTGGGGCGAGACATAAACCAGCCTCAAGAAGAAGGGCTATTCCGCTCGAGAATAGAAAACCCATCGAAGGGGCGTTATAAGATAGTCTATGTCAGGCAGAGAAACGAACGAGACTAGCTTCGTGAGTAAATCTAAATGAACAAAAGGGGCATTCTCAATGTTGGCGGCCCGAATAGGATGGGCCAACCACCGGGACTGAAAAGATGCTTATGGCATCAAGAGAGGCATACGATGGGGGCAGGGGGAAGCCTATCGAGGGAACCTGGGCGGTAATATCAGAAAGAAAAGGTGAAAGGATCGATGATGAAAAAAGGACCGATCAGGGGGAGTCCTTTGATTGCGAGCGTTAATCATCCAATTCTTCGACCGATTTCTGGGGGAGGACCTAAGAGCTTCTTGGAAATCAGGAGGAGAGTTAGGTAGGGACTAAGTTTATAAGGGAACCGGGACAGGAGGCCATAACTCTTAATGAATAAAAGAGGGACAAATTGGGAGGAATATCCCTTATGGGGTACCAGGGAAGATCTTAAGGGACGCGGGTCGGCACAGGGTAGGGAATGGGTCAAAAGGGACTACCGACACTTGGGGCGCCACTCAGGTACACTGGCGGGTGATAAAAAGAAACTAAGGGGAAAAATCTAGAGAGTCGGGGGAGAAATGGGAGGGGTCTGAAACCGAAATAGGTCAAACCGGGGGAACTTGCCTACCGAGTTACCTTACCTACTAATGGTTTCTAGGGGAAAACGCGGCGTTCTTCAGATAGCGCGGAGCTGGCAATATCCTCTTCATCGGCCTGCTTTGCATCTTGATAGACGATCTGCACGATCGGCACAACTTCTTTGTGACTTGCGACCGCATGGGTTTTCTTTAAAGACGGGGTGCGGGAGATGAACTTGGGAGAACCGGCGCAGGTGCTAGAAAGAACATTCGTGCGCAACGTAGTCCTTTTCTCGGAACGCTGATCGCCTTCTGGGGACCGGAAACGCGGGGCTATAAATATATTGAGGTCAGTCGGGGAACAAGATAGATGAGGGAAATTGACCGGAGAAGAGATCAAGCGGAAAAAGAGGGGGGGAAAAAAGGAGACTAATCGAGGGAGGATCAGATTCATCCGAAGAACGGCCCGTCTACACCTCGGCTTTCAGAAGATCGACGTAAGTGGCACTACATGAGTTTGGCGGGGGACTCTGGTAGTGGTCGAGGGATCGAAGGGGACGGGAAGGTATCCTTTTGCTGGAGGGGGCAATTGGCAGGACAGGATTCGATGCCGGCCGATTGTGGGTATGGCAGGGAAAGATAATTTTTTCACTGGGGCGAAGGAAGAAGACGGAGAAACTGCTAGGGGTGAAACTTTTAGCCGGGGCGGCAGAGCCGGAACGAGCAAGGAAGGGAAGGGAAGGATAACCACAGAGATCACAACTACACGGGGAATTTTTGTGGAAAACACATAGAAGGAAGAAAGCTGCTCATGAAGGGCTCCGAGCCGAAGTCCGGCTGTCGACATTATCGACAGATGAAGGTGAAAGGTCCGCTTGGGGGAGACTAGGTCTTGCGATAGAAACAAAGGGCGCGCAACCGACGGATTCGACAACCCACGGGGTACAGGGACAAAACGCGAATAGGTTCTTTCGCCCCGTTACGAAAGGAATGTGAACTCCCTGAAAAAAGAGGACTCGAAAAAGCCTCAATTCTATGGTAGCAGATATCAACAAAACATTATTATTATTATAGAGAGGTACCATAGAATTGTTCTGGGGGAGGCAAGAGGAAGTTTACTGTCTGAACGGACGGGAGAAATCCAGGATGGACTGGAAAGAAAACGTCAGGGAAAGGATATTTTCTTTGGCGCGCCATAAGGTGTCCGCTAAATAAAAGGGGCCCTTGAGGATGATGACGAAATGTACGACAGCCGGTAAAAACGGAAGCCGGGCCGCGATACTTTCGTCCCTCTCTTGGTGAAAAACGGAGTCGGCTGGGATAGAAAGAGCACTAAGATTGTACGGAGGATGTGCTGATGGGGAGGGGGGGGATTCTCCGGGGGATCCCAAGTCCTGAAAGGACCACCTCCATCTGTGATGCTGAAATTAAGCACGTTCACGTAACGGAAATTATGCGCAGAATGGCAGGCAATAGGGGGCCAGGCAAATTGCAATCCAGCCGCAAAGGACGAGCGACCGCTATACAAATTCCTATCTCGCCTGAACTTCAACTCCAAGAATCACTCCCCAAAACTCCTAAAACAGTTCGAGTGGCCCTCATTCAGAGGGAAGGACGCAAGGGGCCGAAAGCCAAGGTTAGTGCGGGCACTACGACTGGGAGGGAGGACGTCCACTGTTCATTTCTGCTCGAGATCGCCCAGAGGAAGGGGTCAAAAAGAAGGGGGGCTATGCTTATCAAAAAAGCGAACGGTAGAAATCGACGTACGGAAGCTGTTTAAAAATCCGAGAAAATCAGTATAAACGGTAGCCGACTAGCAGAGAATTTGTGGAGCCCAGGAGCGAAAAGGAAGGCTCGCAGAGTGGTAGCAAGGAAAAAGCCTTCCAAGCTGGCGCAAACGAAAAAACCCAGAAGTTTGAAAAAAAGACGCGGGGAGCTCAGGAACCTGAGGTACAAAAGCTATCAGCTTTTCAGAGGGAGGAAGGCCGATCTCGGAAAGCCCGCGAAAGGAGGGGGGTCGTCAACGTGAAAAACAAAAACCGGTCGCCTCTGGACTAAAGGAGCGGGCACAGGAGGGGGACGTTCCATGGAGACGAGGACGCAGAACATACTCGCGCGAGGACAGCGAACCAGGAGCTGATTTGCAGAGCCAAAAAGACCGAACCGGGACATCGGAAAAAATTGTCTTCTTCTCAAGGACCTCTCAGTAAAGGACCCTAAGGAAGTCGAGCATTCCACGAGCCCGGCGGAGGGTACAGGATCAAACGGGAAAGTAAGAGAATGATTTAGCGCCGTTTATGGTTAAAAGAATTGGAGAAGCATGAAGGGACGCTTATTTCGCCGCATGAGGGAATCCTAATCCACACAAATGACCTGACGAGGAGGAGTTTTTTCATTCAAGTAGGAAAGATGCACGTGGAATAAAAAGGAGATGAAAGTGAACCGAGAGTTAGTATAAGGGGGGAGAGCAGCCCAAGTGTACATCCTTCTAGATGAAAATACATATATTCGAGTCGGGGGGGGGCTGCTCAAGAAGAAAAGGAAGAATTCGCACCCTATCCGACTGAAGGCAGCCAGGAAAGCAAGCTAAGCAAGATTGGGCGGGGGAACAAGAGGCGTCAAGAGAAGGAGGTTGGATTATCTCGCTAATGAGAAGAGTAGGAGGGTCGATCTAACGAGGAAGGGATTAAAGAAATCAAGAACTCTCGAGCGCAGAGAAGACGCGATCAGGGGGGAGGGCGCGACAGGAGGGCATGTAGCTGCAACTTGGGGACTGAGTCGGAGAGAGAGGCACGCGCGCATGCTGATATGAGGAGATAATCGTGTTATATAATGAGAACATGACTTCATAATCGGGAAGGAAGAGAAGAGGGGGTCGGAGCGTGAATGAGACCAAAGTCTTGTTACTACTCTTAAAATTGATGATCGTCTCTTCCGAGAAGAGAATAAAAAAGGAGGAAGACTTATCAGGAGTGGACCGGGGAGGAAGGCGTCTACATCGATAGACATTGAGGGGAGTAATGTAAAAAAAAGGTGAGTGAGTGTCCGTCACCAGTGAGGGTAGGAGTCTTACGCGGGGAAAGTTCTCTAGCGGCAAGGCAAACTCTATCAAGCGTAAAGAGAGGTCCGACAGGGACGAGATTCGTCGGGTTATTCCAAAGGAATAGACAAGAAAGCGAGTTTGATTTCCGTCTCATGAAAAGAGGACTTGAGGGACGACGGAACAGGAGTGCAGGCGCAGGGGGTCAAAGGAAAATAAATCTATACTTAATTGGTGGGGATGAGTCGTGTGCCGTGCAGAGAAGCGGGGGGAAGTATGAGTCTCTGCAGTATTGTAACATGCCTGGGAAAAGGCGGGAATAGCCAAGAAGATATATGGAGTCCACGACGAAAGAGAGTTAGAGGCAGAGGGGGTAGGATTTCGAATCATCACCTCTACTAAGGAAGAAGATTCTTCTGCGGTGAAAACGATTGTAATAGAAAGCTTCCAGGGAGACGAAAAAGGCGACTAGCGTTGTATCGAAACAAGGGTGAATGATCTCGTCGAGGGGACGGAGGAGTAGACCGTTTTCGTCCACAAAAAAAACAAATCACCCCCCCCACCCAAATTGGGGGGGGGGGCTGGGGCAGTGTTCTCTGGCCGTGGTCAAGAGAACCAAACTAACGGGGAAGGGAAGACCTCACATCGGCCAGGTGTCCTTCTAAGTCGGAAAGCATGGGAAAGGGAAATCACATGATTTCCTTTTCTGGAGCCCTCACCCGAGGAAAAAAGCAAAGTTGCAGCATTCAGGGAAACTCAAGAAAGAATATGGACGCAATTATACGGAAGACCAGGCAGCCTTCTCTTTAGCAGTAGGACTACTCTCACGAGTCGAATTTGAACGAAAGGACAAAAGGAACGGATACCATGCACCAGACCACCCGGAGTCGCCGGTAGAACTTCAGGGGAAGAAAATCCTGCGAAAGAATCTAATGCTTCTTGGCGGGGAGGAAAAGGAAGCCAACTGCTCGAAAAGAGGGAGGGGCTAGTTCGCGCGCATCGCGTCGAAAGGGGTAAAGCTTAAAGGGTGATATACGGTATGGACAAACTCCTCTTTCGTTCTATAAAAAATTTCGAGCTGTCTCTTCTTCAGACCAAAGCAATTTTCTACTTAGAGGAGGAGGGACAAGACTGCATGATCCTTTCATAGTGTGGAGATGGAAGTGGGAGTCAAGGAATCGTGGCTTAGCTGAGTGTAAAAAAGGGCGAGTTAAGAGAATAAAAAGTAGAGGTTGTGCTCACCAGCATCCGAAAGCGGCGAACAAATAGTTTCTCGTATCGGTCGAAGTGGGGGAGCTCTTTGGAAAGGGGACAGTTTGCGCAACGTCTTGGTGGAAATGACAGCATTAGATCTTTAAAAAGTTTCAGCTTCGCACCGGCTTCCAGCATCGGCACACCACTCTAGCCCACCTGATGGTGGGAAAAAATATGGTAGCGCTAGAAGGAGGTGTCCGTGAGGGGCCGGACTATTAAAAATTGAAGGAAAACCTAGGTCCGCTCCAGGAAAACGAACGCGGCTGTGGAAAAAAAAATCTGGAATTTCTCTCCGGATGGTGTAAATACTAGGACTAGGCGCAGGGAGCCCGGTTTTTCAGCCGCGGAGGGAAATAGCCTCCAAAGAAAAGGGTGGATAAAGGTCGAATGGATGCGGACAGACTAGTTTGAGGGGCTGGTTGAGGGGACCATGGCCGGTAAAGGGGCAGGGAAGGAAATCCAGGGGGGGGCTTCGGCTGCGAGGGGAGACTGGTCCCTTATTGGGGGGAGGGAAAGATTTGCCTTCAAGGGGGGGGGAAGGAAAGATCTGGAGAGGGAAAGCTTAAGAGGAAAAATACCGACAAGAGAAAGTGGAAGAAGTCTCTTAAGGGAGAGAAAACGCCGTAGAGCGCTACTCTCTACGCTTGGCGGCGAGGCAAGGAGGAATGCGTTTGGGGAAAAAAAAAAGGGAGAAAGGGGACCGAGCGCGTGATCTTCTACTTACAGCGGGCTCTGAAAAGCATGCCTATATGTATTCATAGAGGAAAAAAACTTATGGATTAGGGAAAAGAAAGATATTCCGCATATCGGCCAGGGCAGGTAGAGATAGTGAAATTACTGGCGGCAAGAAGAGAAATCAATTAGTGTTCTACCTGATCAAAAAAAGCAAGGCTATGGCGAATCCTACTCATTAAGAGAAAGGAGGAGAGTGACTTCTCAGATATTTCGCGGACATTGCAGCGTCTCTTTGGAAAGGAGAGAAAAGAGAAGTTCCTTCGACCTCTTTCAGACCAGGAATGAGAAAGAAGGGAGATTTGCAAACACATCACTTGACCAAACCGCCTGAAGGGCAAGGGAAAAGAGTAATAAGGGGTTTCGTTAAGAATTGAAGACTGGTGATCCAAAGGAAAAGAATAAATCGCAAAAACGTCCGCAGATCGAAGGGGGACAACCTGACTTGTTATGGGAAGGAAAGCACCTCTTCTCAACAAAAGGAAGAATGACCAGGGGATGGGGGGTAAGCGATTTCAAACGCGTGGGGGGTGATCCGCGGAGATAAGTCGTAGAAAGAAAAAAGGGATTATTTACCGTAGGCCAACGAAAAAGATTTTTTCAAAGAAAGATGGGAAAACATCGTTTGGCTACGGGGCACCAAAAAAGACAAAACTACATAAGGGGAGGAGGCCGGTTCTCTCCACCAGGAAAAATAAATTATAAAACGACTATGAGCATCTCCCGCCGTTTGAGAAAGACGCAAGGAAACGGGAAAAAAAGGTAGTCTAGGAAAACTCTTTCCTCTTCTTGGCTGCGGGGTAGAAAACTGAGGGGGAGGTGGGAGGGCAAAATCTCAAGTTTCTTTCTGATCGCAAAGAAGATCAATTCTCGAGAAAGGCAGCAAACAGAAAGGAAAATAAAGGAAGTTCTGGGTCCGACAGTCTAAAAGGGAGGCCTTCAGCAGCCTTAATGAAGGTGAGCAGGGAGAATGCTTGGTATAGAAAATCGCGGAGAGTCGGGAGAACTGAAAAACCAAAAGAACAAAGGGGTAGGATAAATTTCTGCAGAACTCCCGCCTGCGCGCAAAGAAGGAAGGAAGGGGAATTGGACGGGCGCCGACGAAAAAGAGCAGCACGGAGCTTCCGACCTCCTCAAAAGGAAAAAGTACCCGTCCTCCATCTGGGCGAAATGCGAATACGCAGGGGGGGGGGAAAACATGCTTTGAAAAGGTGGTACAATCGTAATTGCTTCTGGGTCGTAGATCTTTCAGAAGTCATGGGGGGGGCCGGGAGAGATTTCGTAAAAATAGATGCGTGCTCTTCAAAGGGACTAATTCCCCGACAATGGGAGTTCACGCGAACGGGGGAAAATCTAAAACCAGGCTTCCAGAAATGGCGCATACACCACAGATAACAGTAAAAAACATACATATAAAAAAAAAGAGAAGAAAAAGATGATAGCCAATGAAAGAGGTTCAGGGGGTCGAAGACCAGGAGCACCCCCATGGTCAACACGCAAAAAGAGTGAAAAAAGTGTAGAAGATCCTCGCAAAGAAAAAGAGTCAATGAATTGTCTACTACAAATTCGAGGGGGGGGACCAGCTCGACTCACTCATTAAAAAGATCCTTATAAAATCGGGTCGAACTCCTAAAAGGCGCTTCTCGTCGAGGAGAGAAGACTCCTTTTTCCGGCCCGGACTGGTGACGAAGGAAGCGCGATTCTCTTTGTCGTACACAGATCAAGGAAGGAAAAACTAAAGGGAAGAAGGGGGAACGGGGGGGATAAATCCTTAAGAGCAAGGAGGCTCAAACGGAGGATTCTGGAACGCCTCCGAAAAGGGGGCGGGACTAAAATTCATTGAGATCGGGGGGTAAAACAAAAAAAAGGAAAATCATGTCCATTCAAGAGAGAAAAAGGTGACAAAAAGGTCGACTCGAAAAAAGGCGAGGAGACAGGTGGAAGATTTCTTCGAATACACACCTTAAAAAATGATCAAAAGTACTAAAGGAAGTCAATATAGAGGGAAGAGTTCCGCGGGGAGTCTCTTAAAAGAAAGAAAAAAGACCTCACAGTGTCGCTTTCATATCTTTCCCTGATCGAGGAATGGGTGGGGCTCAACTCTTGTTTTGGGGGGGGGGTAGGAATGAAGAAAAAAAAAATGAGGCTCTCTTTGCACAAGAAGACTAATTACTAAAAGTAAAGGGCTATTAGGAAGAATCGTGCAGCTAGAAATGAATAAGAGGGGGAGCGTTCGAACCGGAGTTGGGGGAAGAAAAAAAGAAACATGTCAAGCTCCGCCTCTATGGGAGATGAAAGAGAGGGGACGGCACTTCTCCTTAAGAAGGAAGAGGCCGAGCGATATCATCATCTCAACGACAGGCACCGGTTTTCAATATGAAGGGAAAACAAAAGCTCCTTGTCCCGGTAGAGGAAATACCAGCGTCGCGCTACCATCTCCTAAAAAGGGAGAAGCACACCGGTTCTGGCGGAGCGTCTAAGGTGAAAATTCCTGGGAAGGATAGAAGATCCAATCAGAGAGGATCTCTATACCTACCATAAGGCTCGGAAAGAGGGTTTTGCCAAGAAGGAGGAAAGCTCATGGCGGGGGCGACAAGGAAAGCGTTAAAAATTCTCTCGAAAAAAAAAAGGGGATAGGCGATCCGCTGACTAAAATACTCCTTTTCGGATAGGACGATTCTACTTGAGAGTGCAGAGAAAGAAAACGCCGCGGGTTCCAGTCGGGGGGGGGGGGTCAAAGCGTGTGCTCAGAAAAAAAAAGAAAAAAGGGACTTGAAGGGGTCAGGACCCCAGAGGATTTCAAGAGGGGCTCAAGGAAGAATTCTGCGATCAGGGAGCGCCGGCACGAAGGAAGGGAAGTAAAGGCAATTTGAAACTTAAAAGCAAAATTTATCAGGGGGAGGTGAAATCCGCCCTCAGTGGGAGCAGAAGATGGAACGGAATGCTTCGGACCTTATCGGGAAAGGGGGGGAATGACTTATACCGGGAACTTTCAAAAAAAACTGCATAAGGTGGAGCTGAGGGATTGCTTCCGGTGAGACATCGGGAAGTGAATCGGGGCTATCTGGAGTCAGGTCCTAACGTCAATGATGGGGCATCTCCAGAGCAAGGGAAAAAAAAACGAGGGACTGGGGTTGAGAAGTGTACTAGCCTTCGGAGGGGGGAGGACGGGGGCGAATAAAGGGGGAGATCTGGCCCTCCTGAAGGGGGAAGACCGGCTGTTGGACTACGAACTTCCGAAATTAAGGAGGGTGGCCTTTGGGAGAAAGAGCTTCGTACTTTTCGAAAGGGGTACATTCAGAGGGGGGAAGATTGAGAAGGTCCACTTCTCGGCGAGACACGCGGAAGTTCTTTCAAAGAAAATAGGGGAATCGCCTTGGGTCACCGACTTCTACTTCGAGGGTAGAAGACTCCTTCGCGGCGGAGTTCCCAATTACCAGAACAGAAGTGGGAATATACTAGCGCGCGGGAAAAGGGAGGGCCTCTACGACGCGAGGGCTGGAAGGATGTAATCTAAAGAAAAAATTCGATCCCTAGCCTGAATTGAAAGAGTTGCAGGGTCTAGAGAAATCTATTTTTGGGGGGGTTCGTTATTGGGGGGGGGGGGGATTGGAAATTTACCGGCTCGATCAAGTGAAGGGGAGAGACGGAAAAAAAGGAGGTTGAGGGTGGTGTAAGACATGGGGGGAAGGCAAATTTCGATTCCTGGGGGACCTTGGGAAGAGGAAATCTAGGAAATGGAGTCGGAGTGGATGAGCAGCCGCGCAACAGAGGCGTCGTTGGGTCAAGTTGGAAAAAAAAAAAAGGGGAACGGGGGAGGAAGTAGCAAGTACCCCCGGGAAAAGGGCACAGAGAAGCAATAGGGAGATAAAAAAACTACCTACGAACCAGGGGGGTTTTGGAAAAAGATAATGAAGACGAAAAGCGAGGGGAACATCGGTCTCGAACATGTTAACGCTGAGGGTACAAAAGGAGGATCATCGGAGTCGCTCAAGCAATGTGGAGAACGATTCTCTTCACGAGGTCAGGGACAAGAAAATTAATCGGCTCGGAAAACAAAGGGAAGACTTGTCCAAACGAAGTTTGGTCAGCAGTTTGGACCTGGACATTAAAGGGAACGATTGGGGACTCTTGGGACCTTGAAGAGAATCGGGGAAAAGCCGGAGCGACAAAAAAAAGAGGGTAATTATTCAATAGATCATGAGCTGTCGTCGGTGCGATGCGGCCGGAAAAAGCCGGAACAAGGCCTGCATCAGGAAGGAGAATAATCCGCGTTGAAACGACCACTTCAGGCAAGAATGAATGGGGGGCGTTAAGACGGGGGAGCCTTGGGAAAAAGAATAGTCAAAAGGGAAGCGGTCAGGGAGGGGGGGGAAGGCGGGTGGG